>MKWU01003610.1_pt1 | contig 19996 bp, 12 predicted proteins | sample 809101 | NCBI WGS metagenome assembly MKWU01 (sample SAMN05860141, study PRJNA318959) | sponge metagenome | host: Aplysina aerophoba | place: Slovenia: Piran, Adriatic Sea, Gulf of Piran | collected 2013-05-07
GGCGTTTCGCGTGGACGTCTGGACATCATCGGCGTCGGCCCCGGCGATGCTCGGTGGCGCACTCCGCAGGCCATTCTTGCCATCGCCAGGGCAGATCTGATTGCAGGATATTCGGGGTATCTTGACTTAATTGCGGACTTGCTCGACGAGAACGCCAACACGGTCGCATTCTCGTTGGGTCAGGAAATCGACCGCTGCAGATTTGCGTTGGAACAGGCAGCCTTGGGCCGACGCGTGGCGCTGATTTGTTCAGGAGACAGCGGCATCTACGCCATGGCGCCGCTGGTTCTCGAACTGCTCTCCCTGAATGCCAACCAAGGAGGTGTGTCAGCCGCGGCGCGTCGGGTGAAAGTGGTGTGTGTGCCTGGCGTGTCGGCAATGCAGGCGGCTTCGGCTCAAGCGGGTGCCATGTTGGGTCATGATTTCTGCGCCATTTCGCTTTCCGACTTGCTGACGCCCCGAGACCTGATCGTTAAACGCATTGTCGCGGCAGCTAGGGGAGACTTCGTCGTGGCCTTCTACAATCCGGCGTCTGTGCGACGACGTGAACTGCTTCCCAAGGCCATCGACATTCTGCTGGAACATCGGACCGCTTCTACCCCGGTTGTGGTGGCGCGAAATGTCGGTCGCTCCGACGAGCGTGTCAATGTTCGAACACTGGCGGAATTCGACCCGGCGGAGGTCGACATGTCGACCATCGTGATCGTGGGGAATTCCAGATCAACCATGCTCTCCCTGAACGAGAGACCCTCGAAGCCCGGCCAGAGGCTGGCGTTCACGCCGCGGGGATATTCACCAACAGGCAGCGAAGTCCGCCGATGACTGTGTTTTTCATAGGCGCCGGTCCCGGCGACCCTGAGTTGATCACGGTCAAGGGTCGCAGACTGGTGCGAAGATGTCCTGTCTGTCTCTACGCTGGATCGTTGGTTCCGGAAGCCGTCGTCGCCTGCGCACCTGCGGATGCGCTGGTTGTCGACACGGCTTCTCTACATCTTGATCAAATCATGGAACAAATGCTCGAGGCTCATCACGCCGGATTGGACGTGGCGCGCGTGCATTCCGGGGATCCATCGATCTATGGCGCCATTGCCGAGCAGATTCGAAGGTTGGTGGATGCGGACATCCCGTATGAAATCATCCCGGGAGTCCCGGCATTTGCAGCTGCGGCCGCGGCGCTTGGTCAGGAGCTGACGATCCCGGGTGTGGCACAGACCTTGATTCTCACGCGTACATCGATGAAGTCGTCGCCGATGCCCGCCGGCGAGGAGCTGCGGCAACTCGGCGCTTGCCGAGCAACGCTTGCCATCCATCTTTCCGTGCGAAACTCGCGCTCAATCCAACGGCAGTTGATTCCATGCTACGGCGGGGACTGCCCGGTTGCGATTGCCTATCGGGTCGGTTGGCCCGATCAATTGCTGGTGCGCACCACGCTGGAGCAACTTCATGCCCAGATCCGCAAGGCGAAGATAACACGCACAGCGCTGTTGATCGTGGGTTGGGCGCTTGCCGCCAAGGATTTCTCGGACAGTTCGCTGTATGACAAGAACCACGTGCATATCCTGCGCCACTGACGAATCCGTCAGGGATGTTCTTCGTTTCTCCTGCAGACAATGTGGGCAAACGAGCCGCAAACCGAGCCGCTCACGTGCCCGATGCAACCAAGGCAGTTCCCGTCAGCGTCATGGGCCTTGAACAGTCCAGCGCCCGTCTTGGGTCCGATCACGCTCGCATGGTGATGTTCATGTCCGAAATACGACCCCGCCACTGGCGCATTGGGAGTGCATTCAAGAGTTCGATAGCCAATGTGAAGCTTCGGTTCGTGGAAGCTTGTCGAGTGAGGCAGCAGGCCCAGCATTTCGTGGAACTTCCCGGACGCGTCCTGGAGTTCCCTGCCGAGCGCCATGTAGCCACCGCATTCGCCGTAAACCACGCAGCCTCGACGAGATGCCTCGTGCATTCCCATGCGGAAGCGTGTCGCCGCGGCAAGTCGCGACGCGTGAAGTTCCGGGTAGCCTCCCGGCAGATACACCGCGTCGGCGCTTCGGGACGGCGCTTCGTCGCCCAGCGGAGAGAAAAACTCCACTGAAGAGCCCTGTTGCCGCCAACCATCTATCATGTGCCAATACTTGAACGAAAAGGCGCGATCGTTGGCAATGGCAATTGTCTGGCCTGGTGGACGCATGGCCACACTTTCAAGTCGTCCATGAGACGTCTTTCTCGAAGACATCACCTGTTGCACAGCCGTGAGATCGACGGTCTCGGCAACCTGATCGGCGATGCGATCTATCGTCCTGCTGGCCGCGGCATTGTCTGCCACTGCAACCAACCCCAGGTGCCGACTGCCTACCGACAGCTCGGGTCGACTCGGCATCCACCCCAGCAGCGGAATCCCGGCATCCCGAATTCCACTGCACGCCAATTCCAGATGCCGCCGCGACTTGACGTTGTTGAGCACAACGCCTGCAAGCTCTAGGCTTGGTCTGAGCTGTTTCAGCCCGACCGGCGCGAGCATGGCAGTTTGCGCCAGTCTGGAAATGTCCACGACCATGACAAGCGGCATGGCAAGCGCAGCTGCAACGTCGGCCGTGCTGCCGCGGCCGGACATGCCCGCCCCGTCAAGCACACCCATCGCTCCCTCGACCACCAATGCATCGCATTCACCACAGGAAGCGGCTGCCGCGGCTGCACAAAGCGTTTCGTCTGGCATGGCCCATCCGTCAAGATTGTAGGCCGGACGGCCGCTGGCTGTTTCAAGGTATTGCGTGTCGATGTAGTCCGGGCCGCACTTGGCCGCGGCAACCTTGATGCCCTGCCGCCGCAATGCACCTATCAGTCCAACAGTGAACGTTGTCTTTCCCGCCGAGGACGCAGGGGCGGCAACCACGATTCCGGGCGGCATCAACACGTCTGAATCAACTCTCAATCCAGGAACTTGCGGTTCTGTTCACTGCGTTCTCTCCTTCCCCCATTTGGGCAGGTGAATGAGCCAGCAAGTCGATGTGCCGCCTCAAGAGCACATTGCGTCCGATGCAAATGACAGCCGGGGCCTTGAGCTTGAACTTGGCGACATCTTCAACCGCTCTTTGCAATGTAGTCTCCAAGGCCTGTTCCTGCGGCAGGGTTGCATTGACCACAATGGCAACGGGATCATCCGGGTCGCGTCCGGATGCCATAAGCTTGTGACAGATCTCGCCAAGGTTCTTCATTGCCATGTAGAGCACGATGAACTGTGATCCCATCGCCAGGGAACGCCAGTCAACAGCGCGCGGCGCACCACCTGCCTGGTCGTGGCCAGTCAGGAAAGTGACGGACTGATTTGTCTCGCGATACGTCAGGGGAATGCCCACGGAGGCCAACCCTCCTATTCCAGCCGTCACCCCTGGCGTGGCTCGCACCGGAACGCCTTCCTTCAACAACGCCAGAACCTCCTCGCCCCCACGTCCAAACACGAACGGATCGCCGCCCTTCAGCCGGGCCACTCTCTTGCCTTGCCGGGAATACTCAATCAGCTTGAGCGTTATGTCTGCCTGCTGGGGCGACGGCCTGCCTCCACGCTTGCCGGAATGCACAATCTGAGCCTGAGAGTGGCACCAGCCAAGTATCCTGGGACTGACGAGGGAATCATGCACGACAACGTCTGCCCGCCGAACCGCATTGAGAGCATGGATGGTCATCAGGCCCGGGTCGCCGGGTCCGGCGCCGATCAGCCAAACGAGGCCGGGAGGAAATTCGGGGAATTTGTAGTCTTCATCCGGCCCGGGAACTGACCATGGCTTGCCCTCAAGCTGGCTATGTTGGTTCAGCATTGAACATTCCTGATTTGCGCACTCCTCATTTGGCGACAACAATGACAGTTGGCAAGTGCCGACTTGCACAGGTATTGTGAAGCCCTCTCATGCCGACCTGCAGATCTCCCTGGCAACGAAAGGCCAAGACATGCCAATGCCGCCGCGTGGACAGTTGCATTCGCAGCCGGAATCCCGGCCGTTCCGCGTTGAACGATTGACCCGAATTCCTTGAAGTCAGAGCAGAATGCGCCGCACCGTCGACAGTTCCCGAGACAAGGGTGACGAGCTTCGAACCGGATTCACAACAGGCGCCTGCGCAACTGCAGCCAGTCTCGCAGCCTATCAGGCATTGGTTTCCGGGCATTGGCTGAATCCGGTCACCATCGATCTGCCTCGGGGAGGCACGGCTGCGTTTGCCCTTGAGAGCGCCGAACTGGGTCGGGGACATGCCCTTGCCGGCGTGAGAAAGGATGCTGGCGACGACCCTGACGTAACCGACAAGGCCCTGATCGTGGCGAAGGTGTCCGCAGCCGCGGCGGGATCGTCGGTTCGGTTTCAGGCAGGCGAAGGGGTAGGCGTCGTAACGTTGCCCGGACTGCCGGTGCCTGTCGGAGAGCCGGCCATAAATCCGGTGCCAAGAAGAATGATAGCCGACCACATTTGCCGTGCCGCGAGCGCGCTCGGCGCCTCTTCGGACGTAGTTGTGGAGATTTCGGTTCCGGGGGGTGCGGATATTGCCAAGCAGACCTGGAACCCCCGCCTGGGCATTGTTGGCGGCATTTCGATTCTGGGCACAACCGGCATCGTTCGGCCCTATTCGTGCTCGGCGTGGATTGCATCCATACACCGCGGCATCGATGTTGCGAGAGCGAGCGGAGCAAGACATGTGGTGGGCTCGACAGGGTCCGTGTCAGAAGCGGCGGCCGCGGCAATGTACGGGCTGCCTGACTTTGCCATGCTGGACATGGGCGATTTCGTTGGAGGCATGCTCAAGTATTTGCGCCGCCACCCCGTGGAATTCGTTTCCGTCGCGGGTGGCTTCGCCAAGCTTTCGAAGCTCGCCAATGGTGCGCTGGACCTGCATTCACGTCGTTCGCAGGTGGATTTCCGGTTTCTTGCGCGTCTCCTGGCCGATGGGAGCCCAGGCATGACCGAATGCGAACTGGATGAAGCGCGACACGCAAACACAGCGGCACAGGTGCTGTCGATTGGCGGTCGCCCGCTGGCTGCGGCGATCGCTGGAAGGGCCAGGGATACGGTTGAGGCAACGCTCCGCGATGCGCCGATTGCCGTTGAGGTAATTGTCTTTGATCGCCAGGGCAACTTGGTTGCGTGCGACCGTTCTCCAGCGTTCAATCCACCGCCGCCGGGATTGGGCTAACGTGTCGCGCTGCATGAAGCTGCTTGTGCTGGCCGGCACATCGGAGGCCCGGGAACTGTGCCAACTGTTGGCGAATTGCTCGAATGTGGAGGCAACTGCATCGCTCGCCGGCGCCGTCAGGAAATTCAGGCCGTACCCGGTTCCGGTCAGGATTGGCGGATTTGGCGGAGCTTGCGGGCTTCGGAGATTTCTTGCATCCAACCGCATTGATGTGCTGATCGATGCAACCCATCCCTTTGCCGCAGTCATCAGTCGAAACGCTGTGCTGGCAACGGAAAATGGCGAAGCCATCTTGCTTCGTCTTGAGCGTCGCCAGTGGCAGGCCGGTCCTGAAGATCGTTGGATTGATTGCGCCAACGAGCGGGAAGCGTTCGATCGAGTTCCCGCAGGGGCGAAGGTTTTCGCAGCGCTTGGATCCGGTTTTCTGGTCGGCGAAAGGACGCGACGGCCGATGGGCGCGCATTGTGGTGTTGTCTATGTGCGTGCGTTCGACACCTTGCGGCTGGAGGCGGCGCCGGACAATTTCGTCGTTCTTTCTGCGCCATTTGCACCGAATGAATCCAGCGAGCTCGAGTTTATGCGTGACAGACGCATTTCCCACTTGATTTGTCGAAACTCCGGTGGACATGTCGGAAGAGCAAAGCTCAACGCCGCCGCTGCGCTGGGTGTAACGGTGTTGATGATACGGCAACCGGCCCTGCCGCAAGCCTTGTCGGACAGCCAGACTGTGTTTGGCGAGGCGTCACAAGTGTTTCAGCACATTCTGGAACTTGAACATCAAGCAGTTTCTGCAAGTGCAGTGCAGGAAGTGGCAGAGCGAGATCATTGATGTGAGATTGCTGGCCGCTTGCCCCAAGAGTGTTCCAGTTAAAAAAAAACGAACAAACTGCTGAGGATTCCTGACCCATTGTGAAGACCGGGAGCAGAAAGTTGGTGCCTGTTTCCGCATTGTCAGCCACGAAGCGATTGGGAGCGACTTCCGGTTGGAACCTTGCGAATCTCCACATGCTGAGAGTGTGCTGTATCGCACATATGCTTCATAGGGGGGCGTGAACAAGGGAAACCTCTGGCTTATGGGGATCTTGAGGCTAGGGTTTACAGGCCAATCCACCCGGACTTGTGCCACTATCTGAATAATATGGTGCAGATGCCGTACAAGAACATGCCTTTCGGAATTGTCCGAACGTTCCTGACAATTTGACGGAAGCCAATTGTCTTGACTCGGTAGCCAACAAGCTTCCCAAGCATGGATGGATTCCGATCACACACTGGGACAATGGAGCGTGGGCAAGTCCCTTTGCGATTGAATGTTTTGAATCAATGGATTGTGTGTCATATCCCCGCCCCAATTGGTAACTGACAGCAACTTTGACACGCCAGCCGTTTTGGCAGCACACATTGCTTTGGAATGCAATTCCCACTCTTTAAGGAAATTTGGAGCATGCATAAGGTACCGGCCACAGTTGTCACCGGTTTTTTGGGCGCCGGCAAGACTACCCTCATAAGGCACCTGTTGACTGCCGACCCGAATCGGCGAATTGCCTTGATTGTCAATGAGTTCGGCGATCTCGGCTTCGATGGCGAATTGCTGGCTGAGTGCGGCATCGAGGGATGCGGCGAGGACGGAATTGTCGAACTTACAAATGGTTGCATCTGTTGCACGGTTGCGGAGGAATTCACCCCTGCCATGGAGGCGATTCTCGATCGCGATCCACTCCCTAGCCACATTGTGATCGAAACTTCGGGACTGGCGCTGCCCCAACCCCTTGTGCGCGCATTCAACTGGCCGTCGATCAAAACAAGAGTGTCGGTCGACGGCGTGCTGGTGGTCGTGGATGGGCCAGCGATTGAAAGCGGGCAGTTCGCACATGATCTGGAAGCCGTCGGCAGACAGCGCACGGCCGACGAAAACCTTGATCATGAAACCCCGCTCAGCGAGTTGTTCGAAGACCAGATGGCCTGTGCAGACTTGATAGTCGTGAACAAGTGCGACGAGCTGTCATCCAGCGCATTGAAAGCTCTGCGGAGCAAATTGCGGTCCGACGCTCGTCAGGGCGTGTCTGTGATTGCGACCACAAGAGGAAAGGTCAAGCCCACGGTGGCGCTCGGGCTCGATGCGGCGGCCGAGGCCGATCTGGAGAGGCGCACCGAAATTCACCATGTTCACGACAACGGTGACGATGACGAAGACGAGGCTGTGCACGGTCACGATGAGTTCGAGAGTTTTGTAATAGATTTGCAGGAGGTTTCCAGCGAGAGCCAGCTCGTCGGATGCGTTAGGGATGCGTCAAGAGAGCATGACGTACTGAGGCTGAAGGGTTTTGCAGCAATAAGGAACAAGCCGTTCAGGCTGGTCGTGCAAGCTGTCGGACCACGGGTTGAGACGTACTTTGATCGGCCATTTTCCGGCAGCGAGCCGAGGAGGACTCAGCTGATTGCAATTGCAGAGGCTGGAATCGACCGCGACTCCGTTCGAGCTGCATTTGCAGGTCTGTCCGCGTGACACCATGCATTTGCTTTCCGCGCAATCTGTTCAGACATCCGACGGGTCGGAACCCGTCGATGTCGGCCAAACTCCGGCAGACGTTGTATTCGCAAGCGCCGCAGACACCGATCTGGCCTCCTTGTCTGCAGCCAACAGAAGGCTGAATGCGGGTGGCGGCTTTCTGAGGCTGGCACGCTTGTCGTGGTTCATGCATCCCTATTCCGTGGATCTCTACCTGGAGAACACTGCGCTGAAGTCACGACTGGTCGTCGTGCGGGCATTGGGCGGGTTGGGCTACTGGCGGCATTGCCTCGAGCAGTTCTCACAGCGTTTGGGCGAGGCGGGGATTCCCTTTGCAGCTCTGCCCGGCGATGACCGAATTGACGCTGAATTGAGAGCGCTGTCGTCGATTTCGGAAAGCGACTGGGATCATTTGCACAGTCTATGTTGCGAAGGGGGACCGTCCAACTCCACTTCCCTGCTGCTTTTGTTCAGGCATCTTCTGGAAGGCACTCCCAGACCTGCGGCCGCCACGCCATTCAACAGATGCGGGCTGTACTTTCCCGGACTCACAAACCCAACCCTTGATCAAATCAGGCGCAACTGGATCCAGGATGCTCCGATTGCGGCGCTCGTATTCTACCGATCGCTCATTCAGGGCGGCAATGTGGAGACCATGGACTGCCTCATTGAAGAGGCACGGAGGCAGAATCTGAACGTGCTGCCCTTCTTCGTCAATTCACTGAAGGATTCACAGACAGCTCAACTTCTCGAAAACTGCCTGTCCGGCGTAGGACCGGACATAATTCTGAATTGCACTGGTTTCGCATTGGGGTCGCCCACTCCACCTGACGATGTCAGGCTGCCAACAGTGCTGGATGCGCCCAACAAACCGGTATTGCAGCTTGTTCTTGCCGCCTCGGATGAGGAATCCTGGCGCAGCGGCAGTTTTGGCCTGTCCGGCCGAGACATTGCGATGAACGTGTCGCTGCCGGAGGTTGATGGTCGGCTGTTGACACGGGCAGTTGCATTCAAGGACATGACGCGCCTGGATGCGCTCACGGAGAGCCCAATCTCTCTGCACATGCCTGTCGGCGACCGAGTTGCCTTTGTGATTGGATTGGCGCGCAACCTTGCGCTGCTGGCCAGGAAGCCGCCTCGGAACCGAAAGGTCGCCATCGTCCTGGCCAACTATCCCAACCGAGACGGCAGACTGGCCAATGGAGTAGGACTCGACACACCCAAGTCTGTCATTGAAACGCTCAAGGCTCTATCCGGGAACGGGTACGCAATTCACGATGCGCCAGCCACCGGCAGCGAATTGATGGCGGAGCTGCAGCGCATTCCAACCAATGACCTGTCCGCCCTGTCCGATCGCCAGGTTCTCGAACGCATGCCTCTCGAGGCATATGAAGAGCTGTTCGGTGAACTGCCGGCATCTGCCCAATCATTGATCTTGGAGCGATGGGGTTCACCTGAACAGGACCCCATGGTCATGGGCGGCGACTTCCTGCTCCCGGTGCGCCGCTTTGGAAATGTTGCCATCGGCATTCAGCCCGCCCGCGGCTACAACATCGATCCGGTCGATACCTATCACTGTCCGGACCTTCCGCCGCCCCACAACTACCTCGCGTTCTACTTTTGGCTACGGCATCATTATGGCGTGCACGCCTTTGTCCACTTCGGGAAGCACGGAAATCAGGAATGGCTGCCCGGCAAGGCGCTGGCCCTGTCCGGCTGCTGCTTCCCCGAAATCGCCCTGGGCGACATTCCCAATATATACCCGTTCATCGTGAACGACCCTGGAGAGGGGTCGCAGGCAAAGCGACGCTCCCATGCGGTGATAGTCGATCATTTGACTCCGCCATTGACCCGGGCCGAGTCCTACGGCGAATATCGGCAGCTCGAGATCCTTCTTGACGAGTACTATGAAGCCGTTTCCGTAGATCGCCGAAGGGCGGACTTGTTGCGTTCGAAGATTGTCGAAGCCATGGCAAGGTCCAAGCTCGACCAGGATGCGGACATATCGGCAGGAGAGGACACCTCGGACAGGCTGCAGAAGCTTGACGCCTACCTGTGCGAGCTCAAGGAAAGCCAGATCAGGGACGGATTGCACGTTTTCGGCAGCGCGCCGAAAGGCACTCAGGAAAGGGATCTTGCAGCCTCGCTCCTGCGCACTTCAAGAGGAGACGGGCGGCAACAAAACGAATCCCTCCTGCGGGCTCTTGCAGCCGACCTTCGGCTCAACGAGGAATTCGACCCACTGGATTGCCAAATGTCCGAAGCATGGTCCGGCAGGCGGCCCGCACCGCTTTGCAGCCTTTCCGCGGATGCATGGCGAAGCAATGGCGATACCGTCGAAAGGCTTGAATTGCTGGCATCCAGATTGCTTGACGGGAAGGCGGAGCCACCGGGACCGGCATCGCGCAGGGTGGTTGACTATGCAAACCTGGTTCTTCGTCGGCGCATTGCCGACTGTGGACAAGCCGAACTTAACGGTCTCCTCACGGCGCTTGACGGCTCGTTCGTCCCTCCCGGGCCTTCCGGCGCGCCGTCCAGGGGCCGCCTTGATGTCCTGCCAACGGGTCGAAACTTCTACTCGATCGACAGCCGGTCCCTCCCGACGCAGACCGCTTGGGAGCTCGGCTGGAAATCTGCAACGCGGTTGGTCGACACGTTCGCTCAATCGAAGGGGCATTGGCCGAAGCACATGGCGCTTACGGCGTGGGGCACATCCAACATGCGCACAGGAGGAGACGACATAGCTCAGGCTCTGGCGTTGATGGGCGTCCGCCCGACCTGGGACGATGCCAGCGGCAGGGTAACGGGGATTGAAGTCATTCCTCCGGACGTGCTGGGCCGGCCTCGAGTTGACGTGACATTGAGGGTTTCGGGCTTCTTTCGCGACGCCTTTCCCATGCAACTCGACCTTGTCGCAAGCGCTGCCCACACGGTCATGAACCTGGACGAACCGTCAGAGCAAAATCCAGCGGCTGCCGCATGCCGGCGAGACATCCCGCTTCTTGGCAGGGAGCGCGCTAGCTATCGAGTGTTCGGCTCGAAGCCTGGAGCCTATGGTGCAGGCCTTCAAGCGCAGATGGATGAACGCAACTGGACGGAGCGGCGGGAACTTGGCGAGACCTATTTGGATTGGGGCGCATTTGCATATGGCTGCGGCGCCGAAGGCAGGCGCGACCGCAACGCCTTCAAGGCCCGGCTCAAGGTTGTGGAGGCGGTTGTCCAGAATCAGGACAATCGTGAACACGATGTGCTGGACAGCGACGACTACTATCAGTTCGAGGGAGGCATGTCAGCCGCTGTGGAGAGCCTGTCTGGCAACCAGCCGACCATCTATCACAACGACCATTCCAGACCCGAGCGTCCGGTCATACGCACACTGGAGCAGGAGATCGGGCGGGTCGTGCGCTCGCGAGCCGCCAACCCCAAATGGATCGCTGGAGTGAAGCGGCATGGCTACAAGGGCGCGTTCGAAATCGCCGCCACGGTTGACTATCTGTTTGCGTTTGCCGCAACCACAGGCACGGCAAAGTCGCATCATTTCGACCTCCTCTACCTGGCCTACATTGAGGATGCCGACACACGTGAGTTCATCCGCAATGCCAATCCGGCGGCGCTGCGTGAAATTGCCGCCCGTTTTGAGGAGAGCATCGAGCGCGGGCTGTGGCAGCCAAAGTCCAATTCATGCCGTAACCGGCTGCACAAGCTGATCGGTGGCGCGGCACGCAAAGAGAAAGCGAAAGGAAGACCATGATCCAGGACCCGAAGAGACACAAGATCAAGATGGCAAAGAAGAAGGCGGTGCGTGACAAGATCATGGCGACCAAGACCACCGAAAGAGGTCTCTTGATCGTGCACACCGGCAAGGGGAAGGGCAAGTCCTCCGCCGCTTTCGGCATGATATTCCGATGCATTGCGCATCGGATTCCCAGCGCCGTCGTGCAGTTCATAAAGGGCGGCATGGAGACCGGGGAACGCAACCTGATTACCTCCGAGTTTTCCGACATCTGCAGCTTCCACACCATGGGCGAGGGCTTCACTTGGGAAACCCAGGACCGTGAGCGCGATGTCCAGCTCACGCAGGCGGCATGGAAGAAGGCTCGGGAGCTCATCGAAGAGGAACGAATCAAAATGGTCGTGCTCGACGAAGTCAACATTGCGATTCGCTACGGGTACCTCGACATTGACGAAGTGTGCGAGTTCCTGGCCAACTCCCGCCCGGCCGATACACACGTCGTGCTGACCGGCCGAAACGCCCATGTTCGCCTCATTGAGATGGCGGACCTGGTCACCGAGATGGAACTGGTGAAGCACCCCTTCCGCTCGGGCGTCAAGGCACAGCCCGGCATAGAGTTCTAGCCGGCCGTCGCTGGCCACACGAGAAGGTGGCGCTCCATGGCTAGCGTAATGTTCCAGGGCACCGGCTCGAACGTCGGCAAGTCGCTCCTGGTTGCAGGACTTTGCCGCCTGCTCAGAAACCGAGGGTACAGCGTGGCGCCGTTCAAGCCACAGAACATGTCCAACAATTCGTCGGTAACCGTCGAACAGGGCGAAGTCGGCCGTGCCCAGGCGCTGCAAGCGCTCGCCTGCGGACTGGAGCCAAGCGTTGACATGAACCCCGTTCTCCTGAAGCCGCAATCCGAAGCAGGAGCGCAGGTCATAGTCCAGGGGCGCCCTGTGGCCAACGCATCCGCGTCCGAATACACGCGCCTGAAGCCATCGTTGCTGCCGCATGTTCTGGACAGCTTCAGGCGCTTGAACAGCCAATACGACATGGTGCTCGTCGAGGGCGCCGGCAGTCCGGCGGAGACCAACCTGCGATCGGGAGACATTGCCAACATGGGCTTCGCCCGTGCCGCCCAAGTGCCGGTTGTGCTAGTCGCAGACATTGACCGCGGCGGCGTCATCGCCCAAGTGGTTGGAACCAGCGCAGTGCTCGACCCCGGGGACCGCAGTCAAGTCAAGGCCTTCGTCGTCAACAAGTTCCGGGGAGATGTGTCCCTGTTCGATCAGGGTTACCGAAGCATCGCCGCACTGACGGACTGGCTCGGGCTCGGAATTGTGCCGTGGTACTCCAAGGCAAAATCCTTGCCCTCCGAGGATTCAGTCGATCTGCTGCAGGAGCAGGAAGCCAACGGCGGAAAGCTGAACATTGCCTGCCTGATGCTGCCGCGCATTTCGAATTTCGACGACCTTGATCCGCTTCGCATGGAAGAGGAATGCAGCCTTAGCATGATACCGCCGGACACGGCCATTCCAGCGAATGTCGACCTGGCGATACTGCCGGGCACCAAGTCCACAATGTCGGACCTCGAGTTTCTGCGACGAAGTGGATGGGATCATGACATCATTGCCCACTATCGCCGCGGCGGCAGCGTGCTGGGCATTTGCGGCGGCTACCAGATGCTGGGCCGATCGGTTGCGGACCCCGAAGCGTTTGAGGGAGTTTCCGGAAGCGCTGCAGGACTCGAGCTCCTCGATGTGGAGACCCGAATGCAGAGCAGGAAAACCGTTTCCCGTTGCACCGCCAGATGCGCAACTTCGGGCGCGCAGCTCGATGCCTACGAAATCCACATTGGGAAAACCCGCGGGCCTGACTGTCGCCGCCCCTTTGCTTGGATCCAGGAAGGTACGGGCTGGCGCCAGGAGGGCGCAGTTTCGAAGGATGGCCGTGTGATCGGCACCTATTTGCATGGACTGTTCGGAAGCGATCCGTTTCGCCGGGCCTTTCTAGCCCGATTCGGCCTGGCGGCGTCACGCCTGAACTATGAGCGCGCCGTCGACGCAAGCCTCGATGATCTGGCCAGTCACCTGAGCGAACACATCGATGTGCAACGGTTGCTCGACATAGCGAACGGCGCTGCCGGGTCGGCGTAGAATGCCGATGGCCCAAAGGGCCTTACAAGCTGCGCTGCCAGGCGTCGCCTGAGCGTTCGCGCAGCCGTTCGCGGTGTGCCTGTTGCAGCTTATGCGGCTACGCGCGACAGAGCACAGAAAGACCAGAGTTCCGAAATGGTCTCAACGAAGCGGTCGATGTCGTTTTCGTCGTGCAGTGCGGACGGTGTGACACGCAACCTCTCGGTGCCCTTGGGCACCGTCGGGTAGTTTATCGGTTGCACGTAAATGCCGTGATCCTCAAGCAGCATGTCGGAAATCATCCTGCACTTGACCGGGTTCATGATCAAGATTGGAACGATGTGTCCGGGATTGTGCATGTGCGGAATTCCCACCATGTCCAGTCGGCTTCGGAGTTTGGCGACGTTTCTGTGCTGTCGCGCGCTTTCGATTCTGCTTGACTTCAAGTGCCTGACCGCGGCGAGTGCACCGGCGACAATTGCCGGTGGCAGCGCCGTGGTGAAGATGAATCCGCTGGCAAACGAACGCACGAAATCGCAGCATTCCCGGGATGCGGCGATGTAGCCGCCAATTATGCCGAAGGCCTTTCCCAGCGTTCCCTGAATTATGTCAACCTTGTCCATGACGCCCTCGCGATCGGCAATGCCGCCGCCATGCGGACCATAGATCCCCACGGCGTGCACTTCGTCAAGATAGGTCAGCGCGCCGTGCTGCCGGGCCAGATCGCAAATCCGGCCAACCGGTGCGATGTCTCCGTCCATGGAATGGATCGACTCGAAGGCCACGACCTTCAGCGTGTCCGGCGCGCATGACTGGAGCTTCCTGCGCAGGTCGCGAAGGTCGTTTCGCCTCCAGATCTTCTTGGGGGCTCGGGAATGGCGGATACCTTCGATCATCGAGGCGTGGTTCTTTTCGTCGGAAAGTATCTCGACACTTGGAAGCCGCGCGCCGAGCGTGGAAAGCGTTGCCCAATTGGCGACATATCCTGAGGTGAAGAGAAGCGCTGCCTCCTTGCCGTGCAGCTCGGCGAGCTCCCTTTCAAGAAGCACATGGTAATGGCTTGTTCCCGAGATGTTTCGCGTGCCACCGGCTCCTGCGCCGCTGGCGTGCAACGCCTCTTCCATGGCTGCAATTACCTTTGGGTGCTGGCCCATGCCCAAGTAATCGTTCGAGCACCAAACATCGACATCGCGAGTGCCGCCGTCAAAATGGTTGCGGGCCTTCGGAAACTTTCCACATCGGCGTTCAATGTCTGCGAACGTCCGGTAGTTTCCTTCAGACTTAAGCTGCTCGAGTTGAGCTCTGAACTGACTTTCGAATTGAATGCTCAATGTGCGCTTTCCGGTTGATTGTCGGATGCTTTGCGACGCCGGTCCAAAGACATGTGCCGACAGCGCATCCGAACTCAGTCCAAGTTGTCGGCTTGTCGAGCAGCGTTGGCCGCGTCCAATTGCTGCGAAGCATTGCTTCGCTCTGCAGAAAATATAGCGCCATGCCGCAAAACTGCAATGCAGTTGTGAGCGGCAATGCGGCGCTTGAGGGTCACGATTTTTACAACAAGGGATTGAAACGGCTTTCGGGGCTCCCGTCAAGCTTGATCCAGCCATGCTTTGCCGACGCGCGGACGCTTGGAGATCAGCCTCAATCCGCTGCATTCCTGCATCGGATCATTTTGTCTGGCGCTGTTTGCGTCAAATCCAGTCTTAGCCGTGCATTGTTGAAGTGGAGCCTTCACAGTCTTGCTGTGCCCCTGCATTGACTGCGCGATGAAAGCGAGTGGCAGAAACCCGATTCAAGGATGTTGGCCTTCAGGAATTCATTCCAACAGATTCAGCTTCAGCGTCCATTGGGGTCGACGCCAAATATCGTGAGCACCAGTTCAGTGTTGTTGTAGAGGCGGTATGTTGGGGCTTGCCCTGACTGCCTTGTACTTCGATCAAGGATAATCGGCACGCCTTCGCCACGACGATCCATAATATGCTCTCTGTGCGAGGATACCAAATGGCCGCTCCTCACGGGACAGCGCGCCAACAGGCTTGCAATGGCGTCGTTGCGTACAGACTGTCGATAGGGAAGACTCTCGGGTGTCATTGAACCACAAAGCATTCCAGGGACATACAACTCAAGCCGGTTGTCGAACATTCGCAATCTCACCTTGCTTCCGCGCATGGAGTAGTCACGATGAGCAACTGCATTCGTGAGGGCCTCGAATACAGAAAGCATATCATACTGAGGCAGATCCACGCGACCACCAGTGGAGTTCTTGCGCGCAAGGTTGAACATGTTCTTGCTCACAAAGTTGCAGGCTTCGAATATCTGTGCGTCAAGGGGGCCTCTGATGTTGCGGGCATCACGTTGGTAGGTGGATGTTGCAAGGTCGCTTATGCTCGTGCCCTTGTATGCGACAGCTTGAATCATGGCGTGGGGAAGGTACTGATCGGGACGCTCGCAGCCCAACAGGATTCCGGCCACTGTCGGCCGGAGAACGCCATGCTCGTCAGACATTGCCATGGCAAGCTTGGTCAATAGCATGCTTTGGTCATCCAGAGAGCGCGGTGTGCGAAACCTCTCACAGAGTGACTTGTCCAAGACATTCAGCGAAGCTTCAGAGACTGGAGATTCGTCAAAACCACTGTGACGATCATGGCTGCGTTGACGAAACAGCAATTCCAAATGTTCCGGGGTCAATTGGCGCTTTGAGGAACCTATGCGGTGAAGATATCCGCTTGGGCTACTGTGAACGCGTTGAGTGCCTGGAACCTGCACGAGGATAACTGGTTTCTCGTTTCCATTCGCGTCTGGCAATTTCATGCGCCGAATGGTCCACGCAACCAAAGGCTTAATTGAATCACAGCAGGCGTTGCGTGCCAGTTCCTCTACCAGATCAAGATGCTCGTACGGAATTCCGACGACAGCACGGGGCTTGTCCTGTACTCCCAAAACGATGGTACCGCCATGGCCATTTGCAAATGCCGCTATTTCATCGGCAAGATCGCTTTGCCGCGGGCCCGTCACCTTTCCTCCTGCGAACCGCACTTCCTTGAGTTCCAGCAGAGAGTCTTCGCCTTGAAGGATCGAGTCCAATTGCTCGTTGCGATTCTCCATCATGTCAAACAGTTTGCCCCAGACGCGCCCAGCGATGAGCGAGTGCGTCCCTGCCGCCTTCCATAATCCGACAAACCTCCTCCCGAACGCTGCCATCCTGCAAGGCGCCCTTGGCAACCACGCGACACTGTCCTCTCTGAAAGTCGAGGGCATGGATCATTTCTGCGTCGCCGTTCACAACCACATTTGGATTGTGCGTTACAATGATCAACTGTCGCCGACGTTTGTTCTCGCGGATTTGCTTGACAATCAAGTCGTAGACGAGCCGATTGTCCAAATCGTCCTCAGGTTGGTCAAGAATCAGAGGTTCGTCTCCAAATGCCAACAAGAATGCCAGCAATGCCGCAGACCGCTGACCCTGTGAACTTTGCGTGATGCTGCGCCAATCACTGCCGTTCCCAAGGCGACTGTACTTCACAACCAGTTTGTCTTCGGGAAACCAACAGCGGATGTAATCGGCAAGCTCGGGTCCTTTCTCGAACTTTCGCTTCAGGAAATTGCGAAAATGTCCACCGAAACTTTCGTCCACAGAGATCAGTCGATTCTTGACATCACGTAGGGACTCTTCTCTGTCGAAAGCCTTTCCCGACTCAACTGTGGTACCGTTGCCTGAAAGGTCATTCCGCAATTGTTCGAAATCATGCTGAAAGCGATTGTGAGCGTCCAACAACTCCCGCAACTCGCTCTCCACCGCTTCAGCATTCGAGCCAAACAGGTCAACTTCCACGCGGACAAAGGCATTTGCCGCCAGTGTATTTTCGACAAATTCCTTCCTCTTGTCAGTGATGGCAATGCGAGTTTCTCGAACCCGCTTCATCGTCTCGCAAATGTCTGCCTCCAACTGGCTTCGGTCATGCTGCTTGACATCCAAGTCCTTCAACTGAGTCCCAACCTCTTGGCGCTTGAGCAGGAGACGCACAAAGTCCATGGGATCTGCGACCTCTTGCCCATCCAGCGAGCCTTTTAGTTCCTGGAAGTTGTCTCGCGCCTTGCAAGTCCGTTTCCTCCACGAGGCAAGTCGACCGTCTGCACTTAATTCCCCAATCTTCCTTTCGAGGCGCTGTGCAACTCTTGCAATGTCCTGGACAGCAGTTTCCAAGATCCGCTCGGCCTCCTGACGCCATTCGAGTATGTCTTTGTCCTGCACTGCATCAAACGTTCCTTGCGACCAATCATAAAGCAAGAGATCCGGCATCAGACTGTCGATGCGGCCAGGCATCGACTGCAACTCTGCAAGCAAGCCATCTACATCATGCTCCTGCATTTGAGCCTTCTCGTGTGCCCTGAGAGCTGAGCCGTAGCGGGAATTCCGAAAGGACTCTATTTTGCGATGCAAGTCAGAATGCATGCGCTCCAGTTCGGGCTTGCGCTTCAACGCTTCGTCGAGTTCTCGCAGCCGCGCCGTCTGTGAAAGGTATCTGTGTCTGGTTTCCTTGAGTTCGATTTGGAGTTCGCCAACTTCTGCCGCCTCGTCAATTATTCGGAGCAGGCCCTCTTGGTTGGCGCCGGCAAGCGTGGAAAGCTGACCTTGTGACAAGATTCGAACCGGAAAGCGCTCCGCCGAAATCACTTGGCTCGAGGATGGCCGCCAGCCAGATTCAGCGTTGTACTCCTCTACAGTCGACTCGTTGCCGTTTGCCCGCCAGCGCAGACGATGCCTTATGCCGTCACGCACAAGTTGCAGGCGGATTTCGGTTTCCTCTCGCAAGCCACCCGGTTTTCCGCGCGCAATGGGTCGCGTGGAAAAGCTGTTGAACTGTTGACGGGGTTCGGAGTCTTTCGGCAGCGCTTCAATTTCCGAATTGCGACGATACGCAAGTCTAAGCGCATGAACAATGCTGGACTTTCCTGTTCCTCGACCGCCAATCAGGGAATTGTAGCATGGATTGAATTCCAAACACTCAGGATCCCCGTTGCCCATGTAGCGCGCGCTGTCCACTTCCAGACGAGCAATGAAATGTTCTGGCGTGAAAAAGTGGTCAAACTCCTCTCCGTCACTGCGGCGAACGGAGATGTCATTGCCATCCAGGAGTGCAAGACGCAGTCCTTCAAGGCTTGGTTCGGCCATCTTGATCCAGGTAAATCTGCTTCCTGGCGTGCGATTGCCCACAAATGAATGGCAATCGCTGCCCAAAACCAGCGAGAAATCTTCGAATTGCTTCTCAATGAGAATTGGCACCCCTGATTCCATATTCGTCCATTCGACTGCCAAAAGCCCATTTGCATCCAAGACCTGACTTACAATGTCATTGGCAAGCTTGAGTTGTTGGGTGTTTGGCCTGACTTGAAACAATCCCCTTTCCTGGTCGGCATGAGCTGGAATTGGAATCCCGCCAGCATCAAGTACAGCCTGAACGGCCTGTGCCGCACTTACTTGTGTCGCGCCATCGCAAGTGCCGTCCTCGCCTGTGAAACCCACCTTGGCCAATAGATCGGTAATGGTACGCGTGCTTTCCGACGGGTCGAAAACTGCAAGCATATGGACTCCACCCAAGATTGAGAGTTCCACACCGGGGAAGATTACGAGTTCACGGAAACCGTTGGGTGGAGCGCCTGCACGTGCTCTTTCCTTCATTTGCCCATAGGCTTCCTTGAGTGGGTCGATCCATTCTCCGCTGTTGTGGTCTGTGACGGCTAGGCAGTCGATCTCTTCCGCCATGAATCTGTGCAGCCAAGCTTCACATGTCAGTTCAGAGCTCTCGTTCCTTGCCCAGTAAGTGTCCTTGGAGGCTGGCGTATGCGTGTGGAAGTCAAACTTCCACCAACGAGAACCCGGGTACGGCCAAACGGCTTGCATCGATTCAATCATGGAATCCCTCCAGTGTTCCGCTCCATTGGCCGATGAGCGCCAATCCCAATTGACGGTGCCCTGTCGTCAGTCAGAGCGCCCAGAGACAAGATAGGCACAAATCTGTCCTTGCACTACTTCCGGCCCCAAATGTACTGGAACTGGCATAGTGGCCGTTGCCGGAATTGCCACCATGAATCCAGCTTGCGCATCTGTTCGAGCCGTCAGACATTGGTGAATGAAATTCAAGCGTGGCAGCGCCTGCCGGCGGATGCTCGAGCGTTCAGGATCGCGGCGACGCAATGCCGTTGCGTGCGAGAGCAACGAGTTCGCGCACAATCGCGTCTGCGGACCGGGCGGAGGCGACCACCGGCCGGAACTGCGGCGCAAAGGCCTGAACCGGCAGAGCGGGGAAACGCCTGCAACTGAATCAAGGGAAGGGAGAGCAAAATGGCATACTGGTTGTTCAAGTCGGAGCCGGGCGAATGGAGCTGGGACGATCAGGTCGCCAAGGGCGACGCCGGCGAAGAGTGGGACGGCATTCGCAACTACCAGGCACGCAACTGCATGCGCCA
>MKWU01003611.1_pt1 | contig 19993 bp, 16 predicted proteins | sample 809101 | NCBI WGS metagenome assembly MKWU01 (sample SAMN05860141, study PRJNA318959) | sponge metagenome | host: Aplysina aerophoba | place: Slovenia: Piran, Adriatic Sea, Gulf of Piran | collected 2013-05-07
CCCTCCCCCAACCGCCACCTCCTCGGCGTCGAACGCGTCCCGCCGTACCCTCCACGAGGGCTGGGTGGACAACATGAACCAAATCACGGTCCGATCGGTACCGAAAGCGGACCGTTGGCGCTTTGCGGTTACCTACAAGCATGCAACAGGGCTGTGACACAACCAACCCGTCGCATGACCGCACGTCTTCCAAACACAACCGAACTAAAGACTCGGGACACTAGGAGGGTGGTGGGGAAACTCCTCGCCGGCCAGTTGTCCGATGGTGAACTACCTGATCAGCGGCCGGATGGCCGACCAAGAACCCGCTTTCCATCCACCCCTAGGCAACCCGAAGGGCCTCCTCGTCGATGCAACGCCACAGCCGCTCAACGTGTTCCTCGCGGGTATTGACCTGGCCGATGGATACCCGCAGAAAGGACATGCCCCCGATGCGCGAGGCGGTCAAGTAGGAATGACCCGACCGGTTCACCTCCGTAGCCAGCGATTCAGTCGCATCGTTGCCGGATCGATGCCGGAAGCACACCAGAGAGAAGGGGACGGGCGCCACCAGTTCCAGACGCTCGTCTTCCTCGACCCTGGCGGCGAGGTCTTGTGCCCACCCAACGTTGGCCCGCAACCGGGCGCGGATTCCCGATGCGCCGTAGTAGCGGAGCACAAACCACAGCTTCAGGGAACGGAACCGCCGACCAAGCGCCACGTGCCAGTCCCGGTAGTCGATCACCTGCCCGCTCTCGGACGCTTGGTTGCGCAGGTACTCGGGCAGGATCGAGAGGGCCTGGATCAGCGGGGCCCGGTCAGCCACGAAGAAGAGCGATCCGTCGAAGGTCATCGGGGTCCATTTGTAGGGGTTGACCGTGTAGCTGTCCGCTAACTCCAAGCCGTCCTGGTGATGACGGAACTCCTCGCAGAGCATGGCGTTGCCGGCGAACGCCGCGTCGACGTGGTGCCACATACCGTGCTGCCGTGCCAGTTCCCCGACGTTGCGGATCGGGTCCACAGCGGTCGTGGCGGTCGTCCCGACGGTCGAGCACACAAAGGTCGGCACGAGGCCGGAAGCCAGATCATCGCTTACCGCCTCCCCGAGGGCATCGGCGCGCATCGCGTAGGAATCGTCCACCTCGACCAGCTTGACGTGACCGTAGCCCGCCACCCGCGCTCCCTTCTCGATCGACGAGTGAGCCTGGGTGGATGTGTATGCCACGCACTGGTCGATTCGGGCTCCACGGCGCTGGGACTGGTCACGGGCCACGACGAGAGCGACATGGGCCGCGTCGGATGCAGTCTGCTGCATCACGCCGCCCCCCCGGTCGGTGGTCTTCCACCCTGCGGGGAGCCCGAGCAGGTCCACCATCCAGTCGACGACCACCGTCTCCAACTCGGTGCAGACAGGACTGGTGGCCCACAGCATGCCCTGCTGGTCCAGGCCGGCCGCCACCAGCTCGCCCAGCGTGCCGGGACCTGACGTGGTGCAGGGAAAGTAGGCGAACCAACCGGGAGACATCCAGTTGGTAAGGCCCGGTACGACGATCCGATCCAGATCCGCAGCTATTGCATCGAAAGGCTCGGGTTCCTCCGGAGCCTGGCCGGGCAGCATCTGGCGGATCCAACCCGGCTCCACCTCGGACTGGACGGGCAGGTCACCCACCCGCTCCATGTAGTTGGCCAGCCAGTCGATCATCGCGTAGCCATGAGTCCGGAACTCGTCAGGGGTCATGTCGCGGTGGCTCGTCACTCTCGGGTACCTCTTCAATCTCGAACCACCGAACCCACCTCCTGTCCCCGTCACACCGGAGTCGCACCATAGGTGTCAGGTGGGTAGTGCGAACAGGAAGCCGATCAATGAGCAGGAACCGCAAGATCCTCAAGAGAATCCTAGCCGGTCGATCCGATGCCGCCGTTCGCTTCAACGAACTACGGTACCTGCTTCATAGGCTCGGGTTTATCGAACGTATCCGCGGAAGCCACCATGTATTCGTCCGAAGCGATATCGCTGAGAGGATTATCCTCCAGCGGGACGGCGCTCATGCTAAGCCGTATCAGGTAAGGCAAGTTCGCGGGATGATCCTGAGAAACGGTCTAGGGATCGAGGAGTGATGTACAAGTACGGCGTCTTACTCTACTGGAGCAACACGGATCAGGCATATGTAGCCGAGATCCCGGAACTCCCCGGATGCATGGCGCACGGAGACACGCAAGAAGCGGCTCTGCAGAGTGTCAATGAGGCGACAAGACTATGGCTCGATACCGCCAAGGAGTTCGGGGATCCGATACCAGAACCGGCGGGCGAACGCTTGACGCCAGCTTGATATGGTGTCCGGATAGACGGGCACAGCAGTCCTCGCTGCAAACGCCTCGCCATGCTTCTAACTCTAAACTAATGGTAACTGCTATAGACTTGTCTATCGCCGTCGGCACCATTTCCCCAGAGACCATCCAGCCGCGTACCATCAGGAAAGCCACTCCGGGGCTGAGGGTGCGAGTTCCCTCGCATCGGGTATGTGATGGGAGAGTCATGTAGCCGGGACCCAAGAGTGACGCCTGGATCCTGTTCGCCCGACATTGAGTACTATGCCCCGGAGAAAGAGATGACCAGCACACCGAGAACACTGTTTCACAAGGTTTGGGACGCCCATGTCGCTCACGAGGCGCCGGGCGAACCCTCCCTCCTGTATATCGACCTGCACCTGGTGCACGAGGTGACCAGCCCGCAGGCCTTCGACAGCCTGCGCATGGCGGGAAGGGGAGTACGGCGGCCCGACCTGGCGCTCGCCACCATCGACCATGGGGTACCCACGGCGAACCGGAACCTCGGTATCCGGGACCCGCTGTCGAAGAAGCAGATCGACACCCTCATCGAGAACTGCTCTGAGTTCGGGATCACCCTCTACGGACTCGACGATCCCCGGCAGGGCATCGTCCACATCATCGGGCCCGAGCAGGGACTCACCCAACCCGGCATGACAATCGTCTGCGGCGACTCCCACACCGCCACCCACGGCGCTTTCGGCGCCTTGGCGTTCGGGATCGGCACATCCGAAGTCGAGCACGTGCTCGCCACCCAGACCCTTCCCCAGATCAAGCCCAAGGCCATGGCGGTAACCGTGGAGGGCGACCTGCCGATCGGGGTGACCGCCAAGGACATCATCCTGGCAATCATCGCCAGAATCGGCGTAGCCGGCGGGACCGGCCACGTCATCGAGTACCGGGGTTCTACGATCCGGTCGCTGTCGATGGCGGCCCGGATGACCATCTGCAACATGTCGATCGAGGGTGGCGCGCGCGCCGGGATGGTGGGTCCCGACGACACCACCTACTCCTACCTCGAGGGGAAGCCCCACGCCCCCCTCGCATGGGAGCAGGCCTTGGACTACTGGCGGACCCTCCCCTCCGACGAAGGGGCCTCCTTCGACACCGAAATCGAACTAGACGCAGGTTCCCTCGAACCCCACGTGTCCTGGGGAACCAATCCTGCCCAGACAGCTCCCGTAAGTTCTCGCATCCCCGACCCCGACGACTACGACGACCCCCTGGACCGGGAAGGATGCGGCCGGGCCCTCAAGTACATGGATCTCGCGCCAGGCACTCCCATAACCGGGATCCGGCTCGACCGGGTATTCCTCGGTTCTTGCACCAACGCCCGCATCGAGGATCTCAGGGCCGCGGCAGCTGTAGTAGAGGGCCACAGGGTGGCCCGCCGGGTTCAGGCCATGGTGGTGCCCGGATCGGGGTTGGTGAAACTGCAGGCGGAGGAAGAAGGGCTGGACCGGATCTTCAAGCAAGCCGGATTCGAATGGCGCGACGCCGGCTGCTCCATGTGTCTGGGCATGAACGACGACGTACTGGCACCCGGGGAGCGCTGCGCCTCCACGTCCAACCGCAACTTCGAGGGTCGGCAAGGCCGGGGAGGCCGTACCCATCTGGTGAGCCCCGAGATGGCCGCCGCCGCGGCGGTCGCCGGACACTTCGTAGACGTAAGGACCTGGAACCGGCCATGAAGCAAGTCAGGAACATAAGCGGAACGATGGCGCCACTTCCCCGGAGCAACGTCGACACCGACCAGATCATGCCCAAGCAGTTCCTGAAACGAGTCGAGCGCAGCGGCTACGGACAGTTCCTGTTCCACGACTGGGCTCGGATACCCGGTGGCGGTCTCGATCCCGGATTCGTGCTCAACCGTCCCGAATACCGCGCCGCCAGGGTGCTGGTGAGCGGACCCAATTTCGGATCCGGATCGTCGCGTGAACACGCTCCCTGGGGTATCCAGGACTGGGGATTCGAAGCGGTGATCGCTCCATCGTTCGCCGACATCTTCTACAGCAACTGCACCAAGATCGGTCTCCTCCCCGTAGCCCTCCCCGAGACCGACGTGACCCGCCTGATCGATCTGGCCACTTCCGACCCCGGAGCCGCGGTCGAGGTCGACGTCGAAGGCCAGACGGTGGAAGCCGGGGGAAGGCAGACACGCTTCGAGATCGATCCATTCACCAAGTTTCGCTTGCTGGAGGGATTGGACGACATCGGTCTCACATTGCGGAACATCGACACGATTTCGGCCTTCGAAGCGGCCCGGCCGACCTTTCTCCCGACCCTCGGATAGCGGCTATGGACTTGCTGGCTGTCATCTCCTACCCGCCGATTCCCATCTTCGAAGTCGGACCGCTCCGCCTCTCCCTGCACGGGGTCTTCGCAGGGGTCGGATTCATGGCCGGGGCTTACTACAGCACGAGGATCTATTACGCCCGAGGCTTCGATGCCAACCGGTTCCAATCGGTGCTCACCTGGGCGCTGGTTGGTGCGCTTCTGGGAGCACGATGGCTAACCCTCCCCGCCTACTGGATCGAGAACGGGTTCGACATCGGAGAGATGATCAACATCGGCGGTAACTACTCGATTCTGGGCGGTTTCGCCGGCGGTATCGGCGCCGGCCTCTGGCGAGCCTACCGGCTCGGGCTCAAGACCTGGCCCACTCTTGACGTGGCTGCGTTCGGGTTGGCCCTAGGAACGGTGGTGGGGCGCGTCGGGGACCTGGCGATCGTCGAACATCTGGGAGGGTCCACCGACTTCTTCCTCGGCTACGGCATCCGGCCGGGATACGACGTCGCGCCCCAGCACAACCGCCTGGAGTGCACCGTGGCCCAGCTGGGTGAGTTCTGCGGGATCTACCATCACGCCGCCCTCTACGACATGCTCGGAGCGGCGGTCCTGCTGGGCTTCCTGTACTGGTTGTGCTACCGCTCGCGGCCGGCTCTCCGCTACGGACAGCTCTTCGCGGTGTGGCTGGCCTGGTACGGGTTCCAGCGCTTCTTCATCGACTTCACCCGCCTGGCTCTCGACGTCAACGGCGACCGGACCCTCGGGGCGCTCACATGGAGCCAGTGGAGCGGTCTCGCAGTGGGACTGGCCGGCTTGGCAGGACTCCTATGGCTCGGGAGACGCAATCCCGTCGTAAACGCCGAGAACGACCGGACCTATGGAGCCGCCGTTACCTGACACTCCTGGGAAAGTGACGAAGCGAGGATTCGGAGTCACTCGCTGTTCGCTGACCTGAGTGTGTCGCCGACCGTCGGTCAGCAGGGGGACTTCCAAGCAGGCGCCCTGGGCAGTTGCCGTCGACTACCCGCCGTCGGGGGGTCGTGGCAGTCCTGACACAGGGTCGGCCCCGCGAGTCTCGGGGAGCTCCCGCCCCGCCGTTGAGATGGGCGCCGCAGCGTCCGTAGCCAGATGTAATCGTTTACCCAGCTGGTCGAGACCCGAGGTACTGCTCGACTCGGGTGTGGTGGCCCTTGCAGGGGGAATCCTTGCGACGCCGAGCGCCGCCGGGAACCTCCGGTCTAGGAGGGTGCTGAGCAATCCACCAGCGGCCTGCCAGTCGCCGGCATTATTCCTGGGCCGGCGGGCGGCAGGCCCGAGCAATCGTCATTGTTCAGTACCCTCCGAAACCCCTCGGTCGGGTTGTCCGTTCTTGATCGGCCGGTTAGCCTGGCAGGCGTGAGACTTGCTGTGGTGTATACGAGCTTCGCTTTTACCGGGCCCGGCGCCCGGGCCCGGCTCTGCACGTAGCACCCAGACATCGTCGCAAGAACAAGGCCCGGAGCAGCCGCTCCGGGTCTCTTGGTTTCCCGGGGCGACCCCACCAGAGGAGCATCGATGCAGAGGAAAGCGGTACGCAACGGATCCGATGTCAACACCATCGTCGAGGTCGGCTCGGTCAGGTTCGGACATGACCCATTCCCGGTCATTGCCGGTCCGCGCGCGATCGAGTCGGAGAACCAGATCATGGAGGTTGCCCGAGCTGTCGCCGGCGCGGGAGCCGCCGTGCTACGCGGGGGCGTATTCGAGAGCAGTCCGTCCCCGTACGCGTTCCCAGGGTTGGGGGAACCCGGCCTGGAATTGCTCAGGCAGGCGGGCGAGGAGGTAGGACTGCCCACCATGACCAAAGCGCTCGAACCCAAGGACGTCGACTTGGTCGCCGACCATGTGGACATGATCTACGTCGATCCCGGCTCGATGCAGAACTTCGAACTGCTACGGGTCATCGGTCGATCAGGCAGACCAGTACTCCTGGAGAGGGGAGGATCGGCCACCGTGGACGAGTGGCTGTGGGCCGCTGAGTACGTCCTCGCCGAAGGCAACGACCAGGTGGTCCTGTGCGAAGCCGGCATCCGTACCTTCGAAAAGTCCACCAGGGCGACACTGGACCTCAGCGCCATCCCGGTTCTCAAGGAAAAGAGCCACCTTCCGGTGATAGTCGCGCCCTCCGCGGCGGTGGGCTCGCCGGCCCGGATCCAGCCGCTCGCTCTCGCGGCGCTGGGTGTGGGCGCCGACGGAATCATGATCGAAGTCCATCCCGATCCGAGTACGTCTCGCACCAGCGTCTCCCATCACATCACGCCGGACTCTTTCTCCCGACTCATGGAGGCACTCGGTGTCAATCGGATCCGCATGAACATCGACATGCTCGACCGTGACATCGTCCGATTGCTCGCCAGGCGTCACCGGATGGCCATGGAGATCGGCCGCATCAAGGCGGAAAGAGGCATGCCGGTGCAAATACCGGAACGCGAGGAGGAGCTGCTCGGGATCATCCGTGAGGAAGCCGACCATTCGGGACTCGACCCCGAAAGAGTAGAGAGAATATTCATCCTCATCCTGGAGCAGTCCCGCGACGCGCAGCATCGGGCGAGGACAGGACCTGGGTTCGGACCGGCTAGAAACGTTTCCATCACGTGAAAACGGCTTGCTCTAGGGAAAATTGACTCTCTTTCTTGGGCTACTACCCGAAGCTGTCCTATATTGTTTCTCTCGTCAGCCGATTGGCTGGCTGACAGCCCATGCAAGACCGATCTAGAGAGGAGGCGGTATGGCGAGGGACGGATCAGGACCTTCCTTGGAAGAGACCCTGGAGACCAAGGTCGACCGACGGGACTTCCTGAAGAAGGCAGGGATGACGATTGCCGCGGGAGGCGTGCTCGCCGCGGTGGCCGCGTGCGGAGGCGACGAGGAAGTGGCGCCCGAGACCACCGCAGGTACCGCCGCAGGTGATGCCACGACCACCACCGCCGAGGAGGCGGTCGAGGTCGTGATGAGCCAGGGCGGCCCGGAGATAGAGTGGGAGATGGGCACGAGTTGGCCGCTCTCTCTCGACACCATCTACGGCGGCGCTGAGGACTTCGGAGCGCGGGTTGCGGCAATGACCGGAGGTCGATTCCGGATCACACCCAGAGCGGCCGGTGAGTTGGTGCCCGGCCTGGAGATCCTCCAGAACGTGCAGCAGAACGCCATTCCGGCCGGCCATACCGCGTCGTACTACTACGTAGGCCTGAGCCCGGCGACGGCATTCAACACTGCTCTGCCGTTCGGGTTCACGTACCGCCAGCAGAACGCCTGGATGTACGAGGGAGGCGGGCTGCAGATGATGCGCGACTTCTACGCCGACCGTTTCGGGGTGATCAACTTCCCGGCCGGCAACACCGGTGTCCAGATGGGCGGCTGGTTCAACAAGGAGATCAACTCCAAGGCCGACCTCGAGGGTCTGCGGATGCGCATCCCTGGCCTGGGAGGCCAGGTGATGGAGCGCTTGGGTGTCACCGTCCAGGTGCTGCCCGGAGGTGAGATCTTCCAGGCTCTCCAGACCGGCGCCATCGACGCTACCGAGTGGGTCGGACCCTATGACGATACGACCATGGGGTTCCACGATGTTTCCACCTACTACTACTACCCGGGTTGGTGGGAGCCAGGACCGGAACTCGACGTGTTCATCCCGCTGGACGAGTGGAATGCTCTCCCGGAGGAATACCAGGCCATAGTCGAGGCGGCGGCCTACGGCGCCAACGCCACGATGATGGCCCGCTACGACGCCAAGAACCCGGCGGCGCTGGCCACCATCATCGAATCCGACGTCGAACTCCGACCCTTCCCAGACGATGTCATGGAAGCGTCGGAGAACGCGGCCTTCGAACTGTTCGACGAGAAAGCGGCCGAAGACAGCGACTTCGCCACGATCTTCGAGGCATGGAAGGGCTTCCGGGACGGGATCACCCAGTGGCACGGGCTTGCCGAGACTGCCATGGTCAGTTGGACTGGCCGAGGCGGCTGATACCGGCTACTCGGTTACGGCCCTGTCGGGTCGTTAGATCGAACAGGAATCTGAGGGGCGGGCCAGAACCCGCCCCTCACCTTTTCCTGGTGTTCGAACCGCCAATCCGGCGGGTGTCCATGCCGCTGACCTCGTATCGCGGAACGCCGGCGGCTCCGGCCGAGACCCGAAGACAGCCTGTCAGACCTTGACGAACTCCGGGAGCCAGGTGACCGTCGCCGGGAAGACCATCACCAGCACCAGTGCCACGCCCTGGAGGACCATGAACGGCAAGGCACCGCGGTGGATGTCGACCGTCCTCACCTCGGGTGGCGCCACGCTCTGCAGGTAGAAGAGGGAGAAGCCCACCGGAGGGGAGATGAAAGCCATGTTCAGGTTGATGGCGATCATTACCGTGAACCAGATCATGAGAGCCGGCAAAGTGTCGAACGGCGTCACGCCGGTCTCGAAGAGCAACCTGACCGCCGGCACGAAGATGGGCATGGCGATGAACGTGATCTCGATGAACTCCAGGTTGATGCCGAGCAGGAACACCGCGATGTTGGCGATGATTATGAAACCCCAGAAGCCACCTGGGAGACCGGTCAAGATCTCCTGAGCCAGCCGCTGCCCGCCCAACTGATCAAAGATCAACTGGAAGAAGGTCGAGCAGTAAAGGATCATGAGAACCAGCCCGGTGATGTGCGCCGTAGACCGGGCCGCGCCGGCGATTACCGAGCCTCTGAGGTTCCGGTTGGCCGCGGCGAGGACCATCGAAGCGACCGCGCCGACCGCGCCGGCCTCCGTGGGTGTGGCGATGCCGGTGAAGATCGTACCGAGAACTGCCAGTATCAACAGGATGATCGGCAACACGGAGATGAGTAACTCCCTGCCGAGACGCAAACCCCGAAGGGTTCGGGCCTCTTCGGGGAGAGCCGGTGCTTCCCCTTCCTTGGTGTAGGCCCGGTACAGGCAGTAGACACCGTATATGGCGGCGAGCATGAATCCGGGGATCATCGCCCCCAGGAACAGATCGCCCACCGATACCCCCACCACCTGGGCAAGGAGGATCAGCACCAGGGATGGCGGGAGCAACTGGGCCAGGGTGCCCGAAGCTGTGATCAACCCGGTGGCGAGCCGGTGGTCGTATCCGTACCGGACCATGGTGGGAAGGGACAGAAGGCCCATGACGATGACGGTGGCCGCTACCACTCCGGTAGCTGCGGCGAGCATGGCGCCCACAATCACTACGGTCAGGCCGAGCCCGCCCTTCAAACGGCCCAGAGCCATACCGATCGTCGTGAGCATCCGCTCCGCCAGCCCCGACTTCTCGAGAATGGCACCCATGAATACGAAGAACGGGACCGCCAGAAGGGTGAAGTTGTCGACCGCCTTGAACCAGCGGCTGAACAGGATGATCAGCCGGTTGAAGTCGAACTCCCCCAGGATGATTCCGATGGCCCCGAACACGATGGCAGTACCGGCGAACGAGAAGGCCACCGGGTAGCCGACGAGCAGCAACACCAGGAAGATGGCGAACATGATGATGGCGAGCCATTCGACACCCATTATTCGATCCTCATCGGCGCATCGCGTTCACCCATAACGAGCATCCTCTCCCGGCCCGTTAGGAATGCAACCAGTCGTACTAGTGTCGCGAGTGCCTGGATCCCCAGCAATACGAAGGCCACCAGGATCATCGCCTTGAGGGGCGCTCTTGCTAGTCCACCTGGATCGGGGGACTGCTCCCAGATGCTCCAGGAGTCCCTTACGGGCTTCCAGGACACCCAGATGGCGAGAGCAGTGAACGGGACCAGGCTCACCATGTGACCGATCAGGTCGATGACCGCCTTCGCACGAGGAGAGCGCTCCGCATACCAGAAGTCGACCCGTACGTTGCCATCGTGGCGGAGCAGGTAGGGGAACATCAGCAGGAAGAGCACCCCATAGAGGTACCACTGGGCCTCGATCCAAGTGTTGTTCACCAATTGTGCTTCGGTGTAGCGCCCGACATAGCGTAGAAAGACATTGAGGAAACCGACCGGAATGAGAATGAGGACCATCAAGCGGGCCAGCCACCCTGCGCCCTCGGTTAGCGCGTCGGCTGCACTGACCGCGAGTTCAGCGGTCCGGTCGGTGACGGCCGCAATCGATTTGCCGACACCTGCCAATGTCTCCTCCAAGCCGACCTCCTCTCACTCCTAACTGGCATTGAACCTTAACAAAGTAGAACCGGAGCCGGTGGATTCATGGTGGCCGAATCAGGCAGAAACACGTCCGATTGACCCCCCTTAGAGTTGCTCGTTCGAAGACCATCACGTCCGCCAATCCAGTCCCGGGACGAGCAATGACGACGCGACACGACCATCCAAATGGGTCACGAAACCGTGCCGACCGACGCGCCGCCACAGAACCACGCCTCAGCGGAAGGCGGGGCACGCGCCGGTTAGCCCTGTTATTGAGTGCTTCCTACACCGTGGCATTCTGGGCTACGACCGCGAGGAAGAGAGCGAAGGACGCTAGGAGCACGACGCCCTGCGCCCTGCCCAGCCGGCGCCGGGTTATCGCCAGGATTCCCACCAGCAGCCCGATGAACAGCATGATCACGTGCTCCACCACACGCCTCTCGCCAATTGCCCCGGCACCTACAACGCCCGCTAATCCAACGACCAGCAACGAGTTGAAGAGGTTGGAGCCCAACAAGTTGCCGATAACCAACTCGTTGGCCTTGCGTCGAGCGGCCGCTCCCGCTGTAACCAGTTCGGGCAGGCTCGTTCCCAGGGCGAAGATCGTGGCGCCCACGAACCCACCGGCCAATCCGAAGTGTTCGGCTACGCCACCACCCCCCTCCACAAGCAGGCCGGCGCCCACCACGATGCCCACCAGCGAGGCAAACGCCCGTGCCAGTTCGTAGCTCACCCGCAGATCCTCCCCGGCATCGAAACCATCGTTGCCGGCCAACCCATCGCGTACATCCTGCCGTGACCACCTGACCAGGAACAACGAGGCGATTGCCATCGCCGCCACCAGAGCTATACCCTCCGCCCGGTGCAGGACATCGTCCCAGGCGATCACAACCACTGCACCCATCGCCAGAAGGGTGATGACGCCCTCCCGCCGGATGATGCGCAGCTGGCCGACCACCGGTGAGATCACCACGCTGAACGCCAGCACCAGGGAAAGATTGGCGGCGTTGGATCCCACCACGTTCCCAACCGATGAGGCCAACTCTCCCCTGGCCGCTGCCAGACCGCTTACGACCAACTCGGGGGCAGACGTCCCGAAACCAATCACCAGAGCACCGACAAGAACCGGCGACACCCCCCAGATTCGGGCCAGGCGGGCGGCAGCTTCCACGAACGGATCGGCTGCCACCCAGAGGATTGCGATCCCCGCCACGATGAGAATGAGACCGAGCCAGAGCATCGCGGAAGACTAGTTAGCCCCGATTTTTCATGCGTAGGTTTGTATTGGACGAACAGGGCGTGGGAGATGGACATCTGACCAGGGACTCCATCCGTTTCAATGGTCCCACCTCGGGTCGGTGCGACCTCACCCGTCGGGTGTAACCCGTCCGGTCTTCATCATGTGGTTGATTGGGCATGTTGCCGTGGGTGTGTCCGGAAACATGAAGAATCAGGGCTAGAAGGGTGCTGAACAATGACGATTGCTCGGGCCTGCCGCCCGCCAGCCCAGGAATTATGCCGGCGGTTGGCATGCCGCTGGTGGATTGTTCAGCACCCTCCTAGAACGTGGTCGGTCCGCGTTGCGGGCGGACCAACCACGGGACCGCGACACCGAAACGACTACGCATAGCGTGAACGCTTCGACCTGTCTCACCGACCCAGGCAGCGTCAGGAGTTCTTCTCGTCTCTCCAAGCGACCCAGTCCGGAACCCCGGCCATGTCCCAGTCCGGCCCGGAGATACCCAGAGTGATCTGCGAGACACCGGCCTCGTAGAGCTCGTCTCCGCTATCAGCATCGGCGCCCGTGACATCCATCGATCGCTCGACTTCGGCGGGATCCCGTCCGGCCGCCCGGCACCAGTCGTCAAGGATGCGGTTCTTGCGACGAGCTACTTCCGCATCGCCGAATCCGTGCCAGATGTCCGCGTAACGGCCCGCGATCCTGAGGGTGTGCTTCTCTCCCATCCCGCCGATGAGGATCGGTATCTCCCTGGTCGGCGGTGGGTTGAGGCGACGCAGGCGGTATTTGATCCTGTGCATGCCGGCTTCGAAGTCGCGGAGCCTGCTCCCTGCAGTACCGAACGGGTACTCGTACTCCGTGTAGTCCCGTTCGAACCAGCCGGATCCAAGGCCCAGAATCAATCGACCTTCACTGATATTGTCGACGGTCCGGGCCATATCAGCCAGGAGATGAGCATTTCGGTAGGAATAGCAGGTCACGAGGGATCCTATCTCGACCCGGTCGGTCACCTCCGCCCACGCCCCTAGCACCGTCCAGCATTCGAGATGCGCACCGTCCGGCGGACCGTACAGCGGGTAGAAGTGATCCCAGTTGTAGATGATGTCGACACCAAGGTCCTCCGCACGGACGGCCGCAGCCCGCAGCGCTCGGTACTCGCCGTGCTGGGGCTGTATCTGGGCCGCGACCCGGATCTTTCGGTTCATAAGGTCTCCTCCGGCGTGGGAATGAGTGGCCAGGTCCACTCAGACCGGCTGTACGGGGACTGCTGCGGGACGCGCGCCGAACTCCGGTGGCTCGGTACGCGTTCGCTTCAACTCCCAGAAGCTCGGTGTGCGGGTGGCCTCCACCACGATATCCCAAAGACGGAGGGATTCCTCGCTGGGAGGAACGCTGGTGATGACGGGCCCGAATATCCCCACCCTGCCACCCCGTCCATCGTCAATGGCGATGATTGGAGTGCCTACATCCTGTCCCACCAGCGCAAGGCCCGCGTCCATCCGTTCCCTTATCTCGGAATCCCACACGGTGTCGCCGAATGCGCCGGCGTGGGATGGATCCACGTCGCAGCCGGACAGGACCTCGCCGATATCGAAATCGAAGAGCCGCCGATCGTGATGGATCAGCGTGGCGAAACCCCAGTAAGCACGGAAGACTCCCTCGTTTCCGTATTGCCGCCGGACGGACTCCATCACCCGCAGGAGACCGTGGGTACGGGCCGACGCGTCATACCGATCCGTGCCCGGAGTAGGCCGGTTCTTGAACAGGAGGCTGATCGGCTCCCACTCGACACTCACATCCCTGACCGGTGCAACCTCGTCGACGACCCACCTGGCCGTCACCCAGCACCACGGTCAGACGGGGTCAACCCAAAACGAGACGTCCACAACGATCCTTTCCTGGTCTCAGCGAGAGCGTAGCCTGGGGGAAGACCACAGACCACCCGGTCCCCGGCGACCGTGCACCGGCTACGGCGCGGTCACGCTAAGCGCAGTCGCTACGGTACCGCGGCTCCCCGTGGTTGGTCTGTGGGGCGGCGGTGGGATATGGCGCCGCAAGCGGCGCCTATGGCAAGGACTCGCCGACGAAGGCGTACCCGCAGGGTACATCGAGGAGGCAGGACACAGCCAGAGGCGTCGATGGCGGTCCAGAGCACGCCGCCCGCAACGCAGACCGACCACGAAAACACTAACCGGTCAGAGCCCGTGCCACGGCGCCGGCCTCCCGCTCCCGCATCATGACCAGCGCCCTGAGTCGCTCCAGCTTCTGGCTGAGCGCCTTGGCGGCAGTGGGAAGCGGATGCTCGGCGAAGAATGCCTCCACGTCGGCTGCAATTGCCGCATCGGAGAGGGCGGGAAGACCACCGACCATTCGCGCATGGGTCATCGGAGGTAGGTCGTCCACCATACCGGGCCAGGCCTCGCGTAGCCTGGACCAGGCGTAGGGTCCTGAGATCCGGTTGGTGAGCATGCCGGCCAGCACCCATGTGGTGTCCTGGTTGCGGATCGTCCCGTCACGGATCAGCTTGAACGTTCTGTCCACTGCCTCGGCATCGTCGAACGACGCCAGTGCCCTCAGGTACTTCATTGCCTCCTGGGGGTTGGCTGCCTCCTTGTGACGGTGAAGGTAGGTCTGGTAGGTGGAAGCGTCACCATGAGCGGCGCAGGTGTAGAGAGCAGCAGCGGCAACCTCGGGATCTACCGACGAGGGGTCGGCTAGCAACTCCTCGTGAGTGGCTCGGGATCGTTCGATGGTTTCCGGGTCATTGGCGAGGCTTCCCAACGCGTTGATGATCCGGCCCCGCAGCCGCCGCACGAGATCGGTCTCGCCGTCCGCAGGCACCCAGCCGAGCCGGGTGGCGAGAGGTGCCAGCAAGTCGGAGACCCAACTCTCGTAGGCTGGGCGAACGGTGTCGGTGACCAGGTGATGGCCCACGGCGGAGACTCCGCCGAGGAGAGCGCTCCACACCGCCTGTTCGGTCTCTCCGGCAAGGGCCGGCGCCAGCGCCAGGAACGAGGCCACTCCCGCTTGCCCGGACTCGACAAAGGCCCACGTGTCATCAACCAGCGTGAAGCGCTCGACGGGAGCCAGTTCGTCGAGCCGCTCCAGGAGCGCCGCCAGCAAGGTCGGGTCGTACAAGGTCCGGTAGAACCCGTGACCACCGGCATTGGCGATCACCCATTCGACCGGCCCGTCGACCGGGAGGACGGCTGGCGACCGGCCCAGCAGGAGTTTGGTGTCCAGGGGTTTTCCGCCTGCCATGCCCCGGACCTGTACGGGCGCCTTCCACACGGTGGAATCGGACGGGTCCGGGATGATCAGGAAGCGGCGCTGCTCGAGGGAAACACACCCGCCTCCTGCCTTCACGACCACCTGCGGGTACCCGCCCTGCAGGATCCAGGTGTCCATGATCTCCCCCACCGGCCTTCCGGATGCTTCGTCGAGGCTATGCCACAGGTCGGCCGTCTCGGTGTTGGCGTAGGCATGGTCGCGAAGGTAGGTACCGACACCGGTGCGGAACCGTTCCTCGCCGATGTACTGCTCCATCATCCGGAGAACCGCAGAGCCCTTGCCGTAGGTGAGGGCGTCGAACATGCCCTCCGCATCCTCGGGCGAGCGCACCTCGAACTCCACCGGGCGCGTACCGGCCAGTTCATCCACCTTGAACGCCCACGGTCGTTCGACAGCCGCGAACTCGAGCCACCGTTTCCAATCCGGCCGGTGATCGTCGGTGGCCTTCATCTCCATGAACGTCGCGAACGCCTCGTTGAGCCAGATGCCGTTCCACCACTTCATGGTGACCAGATCCCCGAACCACATGTGAGCCAGTTCGTGGCCGATCACGTCCAGCACCCGCATCTTCTCCGAGGAGGTTGCCGTGGCCTCGTCTACCAGCAGAGCAGACTCGCGGTAGGTGATGCAGCCGAGGTTTTCCATGGCGCCGAACGCGAAATCGGGAATCGCCACCATGTCGACCTTGTCTCCGGGATAGGGAATCCCGTAGTAGGCAGCCAGGTATTCGAGGCAGAACCGGCTACATTCCAGCGCGTAGCCGGTCAGGTGCTTCTTGCCTTCCGGAGCCACGATTCGGAGCGGTACGCCGTCCACGTCCACGGGTTCGGTCGCCTCGAACGGGCCCACCACGAAAGCCACCAGATAGGTGGACATCCGGATGGTGTCGGCGAACGTCAGCGCCACCTTGCGGTTCCCGACGGGTTCCCGCGACACTTCCGAACCGTTAGACACCGCCATGAGGTCGTCCGGCACCACCAGCGTGACCCCGAAGCTTGCCTTGAAGTCGGGCTCGTCCCAGCAGGGGAAGGCCCGGCGGGCGTCGGTCGCCTCGAACTGGGTGGTGGCAATGACCTGTTCGTTGCCGTCCAGGTCGGTGAACGTGGAGCGGTAGAAGCCACGCAGTTGATCGTTGAGGATCCCGGTGAAACGGCAGCGAAGCTCCCACGTTCCGGGAGGGATATCTCGAGGGAGAACGAGGGACGCCCGCTGGGTGGTTTCGTCGTACTCCACCACCGCGTCCACACGGCCCTCCGAGTCATGGACCAGACACGCCTCGTGGATGTCGAGCTCGATGGCGTTGAGCACCACCCGGTCGGTGGGTTCGGCAACCTCCACGGCGACCTGCTCGGTCCCCGAGAAGGTGGCCGCCTCCAAGTCGGGCTCGATGCGGATCCGGTAGTGACGGGGCACCACAGTACGAGGCAGCCTGTACGGATCGTCAGTCATCTTTACTCCATCGCTCGGAAACCGGCCCGACGGAGGCGGTAGGACGGAATAGGATCGGTCCGTATGGGTCTCGTCGGCATTCCGGGCATGATAAGCAGGTCTAGCAAGGCCGCCGACCACCCCCCGAACTGGCCGACCGGGAGCAGCGGATGAGGGATCCCGGTCCCCTAGCCCTCGAGCCCATCCTGGTCCCCAAGCCGTGGGGCGGGAAGCGGCTGCAGGAACTGGGCAAGGTTCCTCCCTCCCGCACGGCACCGACGCTGCGCTACGGCGAGTCCTGGGAGGTGGCTGACCTCCCCGACGATGCCCTGTCCGCCTCAGAGCGCGGACGGACACTGGTGGCGAACGAACCCCATCTCGGCAAGAGCCTCCGCCGGCTCATCTCCGAGTTGGGACCTGCATTGCTGGGCTCTGCCTCGCCCACCCCTGCGGGCGACTTCCCGCTCCTGTTCAAGCTGCTCGATACCGCCGAGAATCTCTCGATCCAGGTCCATCCCGACGAGCATTACGCCTCCCGCGGGAGCGGATGGTTCGCCAAGACCGAGTCGTGGTACGTGCTCGATGCCAAACCGGGAGCGACGATCCTCAAAGGACTCCGACCAGGCGTTGGAATGGAAGACATCCGGGAGGCCGCCGGAACACCCGCTCTGGCCGGCCTGATGCAGAAGATCCCGGTCAGGCCCGGGGATTTCCACCATCTCCCGGCCGGGACGGTACATGCCCTCGGCGCAGGCGTGACCGTCGCCGAGGTCCAGACTCCTTCGGATACGACCTTCCGCCTCTACGACTGGACCGCGGAGTACTCTCGTCCGGCGCGCCGTCTACACATCACGGATGCGCTGAACGCACTCTCCCTCGTATCACCGGATGCCATCTCGCTGCCGGGTATGACCGGAGACGGAGACCGCCTCCTGGTACGCACGCCCCACTACCGGATACGCGAGCACCGGGCAACCGACCACCGGGTCCTCCTGCGAAGCCCTCAAGAACTGAGCATCCTTGCGGTGGTCAGCGGACGGGCGGTGCTGGAAGGGTCCGGCCACGCTCCCGTCGAGATGGGGACCGGCTCAACGGCAGTGATCCCTGCAGCTGCGACAACGGACATCCGGGCGATGACGCTGGAGACCGTGACGCTGCTCGAGATCGGGCTTGGATGACGATGCTGCGCCGACCCGGCCTTCGTTCGTCGTCGCCCGAAGCCCGACCCTTACGAACCGCCACCGTCCCCACCGCACCAGCCTCATTGACCCTCGCAATGTCATCAGTGCTGGGTAGGGTTGGTTACATGACGACCGAGTCGCAGCGGATGTCAGAACGTCCGTTGCCTCTGTTCCCGAGCGAAGACGAGCGACCGATCCCTTCGCCTGCTTCGTTTCTGAGGCTCGATGCGGACAAAGACGGACCGATAGCAGCGTTGACCTGCCCGGTTCTCCTGTGCGGTCGCGCAGTTGATGGACTGAGCCTCCTCCCCTCCGGCAGTGTCCAGACCGTGGTGACCTCTCCTCCTTACTGGTCGTTGCGGGACTACGAGGTTGCCGAGCAGATCGGCCGCGACGACGGACTGGGCGAGTATGTCAAGAGCATTGTTCTGGCCTTCGACCAGATTCGACGCGTGCTCGCCGAGGACGGGACGGTCTGGCTCAACGTCGGAGACAGCTACACATCGGGCAACCGGAAGTACCGCGCTCCCGATCGTAAGAACCGGGCCAGGGCGATGTCGGTACGCCCGCCTACGCCCGCCGGCCTCAAGCCCAAGGATCTGATCGGCGTGCCGTGGCGGCTGGCGTTCGCTCTTCAAGATGCCGGCTGGTGGTTGCGATCCGAGGTGATCTGGTACAAACCCAACGCCCATCCGGAATCGGTGCGAGACCGCCCCACCAAGGCCCACGAGACGGTGTTCCTGCTATCGAAGAGTCAAGAGTACTTCTACGATGTGTCGGCTGTAACGGGCCCGAACGGTCGTCGACTACGCACGATGTGGGACATCAACACCGAGCCTCGCCGACGAGAGGCAGGAGGGATCGACGACCACCCAGCGGTAATGCCGATGACCCTGGCTCGCCATTGCATCCGGATCACAAGCCGCCCTGGTGATGTGGTACTCGATCCATACGCCGGATCAGGCACAACGCTCCTGGCAGCCGAAGAACTCGGACGTGGTTGGGTCGGGGTGGAACTCAAACCGGAGTATGTGAGTCTGATCGAGCGACGGATCTTAGGGTGAACCAACCGGTCCGATCGCGAACCGACCTCGACGAACTGAAAGCCCGCATCGAGTCTCTTTCACCCATGGGTGTCCGGTTCGTAGCGCGTCTGATCGATTCACTCTCGCATCCGCCCCGCGCCGAAGTGAGCAAGACTTGGATAACTGCCAACCCAGAATGGGTGGAGTACTTCGGCCTCACGATCTCTGTCCATCACAGCAGCACCATTGAACCTCTCGGATTGATAAGTTTCGAAATGGCTTGCCGCGACGCATGTGAGGCCGTTGGTTGGAGAATGGATGAACCAGGACCGGCAACCCGAAGGTTCGTAGACGCGACGCTGTGGATCGACGGTGAATCGGAACTGAAAGTCTCCCTGAAGTCGACTGCTGCCAAACGTTTGTCGGCCTCAACCGCCCATGTTTCGAAGCTCACCGAGGCAGCTTGGATTCAGGACATGAGAACGGCCAGGACGAAGGCCCAAGACACTGGAACTATTCCGTCGGTACCGCGAAACGGTCGACTCGATCATCATGTTGCGCGCATTCCGCGGACGTGAGGGCGCCCTTCCCTCGAAGTACCAATTGCTGGAAATCCCAACGGCAATCTTCGCTTCCCTCGAGGATGCTCCACAGTCAGCCTTCGCTGCCGACGGTCCGACGATCGACTGCACTTACCGCGACGAACCAGTAGCCGCTCGTGTGTCCTTGGACCGCTCTGATGCGAAAATCACTGTAAAGCAGATCAAGCTATCGGTTTGCACCATTCACGCCGAGTGGCACACATCGGAGCAGACCACGTAGCGTCGGCTGCACGTATTCGCGGCCAGGATATGTGTGCCTAGTCGGAAGTTCGCTACAGAGGAGCGGGCTACACCTCCGCCCCATCGAACCCCGAGAACGCGAAAATCACCGGCAGGTGCCTCTTTCCTTGGGATCCCACCCCCGCCGCCACCTCCGAGGGTCACGGACGCGACCTTCTATCCCCTGTGCGGGCCGGTTCCGGACGATATGAACCCTGCCACGGTCCGCTCGACGTCGGAAAC
>MKWU01003612.1_pt1 | contig 19986 bp, 21 predicted proteins | sample 809101 | NCBI WGS metagenome assembly MKWU01 (sample SAMN05860141, study PRJNA318959) | sponge metagenome | host: Aplysina aerophoba | place: Slovenia: Piran, Adriatic Sea, Gulf of Piran | collected 2013-05-07
TTCCTTCACCTTCACACAGCACCTCCAAAAACCACCACTCACTCACCTCCTCACTTCCAAACCCTCCACTTCCCACTTCTATCCCTTTCCTGTCTCCTCCATCCACTCTCCATCCTCACACACCCCTCCACTCTCCATCCTCACACGCTCCCTCCACTCACCTTCCTTCTACTCTCTCTTCCCCCCCACTCTCCACTCTCCTTCTCTCAGAACCAACTTGGTCAATGGTTGATGAGCTCCCTCCTGCCTGGAGGACTATGAATTATGTCCAATATGCACAGAATGCTGAACATGAATATTTCCATTTCTTCTCCTGTTTAGGTGTACTTACATTTGGTATATAGTATAGGCTCTTCTAGTGAACATAACCAGCAGGAAACACGTTATTATTATAATTATGGTCTGTAAATTAGGATTAGAGGAGATGGTGGTGATGTATCGAATATGCAAGTAGGAAAGGAGTTGTGTTTCCTTCACATTGAACAGTTTACCTGTCTATTCAAGTGGCTTTGTGTTAACAACTATCCATCGGCAGAATATGTTGTACAATACTGTACAAACAAGCCCTCCTACAGCCACGGGAGATTTTCTACGCATTGTGTATACTCCACACAGTACATACAGTATATAGAGCCAGACCACCCCCCACCAACCTCTGCCCAGCTGAGCACATGCAAGGCCATCCAAAACCTGAAGAAAGAAGAGTCCATTGTCATTGCGCCTACTGTGATGTTGGACCGCAAAGATTATGGCAGGAAGATCAGGACACTGCTTGCTGACACAGACACCTACAAAAGACTCCCAAAAGACCCCACCCCGGCCCAGGAAAGGAAGATGAATGCCATCCTCTTGCTGCTCATGGGGGCAGGTGGCATCCCTGAACGACTCACTACCATCTGAGGAGCTCGGCAGGAAAGGTCCCACTTCTGTATGGATTACTGAAGACTACAAACCAGAGATCCCCCTTTGGCCGATAGTCTCCTTTGTGAACTCGCCCACCTATGCCCTCTCGAAGCATCTGGTGTCCATTTTGTCTCTCCTTGTTGGTAAGTCCCTTTCGCATGTAAGGAATTCAGCAGATTTTGCCCCCTTCATTGCAGGATAGACTGTGCATCAGGAGATGACACTAGTCTCCTTTGACATTGTGTCTTTATTCACCAAAGTCCCAGTAGACCTGGCTGCCAAAGTGGCACGGGAATGCCTCACTGCAGACCAATCACTGGCTGATCGCACAGCATTGTCAGCTGATGAAGTTGTGAGCTTCCTGGAGTTCTGCCTCGGGGCCACTTACCTATCCTACAGAGGGGAGATGTTCCAGCAGATCTTCGGCACAGCTATGGGGTCACCGGTCTCTGTCACAGTGGCCAACCTGGTGATGGAGGACGTCGAGCAAAGGGCTTTCACTTCTGGCACGATTCAACCACCCTTCTGGAAACGATACGTGGATGACACCTTCACGGCCCTGCCTCAGAAACAGATTCAGCTGTTCCACAACCACCTGAACTCGATTGAACCCACCATCCAGTTCACCATTGAGACAGAGGTTGAAGGAACACTCCCGTTTCTGGACACCAGGGTTACCTGCCACACTGATGACTCTTTGGCCACGTCCGTGTTCAGAAAAAGGACCCACACATACAGGTATCTAGACTTCGACTCCCACCATCCTCTGGCACACAAGATCGCTGTGGCCCGCACGCTCCTCGCCTAAGCAGACAGGATCTGCATGTCTGCGCCTGACAGGGATGCTAAGAATGGGTACCCCACAGTGGTGATCAAGAAGAACTCGCAAACCCTGTTGGTGCACAGCCCTGCACCTGGTCAAATGACACCTAGAGCCACAGTAGTCATCCCATATGTCCGGCATGTATCCAAAACCATCCGACGGATCCATATTCCCCTGGAGATCCGGACCTGTTTTCGCCCACATCATACACTACGGCAAACACTGGTAAACCCGAAGGACCGCATCCCATTACAACAACGGGCGGGTGTTGTCTACAGGGTCCCCTGTGGTACATGCCCAAAGGTGTACAGTATGTTGGCCAGACCTGTCGGACACTGGATCATCGGCTCAAAGAGCATAGGAGAGCACTTACAAGCAGGAACTTGGCCCATTCTGCAATTGCAGAGCATATGGCTCAAAAGTCGCAATTCATTGACTGTAAAGAGGCCAAGGTGGTGTACACCACCCACGCTACCACCAGAGATGTGCACTTGAATCGTGGCGTTATCAGATCAGAGACCACCACAATGAACAGAGATGATGGCAACCTACCACAGGCTTACAACTCCCTCCTCAACTACCCACGCGAACCACACACCTCACACTAGACCACATACAGTACTTTCCAGTTCAAATTAATACTATTATTATTATATTATTATTATTGTTACTACGCATTATACTCACCCCAGATTTTTAACCCAAACTCGACATTGGTTTTGTAAAACACACACAGCCACCTGTTTTCCCACCCATGCTTTTTCCCACCGTTTCCCCTCTCCCCCGTGTGTGTCTATAAGTCACCATGCCATGTACGTTTTTGAACTACCACTGATGAAGGCTCTAGATTGGGCCGAAACGTTTGGTAATTTTGTGACGATCGACATCTGTCCCTCTATCTACTCGGCTAGTGAAGTTCTCAATCCCCAATCAGTATATAGAGTTATCTGTGCATGCATTATTAGATACACAGGGAGGACGCTGCAAGTACATTGACAACTGCTTGGAGCCACACTGGTGACCTCCTGGATGTGCAAGTCTTTGATTATGAACTGATTGGCTATGACAGGCAAGTGCAGTGCTGTGATCAGGAAGAAAGACCACTTGGACTGCATCACGTCTCATTGCCACTCCCTTCATGTGCCATATGCACCTCATAGCATTCTGAGCGTAAAAAGATACATTGTTCACGTACACACCTGCCACTGTACATAGTGGCCGGTGCCACAAAGATTCCACTATTCCTGGCCTTGTATTCCTAGCCCTTTATTAGGCCACATCCAAAATACCATGGGGTATACAGTATAAAACTCAATATGTGTGGTAAAGGCCTGAGTGGCTGCCTTCCTCATTTTCTCCTTCAGCTCTTCTTTATTCCTTATCAGCTCTAGTTTGCATCTAGATAGGGCATTCAGCTCCCTGTAACAGTGCTGGCACAGACCCTGTCCTGTTGAACAATTGATGTGAAACGGACATAGCCATATAGCTTCCTTGCATTCACGCTGGCTGCAGCCAAATATACACTTGCACTATGTAAATTATTTATTTATTTAGATTAGTGATGTATGTTGCAACTTGCACTGTATATCTATGTTTCCATGACAAGAAGCCATTCGCCTGGCGCAAAATGAAAACATGGTGGTCCCCTGGAGGAACGGGAAGCACCTCATCTGGGATGTGAACTGCCAGGACACCTTTGCCCCCTCTTACTCAGCCCATGCCACCAGGGAGGCAGGGGCAGTAGCAGGGCTGACATAGGAGAGGAAGGTGACCCCAAGTATGTCAACCTCGAGCTCATCCCAGAGCATCTATTCTCCACAATCGCAGTGGAGACAATGGGCGTTCTTGGCTTACGCACCAAGGCGCTCCTCAGGGACCTAGGTCGCCGGGTGACCCAGACAACAGTGGAGGAGGCAGCTACCACCCACCTGGTCCAGAGGCTGTCAGTAGCAGTGCAGCGGGGCAACTTGGCCTCAGTGATGGGCACCACAGACCAACTCAATTCTAGACTTTTCTATTGACTAAATTACCAATACAAAATTCTTTATTTATATATAGCGATATACATATACTATTGAAATTATAATATGGTTGAAGGCAGACAGCAGTGATGAAACTATATATTATATTATTACATTATGTGTGATAGAGTAAGTTGAGTTTGTCATAATTATTGTGATATATATATATACAATGCCATAATTTTGCAGATTTGTTCAAAACCTTTTAATGGGTTGAAAAGGATTGGTCATAACCTTCTTAATTGTAAGTAGCTAGTAGAGGTGTTTGAGAGGCAAGACGAAATCAGAGTTTGATCAGGGACCTAATCTCCAAGTGCTTTCTATTCAATCCATAATGTTGTTGTGTGCTTCTTGTCTATATACTACTGCAGCTGCGCTTTCACATCATTGAAGCCCGGAGGCTGTTGGGTCAGAATTAAAAGCCTACTGTGAAGGTGGTGTTTTGGAGGAGGCTAGGAGCACACCTATTGCTATGGGAACACGGAACCCCATCTGGAATGAGGTTTGCACTGAATGCATGGAAATGGGATATATCAGTATACAAGGGTACGTACATGCATACACACAATACAGGCATGCTTACAATATATGTATGCTATAATGCAACTTGTATGTAGCTCATGACTGCTGAAAGGTGCATACAGTAAGTATAGTGTCTGTGTGTGACATGCACTGTTGCAAACAAAGGAACGGTCTTGATTGACATGAAAATGTTTGATGCTCCAACCACAAGAGGCCTAACAGCAGTCGCTGTCCATGCCTGATTCTTTCATCTGTGTAATACTGTTCTCACTGCACTCTATTTGTGTGCATGCAGACTCTTGTATTTTCTGGACGTGATAAAACTCAGGAGTTTCTCAGCAGAATGGTGGACATTTGAGTGAGTTGGCCTGTGTGCATGCAACTAGTGTCAGCTGTGGGTGGTGATTCTCACCACATTTGGTAGTGAGATTAGTGATGTTCACCACAAAGATGTATCACCACCATGCAAGTAGTGACAGTGCAAGGTGGTGATATTCACTACATTTGGTAGTGGCGTTCACCACCCTGTTTTTACAGTGATGTGTGCATGCTTCCATGGATGCATCCTATAGGCTACCATTGTTCAAAGCCCCAAGTGTGCATAATAATTATTCTACAGTATAATTAGATACGTAGTACTGCTGTACTTTCAAATACTGTACATACAGTATATGACTATACATTTCTACAGTGATGTGGACTAGTACTGTACTTGAAAACATGCGGTACTCACTGCATCACCTTCAAATGCCTTGAACTCAAACTCCCTTTGACAGGGAAAGATGGAAGCCCTACCACTGTGAGAGCTTGTGTTGGTGTGTGTGTTGATGTGTGCTTGTGTGTATGTGGGTTTTGGTGTGTATGGGTGAGTGCAGATGTTTGTGATAACGCGTCTGCTTGTGTATTCATTCTATTTGTGGCTGACTGCATGTAGTTTGGAGTTTGATTTTGTTTCAAAAAGTGAAGCAGTGCATCTTATTGATGAAGTGAGTCCTCTGACTCTCACCTTGTTCACCAGTCTACTTCTTCTTCAGGGCAAGTTGTGTACCAAGCCCCTGCTGGTGCTGACAATGTAGCGCCGTCAGGTTCATCCACCTCAGGGGTGGTGGGTGGGGGAGGAGCCGACGGGGACAGAGGTGGTGATCTAAGTAGCATGGGCATGCACCGTGAAAGCTCCACACCACTTGGCGATGTCTCCTGAAAGTGGTAGTAGGAATAGCTGTTGTAGAACCCAAGTCGCTGTACGTAAGTGGGGTGAGTTCGTGGAGCGATCAAGTGGTTCTTGCAAGCGGGGTCCCCTGTACTGCACGCAAACAGAGTACAAGTGTTTTGTCAGCTAAATGAGTGCTGAGGAAAAGAAGAAGGGTGAGATTTACTACAGGGAACTATACACTCTATAGCACAGCACAGACCTCATCAGCAGCTACATACGTTTCTCTCACAATACACAAGTGTAAGTTGTCACTGTTTCTTGCTTTAGATGAGGAGGAGGGGGGAGAGGCAGCAGCAGAAGGTGGTGAGGAGGGTGGAGATGCTGAAGCTGGAGGTGGGACTGAAGGAGGGGCAGCTGAACCCGAGGCAGCTGAACCCACAGCAGCACAGAGAACTGCGTGAGTGTCTTCCTCACTTGCACGTGGTGCTAGGGGATAGCTAGGGAGCAAGTCAGGGAATGATTGAATGCACTCTGGTCAGTGGCTATGAATTGAATGTGCTGGATAGTCTGTGTAGCTAGGTACTCTCGGCCTTAGCTCCTCAATGGTCACTGTGGTAACACCATTTGAAGTGGTGTGGAATGTGCCCATATAATTTGATACTGATAAGTATGCTGACTGGCTTCAAAGGCTTCTGGTTCAGATAGTGACCTATTATTAGTACTAGAGTTACCAACCAGCATAGTCGATTTTGGGGTTCTGCAAGTTTAAGATTTTGCATTGTTGTGCTGGCAGGGTCATGAGAAAAAATTGGGGTTCTCTGATTTCAGCGTGTGAAAAAAGCAGGTTTGTCCTTGCCAACATTTCGGTCAGGGTTCTAGTACTCTGACCTTCTTTAGAGCCCCCACAGGGTGAAGATGAAGCTAGTATGAAACACCTTGCATCCCATCAAGTGCTGTCACTGGAACTGTCAGTTGGCACGTGGACCACTGCAGGTCTTGGTTGGGTCCGCTTCTGGTGTCCTTCAATGCAGCCATTCAGCATCTAGACAACTCCAGACCTCCATCCTTGTTGAGGGGTGATTCAGACAAATGTGGATGGCCTCCTTCACTAGTAGCTCCTTGGCAGTCCTGGCCTGGTCAATAATGGAGACTTCCTCCCACTGGTGGTTCATCTATCTCTGCCAATGCTGACTTTTCCAGTGCTCTCTTCTGATATGCATCTCTGTGCTCCTTCACTCTGGCCTCCAGTCTTCTCACTGTCTCTCAAATGTAGGCCTTGCCACAGCTTTAGGGGATGCAATACATCACTTTGGCTTGCTTCTCCATCATCTGGGGGTCCTTCACTTTGGTCTGCATGGAGCAGAGGTACTGTCCAGACCTGAAGACAACCTTCATACCAAACGTCATGTAGACATGTCTGACATCCTCACTGACCCCTTCTGTGTAGGGTAGCATCACCAGTGGGGGCCCTGAAGAAGGTCAGAGTACCCTGACCGAAACGTCGGCAAGGACAAACCTGCTTTTTCACACACTGGAATCAGAGAGCCCCCACGTTTTCTTATTGTTGGGCTTTTGCTCATGCATGTGGTACTATTGCCTCCCCCTCACATTATACAGCACCTTTGGTTTTCCACTGTTTCCTTTCCTATTCCCTCTTCTTCCCTCTACCTCCCAACTCCTCTTCCTCTCTACTTCTCATCCTCCCAATTCCTCCTCCCAATACCTTCTTCCTACTCCTCAACCTCCCAACTCCTCCTCTCAATACTTCTCCCTACTCCTCAACCTCCCAACTCCTCCTCCCAACTCCTCCTTCCAATACTTCTCCCTACTCCTCAACCTCCCAACTCCTCCTCCCAACTCCTCCCCCCAACTTCTCCCCTCCTTCCTGCTTCTTCTTATGCCTTCAACTGCAGAAAAAAGAAGGCACAGAGTAAGGCAGCCAGGGAGAACCTAGTCAACAAACCTACTGACTTCCAGGTAAGAACGACATGCTGAGGCATGCATTCGGTCAATGATACCAATCAGTTTTCTTCAACAAGTGCTACTGATGTGGAGTTGGTTTACTGCAGGATCGAGTGGTCCATTAACAAAGTAGCGGGAGCCACACTGACCTGTGTATGTACTGAGGAGTGTGTATGATTGTCCCACTCTTTGTCAGTGAATCATTAGCAACAAACACTCCCCCAACAAGCACATCCAATCACAGCCACTGAGTTGCCTGTTACGTACATGTTTATGTGTTTGGCACTGCATATACTCCAAAGTTCGGGCCCACACACCCCTTGCGCTGCAGGGCATGCTTCTTCTTCTTTTGGTCACAGTAGACCACTGTCTGTGTCCAAAACATTGAGATAAAGTCCATATTCTCACCATCTCAATTATTTTACTCTTTAACCCTCTCCCATCCTCTCCTTTCTTCCCTGCTTTCCTCTCTTTTCTACTCCCCAATCCATGTTCTTCCCTCTTCCTCAACCTCTTCCTCTCCCTCCACCTCCTTCCTTCTCACAACTCTTCAGGTTCGTGTCCACGTGATAGAGGCTCGCAAACTGCCTGGTGTTAATCTAAAGCCAGTGGTGAAAGTGCAGTGTGGCGCTGTTGTCAAGGGAACCAGTGTGCAGAAAGGGACAAACAATCCCATTTTTGATGAGGTACAGTACGTACTGAGAAAATGGCTGCCATGTTGTTAGGGTTGATCAGTGTGATGCAATTGTATTAAATGGCTACCTGAAAAGACAACCATTCTTTCGTTCACAAACTGTCCCTCCCACAAGCTGTCTGTGTGGGTACCCAGTCCATGAGAACGTGTATCTTCAAGCTGTAGTCTTATATTTCCATGTTTTCTGCTGACACACTGGATGCACAATGGCCATGTGATCTGCATGTGATGATGTGGTGGAGGGTCATACTGCAGCATTGAATGAGCTGAGGTTGTTGTCTAGTTAACATATGACAAAGACAGACAACTAGTGAGGCATCATGTAACTTGAAAGTTACCTTGTTTAGTGATTAATTAATCAAAGAATCTTTCAATATAGACATTTCATAAGTGTGCACTGCGAAGAAGCAAATGACAGAATACAGGTGCTGTGTCTGTTCTGTTAATTAGCTAGCACAGGGTCAGTGACCCTGGAATGGAAGCCCAGATGTGTCACTTGAATACCACATCCTCAATTGGTGTCTCTGTGGTAGCAGGACTGGTTTGAGTTGTCTCCATGGTGACCAGTACAGTGAATGGATTGTGCGTATATATTGGGTTTCAGTTTTGCTCTTTCTATCTGTGTCTTTCCTTTCTCCTTCAGCTGCTGATTTTCACAATGAATGAGAGACCTGCGATCTTTCTCGACAATGTCATTGACATCAAGGCAAGCGAGTATAGCCAGCACTTGTCATGGGTCTATATAAATGTAACTATGTATGACCTGCATTGATGCATGAGTACAGACGTGTGCGTACATATGCATATGAAGCTGCTGTAGCGTGAAGATGTTCATACTGTGTGTGCATGTGTGCATGTGTGTGTATGTACATGTATGTTGTGCAGGTTTTGAACTCGAAGAAGCTTCTGAAGGATGCACTGATTGGATCATTCAAGGTACAGCTTGTTGCTATGGATCTTGCAGCAGAATGTCAAGGTTTCATTCTCATTTCATTCTTTCATTCCCAGTTTGATGTTGGTTTGGTGTATGACGAGCCTGGGCATGCATTCATTCACAAGTGGCTACTGTTGACAGACCCAGACGATGTCACTTCTGAAGCAAAGGTGGGAGCATGTGACATGCATGTGACATGCATACAATAACCAGTATTTAGTATGAAGTGAGAAAGTAGGTACGTACATAATGAAATATGTGCAACACAGAACTGCTCCCCTCTAGTTTTGTGTGGTAGCCACACACAGTGTGGTATAGGGAGAGAGGTGTAGTTGTTGGTGTAGGCAATCCATTCGGAACACACCAAAGCATAACTCAGTGTTCCTACCTACGATTAATGTGTTACTCCTTGACAATTACCGAATACCACTGATGACATTTCCTGTGTTGCAGCTTCTGTTGTGTGCATTGATGGTGCTCTGACGTCTTTCATGTGCCATTGTGTGTCTCCCTAGGAAGCATCCAGTCACTGTGTACTGCTTGTCTGATCCACTAGGGCTACCTGAAGATCAGCATCAATGTCCTTGGTCCTGGAGATGAGCCAACGGTAATGCAATGAATGATCAATTTCATACAGCACTCACCAGCTCCATACAGCACTCACCAGCTCCATACAGCACTCATCAGCTCCATACAGCACTCACCAGCTCCATACAGCACTCACCAGCTCCATGCGGCACTCACCAGCTCCATACGGCACTCACCAGCTCCATACGGCACACACCAGCTCCATACGGCACTCACCAGCTCCACACGGCACACACCAGCTCCACACGGCACACACCAGCTCCACACGGCACACACCAGCTCCATACAGCACTCACCAACTCCATACAGCACTCACCAGCTCCATACAGCACTCACCAGCTCCATACAGCACTCACCAGCTCCATACAGCACTCACCAGCTCCATACAGCACTCATCAACTCCACACAGCACTCACCAGCTCCACACAGCACTCACCAGCTCCACACAGCACTCATCAGCTCCACACAGCACACACCAGCTCCATACAGCACACACCAGCTCCATACAGCACTCACCAGCTCCATACAGCACTCACCAGCTCCATACAGCACTCATCAGCTCCACACAGCACTCATCAGCTCCACACAGCACACACCAGCTCCATACAGCACTCACCAGCTCAATACAGCACTCATCAGCTCCATACAGCACTCACCAGCTCCATACAGCACTCACCAGCTCCATACAGCACTCACCAGCTCCATACAGCACTCATCAGCTCCATACAGCACTCACCAGCTCCATACAGCACTCACCAGCTCCATACAGCACTCACCAGCTCCAATACAGCACTCACCAGCTCCACACAGCACACACCAGCTCAATACGTATGTGCACATGTTAGCATAGTCGTCACAATTTGCCTACCAGTGACACAGTGAGACTGGCATCAGCATCTGCACATGTCTCTTGTGCTGCTGGCCATGCTTGTGGTCTGTGTCCTTATGTTGTACAGTATGCATGCCTTCCTACTGTTCCTTCTTCCACAGCCCTCTCCTACCACACTGGATGATGAGGATGTGGACATTGAAGCGTGAGTGCACACACACACACACACACACACACGCGCACAGACACACAGGCGCATGCAGCTATATACGTAAGCACTTCCTCCCTCCTCCTCCCTCCCTCCCCTTCCTTTACAGGAACCTGCTCCGCCCATCTGGAGTTCGGCTGCAGGCAGCAACTATGACGGTGAAGATCTATCGGGCAGAAGACCTTCCACAAAGTGAGCCTTCTTGTACATGGTGGGGTAATGAGAATGGGCTATGCAGCTGAACCTCACTGTAGTAAAGTATGTACGTAGCTATGTATCTTCAATTGCCACTCACTTCTAAACACCCTGCCTATTGATGGTGTTTATTAAAACTTTCTTGGCCTCCACATTTTTAGTGGATGGCGAGTTTCTGATGAAGCTTGGGAAGCTGTTTGGGAAGGAGGACCAGAAGGAGCTGGTTGATCCCTATTGTGTTGTCAGTTATGCGGGGCACAGTGGACGCACTCCAACAGTGAACGAGACTATGAATCCAGAGTGGAACACACAGATCAATCTTGGAGTTAGAGTGAGGACATGCACAGATGGACTTTATTTACATGCCCCACATATTGCATGCATGAGTGTGCTTGCTCATACTGGTGCACACAGAATATATTACTAGGGCATACATAAGAATGCAGAAGCCTCGCTGGTGACAGACTTAAGCAAAATGATGGCTGGCCCGGATGAAGGCTAGGCCTTGCTTGGCCGTAAGGTAACAAAGCCGTTGGAATGAAGCACTAAAGTGCAGAACCTCGGCGCCTGTTATGCAACAATTTTATGTGCACTCCCGAGAGAGCAGTGGAAGGGGTCCGGCCACACAGGTGGAATCATGTAGCCCCTCAACGCCAGCAAAGATGTCTTAAAGCATTAAAGTGTTTGTGTGTGCAGATTCACTGCGGATTGCGGTGAAGTGGAGCTCATAGTTGTCGTATGCGCAAGCAAAGAACAGGAAGCAATTGTGCAATTGAGGTGTCTCGGGTTGACTGGGACAGATATATCTACAAACACGGAACGACAATGCAGGATGATTACTTGCCTCACTTTATAGGTCGGCAATAACGTATAATGCACTTCATTTCAAATGCAAGATTGTTAGTTTGTTAATGGTTTGCTGCCATGTTATGGCAATGGGTTGAGCGCTGGAGGTACATTATGGCTTCCTTTCCCCCTCCCCTCCCTCTCCCCTCCCCTTCCATCACAGATGCCTTCCATGTGCGAGAGGCTCAGGATCACATTGAAGGACTAGTAAGCTGAAGTTACTGTGTTACCACATCAAACGACTAGTTTCAGTGATATTTAAGTTTATGATGTGCATCATTAATTAGCAATACTCAGCCAGTCCGAGTTGTGTGCCTGTACATTTCCGTGTAGCATGAAGTCATGGTCTTGTATTGTAACTGTCACTTCTCTCCAAATCCGTTTTCTGTCCTGTGTGACTATAGCGACAGGGTGAGCAGAGATGACTACATTGGGACAGGATTCATCAGAATGTCAGAGATATCAGTTCCTGGAGAGAATGGTACAGTGGTGTGTGGTTGCATGATCATGTGACACATGTGTGACCGGGTGTGGTCATGTGACATGTAAATACAGGGCCATGACTTAATATATGTAAAGCAATTGTATTCATGTGTTCATTCACTTGGAAAGGAAATTTTGTAATGAAGGAGTGTGTGTTGTGGTGAACTGTGCAGGCTTTCTGCCAACATTTGGCCCAGCATTTGTGAACATCTACGGCTCTCCTCGAGAGTTCTCTAACCTCCCAGACAAGTACGAGTACCTCAACATGGGAAAGGTATGCAACAACTGCGTGACGCACAGATGTGTGCATGTGTGGTGTATGTGGGTGTGGGTGAGAGTGAGGGTGTGCATGTGGGTGCATGTGGATGTGTGGGTGGGTGGGTGTGTACATGTGTGGTCGGGTGTGCATGCATATGGGTGTGTGTGTGTGCATACACACGACGTACATACGTATGTATGTATGTACATACGTACATTCATTTGTAGAGTCCTGACATAATATGTACATTCATTTGTATGCGTGCATTAGAGTGTACTGTATGTACATGTGCACCTGTCCAGTAATCAACATGCGACTGTATTGTAGTATTTCCTCTAGTGCATGTACGTACGGTACCTCTTAAAAATGTTTGCGTACTATGCCCGTTCGCAAGGCCATATCTTTACCCGTAGCACGCCCATACATTTAGCACTGAACGCACATGCGTGGATGCGTACATTTTCGCTTGTACGACCGTAGCACGGGTACGCCACAGATTGCAAAGAATTTCATGCCTTCGTCGTCACCAGTTAAGATGCCAGGCTTGCGCTTCAGTGTTTATTCTATGTGTGATTGGCTTCAGTGCGTCCTCTCCGAGTGTTGTTGGCTTGCATCTTCCCTTACCACTGTTTTGTTATCGTTCCGGTGTTATCGCTCTCCTGTCCGGGCTGGCTGCTCGAGGATGTGCCCTTGGCAGTTGAAGATGGTGTACTCAATGTACCTCAAGCAGAGAATTCTGTTTTACCACCACTTGGGGAAGAGCATTGTCCAGAAGAAGGACACGTAACAACGAAAGGAATCATTTAAGTACCACTGCATTACGCAGATTGTCTTAGGAAAAATGCACAAGCACTACCTCCTTTGTGGCCAAATTTGCTCACGTTAGTGTGATCTGTAGGTGTTTCTTGAACATGCGTAGTACGTGTGTAGTACGTCCGTGTTATAGTTGCATAATCAAGAAACGCCCATACGCACATGCATGCGTACCACACCTGTACGTAATCGAACGAACGCTCGTTGTATGCTAACTTTTTTCTATGAGGTACCGTATCTGTGTGTGCGCACATCTGATCACAACCACACTGTACATAGTTCATAATTATGGTGTCTTTAATTCATCTTCTGTTCTCAGATTGAAGGGGTAGCCTACCGAGGGCGTGTCATGGTCGAAGTTGGAGTTAACATTGGAGAATTCCCGACCAGCAAGAAAGATGACATCAAGCCTAGTGATTTGGAGAGTATATTGGTAAGTGGTGAACTGATCTTGATGAGCATGTACGTAGGTAGGTATGTGTATATGTAGCCGACTCAATCAATAGCAGCTGGTTTTGTAGGACGTTTTCACGACGTAGGCCTTCATCAACTGTGTACGTACAAAACTGTGGCCTATGTGGCCAAAACATCCTGCAATCAGTTGCTGTTAATTGATTTTGCTTGCAAAACTGTGACCTATGTAGCCAAAACATCTGCAATCAGTTGCTGTTAATTGATTTGCTATGTATAATTATATACACTAATCAAGACCAGTTTGCTACTTGACACAACGTACAACAATGAGCCTGTACAATGTGATTGGTAAGTGGTTGTGGCTGTGCTGACTGAGCACATGCAGTACATACATGTAAGTTGCTTCGCTGCCTTATTTTAATGCACATACCTACGTAGTGCCTTAATTCACATGACCATTGCAGTGAACTGGTGGTAGTGTACAATGTAACGTAAGTATTTATGTATGTATGTATGTATTTGTGTATACCCGCTCTCCGCAGCCTTTCCTTCGCCGCCGCAAGTACAAGCTTTATGCTGCCTTCATGCATGCCACTGCCATCAAACCTGCGGACAAACCAGTCGCATTTGAAGTCAGCATCGGTAAGAGGATCTTGCATATGCTGCAGACACACACACATACGGTACATGCCATGAAAAGGTTTACATTTATCGGCTGTTCTGATGCCTGTAGGCTTACCCCTGTTCCAGCCGTACATTTCTGGAGTTACGCCCGTATCTATGCCTGTGTTCGCTCCGTCCGTGTCCCCGTCCGTGTCCCATACATTCTCACAAGCACACCCATTCCTAGGTAAACTACGACCAAGGTATACCTATGTACGGCTAGGCGCCGTATCGACGTACTTTACATCTATGTACATACAGACGTAGCTACCGTACGTATCTTGCCGCAGGTGCAAAAGTGTTCCAGTTGTGTTCTGAGGTTGTTCCTAGCAGTTTTGTCAACTTCATGCTTGTTACTGAAGGAGTTTGCTTAGAACAGACATCACTCGGGCGTTTTGGTCACTTTGCAATTGCTCACATAGCTAATATGCCCACGCATCAGTGCACGGTTTGTTTTGACTAAACATTGGGAAATGGCTGGATAAAGTGGTTTCCCCACACGGGGATCGCAGGTCACGAAGGAGATTCCTATTCCTAGATCCCAGGTGCATAGACAAACATTCGTGCTCTGACAAACTGGTTGTATGCACAGAGAACCTGGTTTGAACTGTTCGCTGTATGATTCTACACTTTGTCGCATGACTTCTATAACTACGCACATTGCGTACGTGTGCTTACCTGCTTCTTCTTGCGCGCTTACCTGCTTCTTCTTGCGCGGCTTTTGCTGCCAAACGACAAGTCATTCTGTCCATGTCAATGACAAGGAAAGCTCCCTGGCACTGCTCACAAAGAAGTTCAAGGTTGTGATCTGACGCATGCACATCACACCTCATTAAGTAAGGAAGCGTTTGGCAGGAATGTACAGTATGTGCAGTTAGCACTTACTCCTCACCGTACAGACCTGTTGCTTCATCCGTTCGTAGTTCTTGCTACACCCGAACATAAGAAGTTCTTGCTATGCCCATAACTTAACCATTTTATAGCCCGTACTATGCACCCTACAAAAAATGTATGCGATATCAGCTATGCTCGTACGAGCAACCGTAGATCGATCTGTACTCGTAAACAGAAAGTTTTCTGTGCCATGTACTACACACAAACAGTACACACACACACACAAACAGTACACACACACACACAAACAGTACACACACACACACAAACAGTACACACACACACAGTGCATACAGTGCACACACACACACGCGCAAAAATGATATTTGTAAGCCTCATTCAAGTGATCTTCTTCAGGTAACTATGGCAACAAGCTGGACAACATGGTGCCGGACGCCTCTTCCACTACTCAGTCCTCCAACCCGGTGTATGACGGCAACCACTACCACTACCTGCCATGGTTTGACACCAAGCCCTGTGTGCAGGTGGAGAGCCACTGGGAGGACAACACCTACCGCATTAGGTCCCTCAACACCTTGCGTTTAGTCTGCCAACAGCTGGAGGCAGGACTCGGCAAGTGTCGGGCTATCATGGCTCACAAGACGTATGACTTGGTGGAACTAAAGACTGGAGCAGCAGAAACGTTGGGGAACTTGATTACCCACCTGGGGTGAGTGGTGCAGAGTCAGAACTGCGTGCATCTGTACCTCTGTATATATACCTACGTATATTCATGTACAGTACACAAGGTAGATCTAGTTTGTATGTATGTGAGTGCATTTGCATGTATGTCAGTGCGGGTATAGGCATGGCTGTTTGAAGAGAAACGTATTCTCAGCAGCAGCAATTTGATCCAAGATCCAAAGTGTTCCATTTTGAGGAGCCTAACCCTAACCCTATCCCTGAACATGCGTAGAAGTTACCGTAATTGGGGAAAAGAATGCGCTGTTAAAATAACGCAAACTAACCAAAGTTTGGTCATTGTAATATAAATGCCTGTGTTAAATAATGCGGGAGCACACATGCACAGTCAAGGTCAATAAGTTTCACAATATCTCTACTGTTCATCAATATCAGCAAAAGGGTCATCCTCTGACTCTGTGTCACTCTCAGGTTTGTCCACTGCGTTACAGATTCCTCCTCTAAGACTTTTTGTACGGTAATGTTGACTTCCCTTCTGACAGCATCTGGCAGCTCAACTTCATTGCTTGTGGGTAAAGACTGCTTCTGGAAAAACTTGAGTAACGTAGCCATTTCTCTCAATTGTCACTAGAAATTGCGCACATGCAATCAACTTGAGGTGCGTATATAATACTTTCGCGTGTTTCTTCGTGAGTCACGTGTGATCGTAACTCGCGTGGAAAACATGTTTTATAAAAATTAATAATGCGGAAGACAGTATAAAATAGTCGCATTAATTTCCCCAATTGTGCACACGTACGTATGTACGTATGTCTGTCTGCGGGTATAGGCATGGCTGTTTGAAGAGAAACGTATTCTCAGCAGCAGCAATTTGATCCAAGATCCAAAGTGTTCCATTTTGAGGAGTCTAACCAACCCCATCCCTGAACATGCATATAGAAATTATGTATATACCTTGAGACTATAAAAGGAAGGGTTATGTCTAGACAAGGGTACATGTTGTGCTGTGTGCTGAGTCACAGCTGTGAGCACCTGTACCTATACTACCGTTAGTTATACGCATATACGTGTGTTTGTGTGTTCTTCAGGCAGCCCTTGCCAAAGCTTCCGGAAAAGAATTTCACCCACCTGGATGTGAAACTGAGGAAGCTTCGTGAGGAAGAGAGGGTGAGGAGAAATGGGCTGGGACAACAAGCTCTCTCTGCACATACATATGCACAATGTCAGTACTGTATCCAGCATTTCAATGGGAGTGGAAGTAAATGGAGAGTTGGGGGGCTGCTTGTGTATGTATGTACTGTATGTACGTACATATACACATATACACATATACACATGTAGGTCTTTTTGGTAGCCGAGGCTCATGCGTTGAGGCCTCTCCTGGTGCAGCCAGAGCAGGTGGTTGAGGAGTTGGATGGTATTCTGCAGCAGCTGAGGAACATTGCCTATGAGGTAAGTAATTGAGTGGGGCGAGCTTTAATTGGAACAGAGAGTGAATGAGTTTGCCATTTGAATCTTCACATTTTATATTCATCTGAATGATTTTGAAGCATTTGATCAATCAATAGCATGAAGTGTGCCTGTGTGAGAGTGAGTATTAGTAAAGTGGGAGGTGTTCATTGTGTGTGTGTGTGTGTGTACGCGCGTGGCGTGCGTGTGATGGGCGTGTGTCACGGGCGCATGTGTGTGTGTGCACCTGCACTCTCTTAGCCCCAGATCACTGTTCCTGATGTCGTCATTTGGATGTTGTCTGGCAAGACACGTGTGGCATACAAACGTATCCCTGCCTACAAGCTAATGTACGCTTCACAGCAGATGCAAAGGGGAGAGCTGTGTGGGACCATCCAGACCATCATGCTTGAGGTAGGGAGTGGCTCAGGAAATTATGGGGTGGGTAGGTACAGAGAATGATTAAGGGATGGATGATCTGGTGAACCATGAGGAGGTGGTTCAAGGAATAGTAAAAGACCACTCCATAAAACAGTAAAGAGCGGAGCTGCAGATGATGGACAGCACCATGGTTTCAGTATGTGGCAACCAGACAGAGACGTTCATTGCTGCAAAAGCATTGGTAGAATATATATTACGTATCTTATGGCCGTTTTTCCTGTCGTCTTCTCTTTAGCCTCCAGCTGTGGAGAAGGAGGAAGATCTGGAAGATGCAGTGGGTCAGGCCCAACTGCGTCTTGTCCTTTGGCTTGGTCTGGAGAGTGATGCAGCCCGATGGAGTGAGAACATCCCTGATGGTCAGGTGGCCGTGTATGCCGAAACTGTAAGTAGAACACAGTGTGCGGCATATCCCAGCCATGACTCAAGTCAATCACACAACCCTTCCTTGGCCTTCAGTATGAACACCAGGCTAGTCTCCTGGGGAGGTGGGGCACCACTGCACTGGTTGTCAAGAACTTCTCAGACATCAAAGGAAAGGTAGACTATTGAACTGAGTGTGTTTGTGTGACAGACATGCACACAAGCACACACAGTTCAATAGTGTCTCAACTTAATCAAACACAGGAAGGGTGTTGTCTACTTCTTGTCTCTATTTCTTTCTTTCACTGGTACTTAGCGCAAACTTGATAAAGACAATTTCATTGCTCCTGAGGGCTGGGCATGGGATGAGGATTGGTTTGTCAACCCAGAGATCAGGTGTGTGTGTGTGCGTGTGTGTGCACAGTTTGTGTGTGTGTGTGTGTGTGTGTGTGTGTGTGTGTGTGTGTGTGTGTGCACTCTGTGTGTGTGTGCTCGTGCGTGTGTGTGTATGGTTTGTGTGTGTGTGCGTGTGCGTGTGTGTGCATGATTTTGTGTACTGTGTGTGTGTACAATAGTTTATGACGGAATGCTCACCTCTTGTGATCCCTCCTCTTCCTTCGCATTTCAGTGCTGCGTTTGAGGCTGACTCTGGAAGGAAGGAGTATCAAGAAGAGCTCTACGAGTGCCAGTTCAGAGTCCCTTTCACGAGTTTTGATAGGGCTGAAAGCTGTTGGAGAGATGCGGTAAGTGAAGGTGGAGGCATTGCGTGTCTGTCACATGCATCATTGGCTGAATGTGAAGAATTGGGCATTATGAAAAGCTGTTCATGTCGCATCAAGTTAATTGTAATTGTGATTCTATGAACTCAATTTGTATCTTCCACTGACTGATCTGGGGCGATTGTCCACTGAGGGTTCATCTAAAGTTATTTACTGTTGCCAGTCTGGCAGTCTGATATGTAAAGTATAGAATTGTAAGCTGGTACAATAAAAGGGATATCACATAACCCATGTGATGTGTCATTGGAGAATGCTACTGTGACACTACAGCAGGCCAAACAGAGGTACAGCCGTGGCTGTGTGTTAGTTATACTTGCCTTCCTTCACTCATCCCACACCGACAAAAACGCCAGCACAAAAGCAGACAACAAATCAAGGAAACTTGACACAACCAATGAAATCTCACTACTTCTGTGGGCAGTACAAATTGTACAAGATCAAGGTACCAACTGAATGTAACCTAAATCATTCCAGGTATTGCAGGTTAAGAATTGATTCAATACAACCAGAAAATTCCAGAATCAAAGTCAATTGTAAGAATTGACCTACAATTAATGACAACTGGCTTTGAATGAAAACGTTGGCCAACCCCATGTTGTTATGCAGTGTTGTGGGGAAGACAAGTAATATTAGGGGGAGAGTGATTCGGTGGGCAGGACAGGTGTGGGGAGAAGGAGGTTATTTTGTGGTAGGGACAAGAGCTCTGAGCTGAGTTCTTGCTTGTGTGAGGATGTAATGAGTGTACATGGCATCTCTTCTTGTCATGTGTCTCATTGGTGTTTCAGGCAAACGCAGACCTCGAGGAGGGAATCACCAAAGACACACTCCCACTTCGCAAAGGCTGGCAGTGGATTTCTGAATGGGATATTGACTTGAACCGTGCTGTGGACGACCATGGTTGGCAGTTTTCTATTGACGCTGACGAGGGGGCCTGGGCAGCCTGTGAGCGTACCATCCATGTGGTGCGCAGGAGGAGGTGGGTGCGAACCAGACAGAGACTAGAAGATACAAAGAAGGAGGAGAAGAAGGTTAGGGTATATAGTACGTATGGTCCATGCATTTGTGTATGTATGTGTGTGTGTTGTGTGTGTGTGTGTGTGTGTGTGTGTGT
>MKWU01003613.1_pt1 | contig 19984 bp, 18 predicted proteins | sample 809101 | NCBI WGS metagenome assembly MKWU01 (sample SAMN05860141, study PRJNA318959) | sponge metagenome | host: Aplysina aerophoba | place: Slovenia: Piran, Adriatic Sea, Gulf of Piran | collected 2013-05-07
AAAACAGGGTTAAAGATCGTCATTCCGGCGCAAGCCGGAACCCGGTAAATTTGACAGCCGCCGAAGGCGGCACATTAACCGGTCAAAGCTCCTTGATAAACTCCTGGTAGGCGTCCTCGTCCATGAACTGGTCCAGTTCATCCACGTCATCGGGGGCCACTCTGAAAAACCAGCCGCTGTCGACCGGGTCAATATTGACCGCCTCCGGTTTGTCTTCCAGAGCATTATTTACCGCCAGAACCTCACCGCCGATAGCCGCTTTTATTTCCCCCGCGGCCTTGACGGACTCTATGACTGCCGCCTCGCTGCCCGAGATCAGTAACTCTCCTACATTGGGCAACTCGATATAGACGATATCACCAAGCTGGTCCTGGGCATAATCGGTTATACCGATGGTGACCGTTCCGTCATCTTCCAGGCGCAACCACTCATGGTCTTCGGTAAATTTAAGGCCGCTCATCTGCAAAAAATCTCCTCATTTCCGGTATCTGTTATTTTGACGCATAACACTGCAGGTACGCAATGGTAACAATTTTTGAAATTCGGGAAAATCCCATTGTTTACACCCAGTGAACACGGGTTTCGATATCGCCATCCTCAACCAGTGTCAGGGTCCGGTATGCCGGCGGTTTGCCGTCGACCGAGGCTTCATCCGCCTGCGGGCGAAACTGTATGCAGGTTGACGGGGAGCCGAGCAACAGCACGCCGTTCCTGGTAGTCGTGAACTCCTGGTGGATATGCCCCCAGATGATCCCCCTTACATTAGTATGCCGGTCCAGCACCTGGAACAACGCCTCACCGTTTTCCAGCGCCATCCTGTCCATCCAGGGACTGTGGATGTTCACGGGCTGGTGGTGCAGGCAGATCAACACATGCCTGCCGGTAGAACGTTCCAGGGCTTCCGCAAGGCCCTCAAGTTCTGCTACGGATAAACAACCTCCCTCTTTACCGGGTTCGTGGGTATCCAGCAGGATTATCGACCAGTTCCCGCAGGTGATAAAGTTGGCCGTACTGACGTTGCCGGTATTCAGCAATCGCTGCATGAGTTCCGGATCGTCATGATTACCGGGCAGGCAATAAACCGGCAGCTCAATACGACGCAACAACCGCGCCAGCTTGTTGTACGTGTCCTCGGTGGGAGTCTGGGCCAGGTCTCCCGTCAGCAACACCAGGTCCGGGTGTTGCTCACGCTTGACGGCAGCAATCACTTCCACCAGGGTCCCGGTCGTGTCAACCCCGGCCAATGTGTCATCCTCAACCGACGAGATGTGCGTATCCGTCATTTGCACCAGTTTGATTTTCCCTGGATACTGACGCTGAATTTCAATATGCTGTAGCATAATTCCTATTAAATTACCGAGCACAAAGAATGTCCAGACATTCCATCAATTTAACCGACCAGGTGTATGAATATTATCATTCCGTAACGCTACGGGAGGATGACGTCATGCAGCGCTGCCGCGCGGAAACCGCCCGGCATAAATGGGCCGGCATGCAGATATCGCCGGAACTTGGCCAGTTGATGGGACTCCTGGTGAAGATGCTGAATGCAAGGAAGATCATCGAGTTGGGTGTGTATACCGGGTACAGCAGCCTGTGCATGGCAAGGGCAATGCCGGTTGGCGGGAAACTCGTCGCCTGTGACGTAAAAGAAGAATATACCAGCAAGGCAGAAGAATACTGGAAAGCGGCAGGTGTTGCGGATAAAATCGATTTGCGCCTTGCCCCTGCCCTGGACACCCTGAATGATTTATTGAACGCCGGCGAGTCGGACAGCTTTGATTTTATCTTTGTCGACGCGATAAAAGAAGAATATTCCGCCTATTACCCGCTGAATTACCGCCTGTTGCGCAACGGCGGGCTGATGGTTATAGATAACGTGCTGTGGGGAGGCGACGTGGCCGACCCGGACAACCAGACTGCCGAAACCAATGCCATCCGCGCGTTCAACAGGATGGTGCATGAAGACGACCGGGTAGACATGTGCATGCTGCCTGTCGGCGACGGCATCACCCTGATCAGGAAGCGCTGATCCATGCAACGGAATGACACGGTTAAATCCCTGTTGACTGGCGCCGGTCCCGTCCGTGACCTGGCGCTATCCGGCTGGGTCAGGACCAAGCGGGAGGCCAGGGGCTTTTCCTTCATCGAACTGAATGACGGCTCCTGCCTGGCGAACATCCAGGTCATCGCCGATGCGGAGTTGCAAGATTACGCCACGCTCAGGCACATCACCACAGGTGCAGCCATCAGGGTGCAGGGGGATTTGATCGAATCCCCCGGCAAGGGCCAGAAATGGGAGATCCGGGCGTCTGCCATTGAGGTGATAGGCTCAGCGCCGGAAGACTATCCCCTGCAAAAGAAGCGCCATTCCGACGAGTTCCTGCGCACGATTGCCCACCTGCGCCCGCGCACCAACAAGTACGGCGCCATGTTCCGCATCCGTTCCACGCTGGCACAGGCGGTTCACGGTTTCTTCCGGGAGCGCGGCTTCAACTGGATCCATACGCCCATCATCACCGGCGCCGATTGCGAGGGCGCCGGGGAATTGTTCCGGGTGACGACCCTGGACCTGCAGGAAGTGCCGAAGCACAACGGCGCGGTCGATTTCGCCGAAGACTTCTTCGGCAAGGAGGCGAACCTGACGGTTTCGGGACAACTGGAGGTGGAGGCTTACTGCCTCAGCCTGGGACGCGTGTATACCTTCGGCCCGACGTTCCGTGCGGAGAACTCCAATACCTCCCGTCATATCGCCGAGTTCTGGATGATAGAACCGGAGATGGCCTTCGCCGACCTGAACTACAACATGGACCTGGGAGAAGAGTTGATCCGCTACCTGGTGAACTTCGTGCGGCAGGAGTGCAGCACCGACCTCGACCTGTTCTGCCGCTTTGTCGATAAATCCCTGCCCGCCACCCTGGACAATATCGCGGACAATGATTTTATCCGTATCCCCTACACTGAAGCCGTCGAAATACTGCAGAAGTCGGGACGAAACTTCGAGTTCAAGCCTGAATGGGGCAAGGACCTGCAGTCCGAACACGAGCGCTTCCTGACTGAGCAGCATTTCAAGCAGCCGGTGATAGTGTTTGATTACCCGAAAGACATAAAGGCATTCTACATGCGCCAGAATGAAGACGGCAGGACCGTCGCGGCCATGGACGTGCTGGTGCCTTCCATCGGCGAGATCATCGGCGGCAGCCAGCGTGAAGAACGTCACGACCACCTGTACCGGCGCATTAAAGAACTGGGGTTCAACCCGGAGGATTACTGGTGGTACCTGGACATGCGCAAGTACGGGACTGCGCCCCACTGCGGTTTTGGCCTGGGGTTTGAACGGCTGCTCATGCTGCTGACCGGCGCCGCCAATATACGGGACGTTATCCCGTTTCCGCGCACTCCCAAAAATCTTGAATTTTAAATTACGAATTACGAATGTCGGATCAAAACACACAGTGACGTAACACCTCCAATTCGTAATTCGTAATTCCTAATTCGTAATTATAAAAAAGTGCATTTTTTTCAATTACTGGCGCGTCCGTTTGTAATTTTCGTAGAGCGCTACTACCCGGACCCGTTCGTGTTCGTGGTGCTGCTCTCCGTGCTCACTTTCCTGTTGTCGATGGTGCTGGCCGATGCAACACCGGCCGGCGCCCTGTCCGCCTGGGGTGACGGACTGCCGAGCCTGCTGGCGTTCACCGCCCAGATCTGCATCACCCTGCTGACGGCCCACGCACTGGCTCACACCGACAAGGTGCAAACCCTGTTGAAGCGCATCGGCAACATCCCGGACAGCGCTGCCGGCGCCTACGCCCTGGTCGCGTTCTGCGCCGGCATCGGTTCGCTGATTGCCTGGTCGCTGGGGCTGATTGCCGGCGCTACCGTGGCGCGGGAGGTCGCCAGGCAGGCAGTGGCAAGGGGAATACGGATACATTACCCGCTGCTGGTCGCATCCGCGTACGGCGGGGTTGTGATATGGCACATGGGATACTCCTCTTCGGCCGGCCTGTTTGTGGCCACACCGGGACATTTGCTGGAATCTGAAATCGGCATTATCCCCATCACCGAGACCGTATTCACCTTGCATAATGGTTTGCTGGCGTTCATCACCCTGGCGATCATTACGGTTGTCTGTCCGTTAATGCGGCCCCGGGAGCAGGATATCATCGAGATCCACCCGGTGCTGCTTGAGGACCATGTCGAAGAAACCGGCAGCACACCCGGGCACGGGACATTCGCCCAGTACCTCGACAGTATGCGCGGCCTCACGCTGATCCTCGGCGCAGGCCTGTTTGCCTACATCGGCTACAGTTTCTACGCCAAGGGGTTTCACCTCAACCTGAACCTGGTGAACTGGTCGTTCCTCGGCGCAGGCCTGCTGCTGGCCCGCTCACCATCCCATTACGTCAAGCTGATAAATAATGCGAGCTCGACCATAGGACCGGTGCTCATACAATACCCTTTTTATGCCGGCATCCTGGGCATGATGCAGGGCACCGGCCTGGCCGGTATCATTTCCGACTGGTTTACCTCGATAGCGACCCCGGAAACGCTCAGCTTCTTCGCCTTCCTCTGCGCCGGACTGGTCAACATGTTCATCCCTTCGGGCGGCGGCCAGTGGGCGGTGCAGGGTCCGATATTCATTGAAGCGGCACAGAACCTGGGGGTGGACCCGTCAATCATCGTGCTGGCCATTTCCTACGGCGACCAGTGGACCAACATGATCCAGCCGTTCTGGACCATCCCCCTGCTGGCGATTGCAGGACTGCACATGCGCCAGATCATGGGCTACACCTTCGTGATCTTCCTGCTGACGCTGTTCCTGTTCGGCGGGGGGTTGCTGCTGTGGGGGGCGGGGTGATAAGTAAATGTGACAGATTTATTTTTCCGGGACTCATGTCATTCCTGCGTACGCGGGAATCCATTAGATAAATCCCGAGTAGATTTAAAGCCGTCAGGCAGCGATTCGCAGCGGATGCAGACCTGCCCTGGCGGCCATGGAAACCAGGGCATCAATTGAAAACCCTGACATTTTCCCCCTGCACACGTCACCGATACGCGAACGCTGCACGCCCATTATTTCAGCAGCCTGTTCCTGTGTCAGGCCATTGTCCTTGATGTAAGCAATAATGGCGTCAAACAGGGCAGCCTTGATTTTCATCTGCTCAGCCTTACCCGGATCCGGTTCCAGATCATCAAACACGCTCCCGGTAGTTATTTGCTGTTTCATTTCAGACTCTTTTTGCATCCAGATACCGCTTCAATACCAAGCTCAAGTTCGGCTAACCAGAGCCCGACCTGATCGGTGCGGAAAACACCCTGAGCGAGTTGCACATCCAATAACCAGTTCTCAAGATTTCCCGGTTTTGGTCCTTCCTGATAAAGCAGGAATTTCTGTGTCCGATGTTCGCGCAGTATTTTGTGTTTTATGCCGAACTCGTTGTTGGCCAGTTCCAGCTTTTCAATGCCTGCCAGTTCAAGCGCGTCAAAATCGGCGCGCAACTCCCATCCGGCGTCGTACCAGAAGACGATGCGGTGACGATCGAAGAGTCTGGTCAGGGCCTGGGCTATACGGTCGTTCACGCGCGGACGTAATCTCCAAACAGGTAACGTATCGTTGTCCAGAAAGCGCTGAAATGTCCTGCCGTATCTCTACTGAGGTAACCGGAAACAAAGGTGGCCACCTCATCCCCAGACAAACTGTCATCCAAAAAGGGATCGATCACCTTGGCCCGCAAGTCATTGAGCTTTGGAATACCTAATCCCAGTCTTTCAATGGTCTCTAAAGCTGCCGCATCATTGTGCACCGATGGTTTGAGCAAACCGTCACCAGTGAACGCAAAATGCTCCTCACAATCGTGAGCCAGTGGTGAAATCAGCAAGATTGGGTCATACCAGTCTTCCTTCAGACTACCGCAGTGGCGTGGTTCACCCTTCTCTGTCCGATTTTGGCAAGAACAAAGTAAATTGGTGTAATCGAGCGGATCAACGTCCGGGGCGCTTTGCGGTATGAAATGCTCAATGTGGGAGTCAATATCCGACAGTTCACGTTCACAGTAACAACAGATGTTGCCTTGCTCAGACCGCAAGCTCTCCTTAACAATTTGTTTGACTTCGCCCGGTATACCGCCATAAGTGGGTTGCCAACTCTCATTGGCTTCTCTTTTCCATTGGGTAAACGCCTCAGGTTCCCGGTATTTTGTAATATGTTTCACTTGCCGATCAACTCCTTGCGTTTAATCAACACGTTTGCTTTGACCAGGTCCGAATCTTCGCCGATCTGTTTCTCCAGTTTCCCGATCAACTCGCGGGCTGTTTCGAGGTCATTGCTGTCGATCGTTTCATATATTTTCCCGAGATCGTTCTGAACGGCATCCGGGCGGGTGGTTTCCAGACCCATCAGGTCCTCCAGTACCCGTTCGACCGTCTTGCCGTAACATTCCGATGCGGGAATTGAGGCCAGACCCTCAGCTGTCATGGACAACAGGAACAGGTTTTCCGGCTTTACGTGGGTAATGATATGAGGTGAATGGGTGGTAATCAAAAACTGGCAGTTGGGGAATACGCGCACCAGGTTGAGAATTACCATGCGCTGCCATTTAGGATGCAGGTGAAGGTCAATTTCATCGATCAGGATGATTCCCTCTCCTTCCAGGGGGTTGGCGCGCAAAGGGTTGAGAATAGCCATGCGCCGCGCCATGTCCCCAATCAGCGCCATCAGACACTTCTCTCCGTCTGAAAGCTGGTTGATCATCAGGCGCTTTCCTTCTTTTTCAACCTCCATGCGCAGGGGATTTCGCCGCACTGTCAGGTTATTGAATTCCGGCATGAACGAAGACAAGGCATTGCGCACCGCCTGTAACTGCACATCAGGGAAGCAGGCGCCGGATGTATCGGCAACGCGGGACTGCGCATCCCTTCTCACCTCATTTTCCAGATCTTCACGTTCCCGGAACCATTGAAAAAAGGTTCGAAAATCAGCGCCCCCACTCAAAGCGCCGGCATACGCCGATAACAGGTCGAGACCTTGTTTTCCCTTGAGGCGTAAAGGAGTATCAACCACTGCACGGTTGACCGGATAACAGGCAAAAAGTGGCAGGTTGACATTCTCAGCGCTGTCCGTGATTGCGGACCGAAACTGCCGCGCCAGTTCCGATACGGCAACCAATACTGAAACACTGTTTTCACTGTCATGGCCTTTTCGAGCCTTGGCCAGTTTCCAGCTCCAGGCAGCGCCTTCGTGATTGAGGACAATCCCAAGACTGGCGTAAGGTTCTCCATTCCTGATCGCCGCTTCCACGATAAGTTTGCCTGCGCTTCCGGCTCTTATGATGCGATTGACCAGCCAGGAGAGAAGAATCGCGGAGGCATCCACAATGCTCGTCTTGCCCGCTCCGTTCATGCCGACAAAGACATTCAGGTTCCCATGCAATTCAAGCTCAAGACGCTGAGCGCAACGAAATCCAGCCAGGGTCAGGTTACGGATATGCATATCAATCCTCCTTAGCTTGACAAGCCCGGTATCTTTTTCAATGCCGGGCCGAATTTGGGGTAGTTAAGCTTAACACCGTCGTCGAGATCGATGGCGTACCCTCACATAATAAAGTTGATAATTACCGTTATGGGTTTAAATGTTTGGCTTATCTCATTATAAGGGACATATAGTTTTTTTTATGTTTCATAGCCTTTGTATCTGAACCCGTACTTTACATAGGTGACTTGATAGGTTCCATCGATCAAAAAATAAAACTCGTTACCAACAAATGCTCATCGGGTGACCTCTTTATTGCTGGAATCACTCGAAGGTAAATCCATTATTATTTCGCTGTTGCTCTGTCAAAAGTAAACGGATTGATGAGTTCAACCAGGCAATGTTCAAAGTCTTTTACGTTACGGGTAGCAAGCGAGAAACCGTGAGTGCGGGCAATTGCTGCGATCTGTCCGTCAAAATCGCTCAATGGCCGGCCAATTTTCTTTCGGTAAGCCCTTAATTCGCCATACACCCTGGCAGCGGATTCATCGAAATTCAATATCCGGGATGCAAATGCCATTGCTATGAACTGCTCGAAGCGATCTTCGAGCAATAGCCGCCGTTTACCTTCCGGCATTGCCTGTAATCCATAACAGACCTCCGCTATGGAAATTGATGTTATGTAAAGTGATATGGGGTCCTGGGCATTCAGCCATTCCACCACCGTTTCGGACGGTGGTGAGGTCATAAATTCCGCAAGAACATTGGTATCCAGGATTATCACTCAGGAAATTCCATTGGCTCGGTTATTTCCCGCTCCGGCAACTCAAGCTCCGGTCCACCGTAAGCTGGCGCAAAAAGGCGGACAGCCAGGTCACCAAGTCTTTCCGGTGTTGACACCGCACGTTTGATAATTTGCCGGACTTCCTCTTCCATCGAGACACCATGCTGAGCGGCGCGGACTCGTAACCTTGTCAGAGTATCATCATCAAGTTTTCTAACACTCAGACTGGTCATATTTACACTCCTGATGCATATCAGATATATTGACGGCAATGCTAGCATACGATGGCATTGCCGTCAAAAATCTATCCAATCCTGGAGTTCAAGTCTGGAATTACATAAAAAATACCCATAAACCTTGAAAATCTGTACTTGAACTCCGGGTTTTCAAGGTTTATCATGCCTTCATGCTGATCGATCGCCCTATTGCCGTTAACCGGGTCATGGCCGCTTATCGCGTTCACCCGGCTATTGCCCTGCTTGGCCCTCGCCAATGCGGCAAGACCACCCTGGCCCGTATCATCGCCGGAAATGAACCGGAGGTCAGTTACTTTGACTTGGAAAAAGCGGTTGACCAGCGCCGTCTGGAGAATCCGGAGCAGACTTTGTCCCCGCTAAAGGGCCTGGTAGTGCTCGATGAAGTGCAAAGACAGCCACAACTGTTCGAGACGCTGCGCGTGTTACTGGATCGGCCCGATTCAGAGACGCGCTTCCTGCTGCTGGGCAGCGCGTCACCTGCGTTAATCAGAAGGACATCGGAAACATTGGCAGGACGTATCGGTCTGGTGGACCTGTCCGGATTCGATATGACCGAGATCCCGTCCGGGCAGTGGCAAACGCTATGGCAGCGAGGCGGATTCCCCAGGAGTTTTCTTGCGCCGGATGATGCTGCGTCTGCGTTGTGGCGCGAAAACTTCGTTCGCACGTTCCTGGAAAGAGACATCCCACAACTTGGCATTACCATACCGGCAGAATCGCTCCGGCGCTTCTGGACGATGATCGCCCACTACCACGGCCAGGTATGGAACGCTTCGGAGTTTGCCCGAGCAATGGGGACAAGCGAGCGCACCGCGCGCAATTACCTTGACATCCTGCAAGGCGCTTACATGGTGCGTGTACTTACACCCTGGCATGAAAACCTCAAGAAACGCCAGGTCAAATCACCCAAGACCTACGTGCGCGACTGCGGCGTGTTGCATGCCTTGCTGGAGACCGGTTCGTTCTCTGCCTTGTCGGGACACCCGAAAATCGGCGCTTCTTTTGAAGGCTTCGTGATAGAGCAGATTCTCTCCATCCTGGATACCAGGAACGCCAGCTTCTGGGCGACCCATGCCGGGCCGGAACTGGATTTGTTGGTCAGCATTGCCGGTAAACGCTACGGCGTTGAATGCAAATACACTGAGGCACCTGGCGTTACACGCTCCATGCGAATAGCCATCCGGGACCTACAACTTGAACATCTATGGGTAGTCTCTCCCGGTAATGAAGAGTATGAACTGGATGAAGCTATATCGGTGTTACCGGTATGGATGATCCCGCAACGGGTTCAATCACTACTTGCCCGACCTGATGTCTCACGGATGTCTGAGCCTGAGCAAAGTATAGTTGGAGATAGCATGGTAACTTTGGGGGATTGACAATGTACATGCGTTTGAATCAAATATCCGGGAAATCGCAAAGCAAAAAACACAGAATGCCTTATTTGTATCGTAAAATAGAACGAACTCACTTCAATGCCAACCAAAAGTAATAACATAACACCCTCAACCCCGTATTCTGGATTTTTGAAGGTGGACCTGCTGGCGCTGGAACGGAAGCAATACCTCTGTCTCCATTTTTCCTTTAAATACGGTGAGTAAGCAGATTGTCAGGTTGCTCAGGACTGTAAACCTGTAATAATCGTAAACACCGTCGGCGCTGACAATATGAAGATCATGAGGTTGATCAGATGAATGTACGAAAACTGGTAATAGAAGATGTCCGCTGTTTTGCCGGCAGGCATGAGTTTAACATTCGCCCGCTGACCTTCCTGGTTGGTGAAAACAGCACGGGGAAATCTACCGCACTCGGCTGTTTGGGCGCATTGGACCATGTCATTAACGGAGCGCCTGACAGGTTGAGTTTCAATAAGGAACCTTACCAGATGGGAGCATTTGCGGATATTGTCAGAAAATCCAGACCTGCGAAAAAAGGCTTTGGGCTGGGTTTTTCATTCCAGAACGATGCAGGGAACATGGAATATATTCTTACCTGTGAAGAAAGGGAGAAAGGTGCAGAGGCTATTGTCTCAGAAGAGAAGTTCATTTTCGAAAACGGGGAAATAATTTGCAAAGACGCAGTTTTCACTGTCGATCATGCCGAGACGGTGATTTCTTCTACACATAGAATCAGCCATGACTCGGGAGAAACCTCGGGCGCCCGGCAGTTTATCGTGGAGGTATTGCCAATATTTTTCATGCAGGATACGCGCCCGTTTGGCCTGCTGGACTCTTTTCTGAGGCAGAAAGATCATGGAATTGAAGTTCAACTCGCAGAATTTTTAGAACGCTTTCAACCTGTCTGGCAACAGGCAGCGTCTTTTTCTTTCAAGACACAGAGCTTTGCCCCCATACGGTCCAGACCGCAACGGACCTATAACCCACAGCAGGAAAACTTCACCTCCGAAGGCAGCGACATTCCCGTCCTGCTCAGGGATATGTCCAAGACTGACAGCGCCTCATGGGAGAAATTGAAACGCCGTTTGTTGGAGTTTGGCAAGACGTCCGGTTTATTCACCGATATACACGTCCGAAAACTCGGAAAATCCATGAACGATCCATTTCAGTTACGAATCAAGACTACAGGTCCCGGTGTAAATTTGATTGACGTGGGATACGGAGTCAATCAAATTCTGCCAATCGTGGTAAAAATTCTTCAGACATCCAGGAAAGCAAACTTCTTGGTCCAACAGCCGGAGGTCCATTTACACCCTAAAGGACAGGCTGCGTTGTCATCCCTGATGGTCGATCTTATCAAACAAAAGAAACATGATTTCGTCGTTGAGACACACAGCGACTACATGCTTGATCGGGCTCGCATTGAGATCATGAACGGCAGAATTGCGCCGGAAGACGTTTCACTTATCTATCTTGAGGCAGTCGGCAGTAGTGTCAAAGTTCACAATATCGAATTTGATCAACAAGCGAACCTGCTGGGAATGCCGGGTAGTTACCGGGATTTTTTTCTCAAGGAATCTGACAAATTACTCGGCTTCGATTAAGGATGAACCCATGTGCCTGATACTGGATACGAACTTGTATAATCTTTTTCTCCAACCTGATAATAGCGACATGAAACCAGTAAAGGACTGGGTTGACAAGGACGGTAAGATTGCCTGGTCGCCAACAGGGAAGATGAAGCGCGAATTAGACAGGTCGCCGAGAATGAGAACAAGGTTTGAAGAATATCGCAGGGATGGAAAGCTCAAACTCTATCCCCCCGGAGACGTTGAATGGGAAAGAAAACGGTTACCTAAACTGCATTCCGATGACCCGGACATCATCGCCCTTGCCAGGATTACGGGAGTCAACTTGCTGGTATCCGGCGATAAAGACCTCCATACTGATTTTAAACAACTACACGGACAGAGGAAAATTTACCAGACCAGAAACCATATCGATCTACTCAGGAACAATCGCTGCCCATAGTTCATCTTCGGGGGCGGCCTGCTGCTGTTGGGCGCGGGGTAATGGCTAGTAGGGGACAGATTAAAATCTGTCCCCATTCAGACTTTTAGATACGTGGGGCGCCCCCACAGGCTCCGGGTTTCAAAACGTAAACGTCACCTCGCCCCCGATCACCCGTCCCTTGGCCAGGGGTGCATAAGCGCCGCCCAGGGGGATGGGTCCCAGCCTTGACGGTAGCTGGGCATCGCCGCCGTGCTTGACTTCATCCAGCAGGTTCTTGCCATAGACTGAAAACGTCCAATGGCCGCCTTCCGTGTGGAAGTCCAGGCCGGCGTCCAGGATCTTCTGCGACAGGATATAGCCCAGGTTGTTATCGGTGAAGCTCGATTCATCGCGGTAGGAGTACCTGATCCGTGTGTCCAGATGACCCAAATCACCGACCTGGAGGTGGTGCCTGAGGCCCAGGCTCCAGGTCCATTCCGCGGCGCGGGGCAGGTCCAGGTCCTTGTCCCGCCCGTCGATCATGCCGTCACTGTTGAGATCGAATGTCACGTCCTTGTAATCGGCATCAAGCCAGCCGGCCGAACCGGTAGCCTGGAGGTCATCCGTCAGGTTGACAGCGCCGTCCAGTTCAATGCCGAGTATTTCAGCGTCCGCGGTATTCTTGATGACCTGTACTACGCCGGAGAAGGGATCCGCCAGGTTGATCTCCCGCTGCATATCTTCGATATCATTAAAAAACAGCGCGCCGCTCAGGTAGCCTTGTGCAAAACTGGCCTTGAAGCCGATTTCGTAGTTGTCCACGGTCTCCTCGCCGAACGGGCCCGGCCCGAGGTTGACGGTATCGATGGCAGTATTACGCAGGTTGTAGCCGCCGGAACGGAAGCCCCGGGTCCAGTGCGCGTAGATGCGTGCGGCATCGGATATGTGGTAAGTCATGCCCACCTTGGGAGACCAGCTATCCCACTCTTCAGCGTCGGTAAAATCGAACGGACAGGTGCCGTCCAGCACGTTGCAAGGCGAGTTCACGTTCCTGACCAGGGTGGCGATCCCGGCCTCCTTCTCCTCGGTTGTGTAGCGCAATCCGGCGCTCAGTGTGATTGCATCGTTGAGATCATAATCCACGGCCGCAAACACCCCGATTGTCTCCACTTGGTATTCGCCGCCGCCATCCTGGAGCAGCGCCGGAGAGCCGTCCGGCGTCAGCAGGCCCAGCAGGTTGCGCCGTTCGTGGTAGTTGATATCGTTGTTGAAATAATACACTCCCGTGGTCAGGTTGAAACGTTCGGCGAATACGCCGTGATAGCGCAGTTCGTTGCTTACCTGTTCTATGTCCTGGGACGCGCCACCGTGGAACAGGCTGACAGGTTGGGCATCGATATCGCTCAGCAATTCCGATTCGTAGCTTCGATATCCGAAGATATTGGTAACCACACCGTTTTCGCCAACCTCCAGATTCAATTCCGCTGCCACAAAATGTGTTTCCGAATCCTGGAAACCTTCCCCGTCTATGGAGAAATCATGGCTGTCGCGGTCAAAGTTGGCCGGCTTCCCGTCGATCCCGAGACCGTTGGTATGCGTCTGCGAGGCGGAACCGTCGCCTTCGGTTTCGCTGTACTGGTAGCGCAGCACCAGTTCCATCCGTGCAGTGGGTCTCCAGACCACGACAGGACGGATCATCACCTGTTCCAGGGCGCCGAAGTCATCGCCGGTAAGTTTGTTCTCGAACCAGCCGTCGTCATCGTTGTAGTAAGCCGTAATACCAACGCTGAGGCTGTCACCGACCGGTCCCCCTGCACTGCCCATCAGGTACTTGTTCAACCCGCCGTCGCCGCCGCCGTCCAGCGCGGTGCGCACGCGGGCCTCGAACTCGTCTCCGGGTTTCCTGGTATTCACCAGGATGGCGCCGCCGGTCACGTTACGCCCGAACAGGATGCCCTGGGGACCGCGCAGCACCTCGATGCTTTCCAGGTTAAAGGTATCGAACGCGGCGCCGGTGTTCGATCCGATATATACGCCATCCACAAAAATACCCACGGTGGGGTCGATGGAGGGAATGGAACTGTTTATCCCCAGTCCGCGTATGGAAAAGTTGCTAATTCCCCTGGCGGTACCGACTTCATCCAGGGCCACGTTGGGCATGCTCACCGCCAGGTCGGTCAGGCCGCGCAGTTTGCGCTCCTCGATCTGGTCCGCCCCCAGCGCAGTGATTGAAAGCGGCGCGTCCAATACCGTTTCCTCGCGTTTGCGCGCCGTGACCACCACCTCTTCCGGCAGGGGGACCATATCGCTGTGTTGCCGGGAACTCTGTGCGCCGGCAGATCCCGGAGCGAGTGCGCCGCTCATGACCATCAGGGCGGCGAGTAGGGGTGAGAAATAGCTGTTGTGATTGATCATCTCATCTTACCGCGGGGAAATTTCGCATTAATATTGTAGTAGCATATCATGCCGTACTCCAAAATTATGCCAGGCTGGAATATTCGGGTTGAGGAATTTGGCGTCAGGTCACACATTTCAAACACAAGCGACAAGTGTCAGAAACATGATAGATTTCTACCTGTGCAATGTGCGACCTGACCCCAATTATTACCCGACCTGACCCCAAAAATTACCCTGACCATTATTCGTGCCGGCGCAAAAATGCCTCGATGTCGCCCAATTCCCTGGTATGCACCATCTGCGGCAGGCTGTTCAGGAAAATCCTGCCGTAGGGCCTGGTCCTCAACCTGGGGTCGCCGATCATCAGCACCCCGTAATCGCTCCGGTCCCGCAACAGGCGGCCGATGCCCTGCTTCAGCGTGATGACCGCCTCCGGCACCTGGTAATCCATGAACGGGTTTCTGCCCTGTTCCTCCATCTGTTTCAGTCTTGCGCGTAATACCGGGTCATCGGGCGCCGCGAACGGCAGCTTATCGATAATGACGCAGGACAGGGCCTGCCCCCTGACATCGACGCCTTCCCAGAAACTGCTGGTGCCCAGCAACACCGCGTGGGGGGTGGTCCGGAATGTTTCCAGCAGTTCGGTACGCGGGGCGTCACCCTGCACCAGCATGGGAAAATCCAGTGCTGCGCTGATTAACTGCGCTGCTGCGCGCAGCGCGCGATGGCTGGTAAACAGGAAAAAGGCCCTGCCCCTGGTGAGGCGCAACAGCGGGATCGATCTTTCGACCACCCGTTCGGTATACCCGGGTGTTCCGGGATCAGGCAAACCCCGGGGTGAATACAACACGGACTGGGTCTTGAAGTTAAACGGGCTGTCCCAACTCCGGGCCTCGACATCTTCCAGCCCCAGTTGTGTCGAAAAATGGTCAAACCGGCGGTTCACGCTCAGGGTGGCCGAGGTGAAGACGCTCAGGCAATCGTATTCGCTCATGCGCGTGCGGAAGACGTCGGCAATATCCAGGGGCGTGCGGTGCAGGAGAAACCCGTTGCCGCGCAATTCCAGCCAGCGGACGTATTCACCTTCTTCCGCTTCATCGAACTGCTCTATAAAGGCCGACAACGCCGCAACCCGTTTGTGACAGTTATCCAGCGACTTGCCCCTGCCGGCGAAATCCTCCAGCACCCGGTGGACATCTGCCATCTTCTCCAGCAGGGTTGACAAGGCGGCGGAGACCTCCGCCGCGTCCTTCAGTTCGGACCAGGCAACCCGGTTTTCCTTACCCGGAAAACTCAGGCGCAGGTCGCGCACTGCTTTTTCACACCGGTCCAGCATCTCCGGGAAACCGGGCAGGTCTGCGGCTTCCTCGAAATAAGCCGTCCTGGAATCGGCCACCAGTTCCAGCAGTTGCCTGCCGCTCAGGGTCTCGCTGAAGAACTGTGAAGCGAGTTCCGGCAACTGGTGCGCCTCGTCGAAGACCACCACCTCCGCGCTCGGCAGCAACTCACCATAACCGGCCTCCTTCAAAACCATGTCCGCCAGGAACAGGTGGTGGTTGACCACGGCCAGGTCCGCGTCCGCGGCGCGGCGGCGGGCGCGGAACACGAAACAGTCATCGTAATAATCACATTCCTGGCCCAGGCAGTTTTCGGCGCTGGATATGCAGGCGGACCTGACGGCAGCATCTTCCGGGATGTGGGTCAACTCGGCCAGGTCGCCGCTGTCCGTGCGTTGCGACCAGTCACGGATATCGAACAGGAAACTCCTTCCCTGCCGGTTCAGCCGGCGCGAGTCGGCTTCCGCCAGTCTCATCCGGTACAGGCACAGGTAATTGGCCCGACCCTTAAGCAATGCAACATTGAGCGGCCGCCCGACCGCCTTGCGCACCAGGGGCAGGTCCCGGGTAAACAACTGGTCCTGCAGGTGCCGGGTACCGGTAGAGATGATAACCTTGTAGCCGGACTGCAGCGCCGGAACCAGGTAAGCAAAAGTCTTGCCGGTGCCGGTGCCGGCTTCGCAGACCAGCGACTCGCGCCTGTCCATGGCTTCCCCGATCGCCTCGGCCATCTCGACCTGCTGGGTCCGGATGGTGAAATCGGGTATCAGGTCCGCCAGGGCGCCGTGTTCACCGAGGATGTCTGTGGGGGTTTGCATTTGATAAGTATAAAATCCTTTTAATGAGTTCAGAGTGATAACAAAGTTCGATACGACGGTTGTCAATTTGGGACACCCATAAATTTAAAACTCTCATTTAATTTATGGGTGTCCCAAATTAAGTTTTCAGTTCTTTACTCGGCTCACGTATTCACCCGTGCGGGTATCCACCTTTATTTTCTCGTCCTGCTCGACGAACAAGGGGACCTTGACCGTGGCGCCGGTTTCCAGGGTGGCGGGTTTCGTCCCGCCGGCGGCGGTGTCGCCGCGCACCCCGGGATCGGTCTCCGTGATCCTGAGTTCGACAAAGTTGGGCGGCTGGACGGTCAGGGGGGCGCCGTTCCACAGGGTCACCCCGCATAACTCCTCTCCCGTCAGCCACTGGCCGGTATCCCCCATAACCGTCCTGTCGGCTTCGATCTGCTCATAACTGCTCATATCCATGAAATACCATGTCTCGCCATCGTTGTAGAGGTACTGCAACTCCACGTCCATAACATCAGCCGCGGGCACGCTGTCACCCGACTTGTAGGTCTTCTCCAGCACCCTGCCCGTCTTCAGGTTGCGTATCTTGATGCGGGTGAACGCCTGGCCCTTGCCCGGCTTGACAAACTCGCTCTCAAGAATATTGCAGGGATAGCCGTCGATGGTGATCTTCAGGCCGGGCTTGAATTCGTTGGTACTGTGGTTAACCATGTGCTGTGTACATTAAAATGTTTGGGGTAAAAGTTTGAAACTTTTACTTTTTCGGTTTGATGGTTGACACCTGCCGGTAGCCGCGCGGCAGGGCGTTGCCGCGGCGGCCACGCTCGCCATGATAACGGGTCCAGTCCTTGGGTTTCAAGGTCAGGTGGCGCCTGCCGGATTCGAGGTGCAGCTTGTCTTTTGTGCCGAACACGGTGAGCGCAACCAGGAATTCCTCCCGGCTCTTCAGCCTGGCGGGCGGTATCTGCATGACCTTGACCCCCTTGCCCCTGGCCAGTTGCGGAAACTCGGTCAGGTCGGTCACCAGCAGGCGGCCCTCGGAACTGACGGCCGCGACCAGGTCCTGTTTCTGGTCAGAAACCGGCACGGGGGGCAGGACCTGCGCGGACTGCGGCACGTTCAGCACGGCCTTGCCGGCTTTTGCCTTGGCGTACAGGTCGCCCAGGCTGGCGACGAAGCCGTAGCCGGCGTCGGTGGAAAGGAAATACAACTGGCCGCTATCACCCAGCATGACGCCGTTGAACACGGCGCCGTCCGGCGGCGTCACCCAGCTTGACACAGGTTCGCCGTGGCTGCGCGCCGACGGCAGGATGTGCGAGGCGATGGAATAACAGCGCCCGGTCGAATCGAGAAATACGGCAAACTGGTTGCTGCGACCCATGGCGGCCTGCCTGAAACCGTCGCCGGCCCGGTAAGTCAGGGTCTGCGGGTCGATATCGTGGCCTTTCGCGGCCCGGACCCAGCCCTTCTCCGACAGGATGACCGTAACCTGCTCCGTCGGCATCAACTGGGTCTCATCCATGGCCCTGGCTTCCTCCCGTTGTTCCAGGGGCGAGCGCCGATCATCGCCGAACTTTTCCATGTCAGCGCTGATTTCCCCTTTCACCAGGGTTTTCAGACGGGTATCCGAACCCAGTACCTGCTGCAACGACTCCCTTTCTTCCTGCAACTTGTCCAGTTCGCCGCGAATTTTTATCTCCTCCAGCTTCGCCAGGCGCCGCAACCTGAGGTCGAGGATGGCCTCCGCCTGGGTGTCCGACAACCTGAATCGCAGCATCAACTCCTGTTTGGGATCGTCCTCCTCGCGCACGATGCGGATCACTTCATCAATGTTCAGGTAGGCCGTCATCAGGCCTTCCAGGACGTGGATGCGCTGCTCCACCTGTTCCAGGCGGTATTGCAGGCGCCGGCGCACCGTTTCCGTGCGGTACTGCAGCCACTCCTGCAAGATGGTCTTGAGGTCCTTGACCCGGGGCCGCCCGTTGATGCCGATCATGTTCAGGTTGACACGGTAACTGCGCTCCAGGTCCGTGGTGGCGAACAGGTGCGACATCAGTTCCGCCAGGTTGACCCGGTTGGAGCGCGGGATAAATACCAGGCGGGTCGGGTTTTCATGGTCGGATTCGTCGCGCAGGTCTTCCAGCATGGGCAGTTTCTTCGCCTGCATCTGCGCCGCCACCTGTTCCAGGATACGATTGCCGGAGGTCTGGTAAGGCAACGCGGTCACGATGACGTTGCCGCTTTCCTTCTCCCATGTGGCCCGCAGTTTCACGGAACCGGTGCCGTTGCGGTAGATATCCAGGAGTTCTTCAGCGGGCGTGATGATCTCCGCTTCCGTGGGGAAGTCCGGGCCCTTGACGTGTTCGAACAAGTCCTCGATCGTGCTCCGGGGCCGCTCCAGCAGGCGGATACAGGCCCCGGCCACCTCTCTCAGGTTATGGGGCGGAATATCCGTAGCCATACCCACGGCAATCCCCGTGCCCCCGTTCAGCAGGATGTTGGGCAAGCGCGCCGGCAATAACTTCGGCTCTTCCAGGGTGCCGTCAAAATTGGGCACCCAGTCAACGGTACCCTGCCCCAGTTCCGCCAGCAATACCTGGCTGTAGGGCTTGAGCCTGGATTCCGTGTAGCGCATGGCCGCGAATGACTTGGGATCGTCCATGGAACCCCAGTTGCCCTGGCCGTCCACGATGGGATAACGGTAACTGAACTCCTGCGCCATCAGCACCATGGCCTCGTAACAGGCGGTGTCTCCGTGGGGATGGAACTTGCCGATGACGTCCCCCACCGTGCGCGCCGACTTCTTGAACTTGGCGGTTGCGTTAAGGCCCAGTTCCGACATGGCGTAGATGATGCGCCGCTGTACCGGCTTCAGACCATCGCCGATATGCGGCAGCGCCCGGTCCAGAATGACATACATGGAGTAATCCAGGTATGCTTTTTCGGTAAATTCGTATAACGGCTGGGTTTCGTTCTGCTCGAAATCCAGGGCAAGATTTTCCGGCATTTAGCGGTCCCTCTGGCGGAGTAAATCAGTATCAGGCAATCTACGGATTTCTGCCCGGGGTGTCAACTCTAGATCGTCGCTCTAGATCGTTGCCAGATCCCCCTTTCTCTCCAGCCAGTCCTTGCGATCGGGAGCGCGCTTCTTCGCCAGCAGCATGTCCATCATCTGGTCCGACTTGCTGTCTTCCGGCAGGGTCAGTTTTACCAGGCGGCGCGTTTCTTTCGCCATGGTGGATTCCCGCAATTGCATGGGGTTCATCTCGCCCAGGCCCTTGAAGCGCTGTACGTTGACCGTGCCCTTGATCTTCTCCGCGGCGATGCGGTCCAGCACGCCGGACTTCTCCGAATCATCCAGGGCGTAGAACACCTCCTTGCCCACGTCGATACGGTACAAAGGTGGCATGGCCACGTACACGTGGCCCGCATGCACGAGCGGGCGGAAATGCTTCAGGAACAGGGCACAGAGCAGGGTGGCGATGTGCAGGCCGTCCGAGTCCGCATCGGCCAGGATGCAGACGCGGCCGTAGCGCAACCGGGACA
>MKWU01003614.1_pt1 | contig 19971 bp, 15 predicted proteins | sample 809101 | NCBI WGS metagenome assembly MKWU01 (sample SAMN05860141, study PRJNA318959) | sponge metagenome | host: Aplysina aerophoba | place: Slovenia: Piran, Adriatic Sea, Gulf of Piran | collected 2013-05-07
TCGGGATGCTCAGCGCGATGTGGCGGAATACGATGATGGACCATCTTTCGCGCGTTGGTATCACGGTCTTTATTGCAGTGCCGAGCTACTGGCTGGGGCTGCTGATTATTCTTTTCACCGTACTCGTGTTTACTTGGCGCCCTCCGATCACAATTATTCAGCTATGGGAGGACCCGTTAGGCAATCTTTCGATGACAGTGTTGCCGGCGCTGGCGCTGGGATTGGGGCTGTCGGCGTCGACGGCGCGCATGGCGCGGTCGGCGGCGCTTGAAGTGCTGTTCGAAGATTATATTCGTACGGCGCGGGCCAAGGGTCTGCGGGAGGCTATGGTGGTTTGGCGCCATGTCTTCAAGAACGCCTTGCTTCCGGTCGTAACCACGACCGGGTTGGCGTTGGGCGGCTTGCTGGGCGGCGCGGTTTCGGTCGAGACCGCGTTTGCGGTACCGGGCCTTGGAAAGCTGCTGGTGCAGGGTATGACTGAGCGGGACTGGATGATGATCCAGAACCTCGTTCTACTGTATGGTTTGATTTACGTCATTATCAATCTTCTTGTTGACCTGAGTTACGCGTTTCTCGATCCCCGCATTCGCTACGAATAGTGGATAGGGCGTTGTGGTCGGCGGCGGCGTTTACAATAGCCGCGGCCTTCTGAGTACATGCCGCTATCCACCCATTGAGGAAGCCGAAATGGCTATGACGAGCGCACCGCCTGCCGATTCCGAAGGTATTGTTCTCGATATTGAGGGCCAGCGCCCCAATGTTTTGCTGCGTTTCAGCGGCGCGGTAAGACGCTTTACGAAGTCCTCGCCGATCGGGATGTTCGCCGTGGGCGTCTGGGTGCTGATGTTCATCCTGGCGGTCTTTGCGCCTCTTTTCTCCCCTTTCGATCCGCTGGAAGCCGACTACAGCGCCATACGCGCCGCGCCGACCGCAGAGCACATTCTGGGCACCGATCAGTTGGGTCGGGACCTTCTGAGTAGAATCATTTTCGGGACGCGCATTACGCTGATCGTGAGTATCACGTCTGTCTTCATTGGCGACCTGACCGGCTTCGTGTGGGGCATTGCCAGCGGTTATCTGGGCCGGCGATTTGATCTGATCAGCCAGCGCGTTGTGGATGTGCTGATGTCCTTTCCCGGTCTGATATTGGCGCTATTGCTGCTCGTCGTCCTGGGGGCGGGACTGTTTACCGTAATCGTTGCCATTTCGGTAACGAGCATTCCCTCGGCCACGCGCATCACGCGCGCGGTGGTGCTCTCGATCAAGGAGACCTCCTACGTCGAGGCCGCCAAGATAAATGGGGCGTCGGATATCCGGATCATGGTGCGGCATGTCGCGCCGCAGGCGGTTGCGCCGATCCTGGTGGTGGCGACGTTGCATCTGGGAGGCGCAATCTTCGCCGAGTCGGCACTGAGTTTTCTGGGGATGGGCATTCCGCCGCCGGCGCCGAGTTGGGGCAATATGCTGGGCGGCGTGCTGGCAGCCGCGTTTCGTCCCCCCTGGTGGCTTGTAATCTTCCCTGGCCTGGCGATCACTTTTGCGATCATGGCCGCCAATCTCTTTGGCGACGCGTTCAGAGATTTCCTCGACCCGAAGCTGCGGCGGCGGATAGATTAAGGAGGCCGTCCAGTTGCTTGCAGCGTCTTCCCGGCAGTTCCCGTTTGCAGCGAGTAGTTGAGCCGCTAACTGATAGCGAAAAACGAACAAGGAGAGAGCTGTGCCCTTTCAGGTTCTGGACTTTCATAAAGACATACGTAACGTGCTGACAACGCCGGAGATCCGGGCCCGCTTTTTGCAGTTCGAGGTAGGCCATACGGCGCAGATTCATACCCATGATCTGGGCCATGAGATTTTTCTCATATTGCAAGGGCAGGCGGAGTTCACAATCGAGGGTCATGCCGAGGTTTTGGGGCCGGGCCAGCTCTGCATCGCGCTTACCGATGAGGACCACCAGGTGCGGAATGTGGGGGACGAGCCGGTCATTATGTACCTGTCGGTGACGCCGCACATCCAGCCGACCCATACCTACTGGAATGAAGACGGTACAAAAAAGCCGCCTCGTTTTGCGTTGAATACGTCATACGACGTAGAGCCGGATCGGACGACCCCGACTGACGAGATTCTTGATCAGCAGTTGGCCGCAGCGGAAGCATGGTTGTCTGCGGTCGAAACGAATACACAGACCCAGCGGGAGCAGATTGCAGCCTTTAAGGCGGCGCGCGCGGCAGGGGATGAGGCCGCGGCCCATGCAGCCCGCGATGCGATGTGGGCATCTCTTTACCCGGCCTTCCGCAGCGGGTTCGCTCTGGCGGATGTCTGGAACAGCTTTACCTCGCGCACTGTGGACACGGATTATACCGGTCCATAATGGTCCTTCACCTACCTACCCACCGTCAACCATCGACCAGCGACCGGAGAAAAGAAAGTGAGACGAGTGAAGATTGGCGTCATCGGATGCGGGGCTATCGCCCAGGTCCATCATATGCCCAATTTGAAGGAATTACAGGATGAGTTCGAGGTGACGGCGGTCTGCGACGTGTCGGCCGGCGCGGCCCAGTATGTGGCTAACCGTTTTCACGTGCCCCAGCACTTTACCGACTATCGCGATCTGCTGGCGAGTGATGTGGAGGCCGTGATACTATGCCAGACGGACCCGAAAAAAGGTGTGGCCGTTGATGCCTTCGATGCGGGTAAGCACGCGTTTGTAGAAAAACCGGTCTGCTTTTCTCTGCAGGAATGCGACGAAATGATCGAGGCGTGCAAGCGAGCCGGGAAGGTGGGTCAAGCGGGTTATATGAAAGTCTATGACCCAGCATTTGAGCGGGCCAAGCAGGAAGCGGCCGACATGGATGTGCGCTTTGTGCAGATCAATCATCTGCACCCGGATAATGCGTTGCACCTGCAACAGTTCGACGTGCGCAGCTTTGGCGATCTGCCGGAGGGGGCGATGGATAGCGCGATTGCGGGGCGGCAGGCCGCGCGACAGCAGGCTATCGGCGACGTGGCCCCCCACGTGGAGCGCGCTTTCCATTTGCTGGCGGGCAGTATGATCCATGATCTGTATGGCTTGCGAGAAATCATGGGCCTGCCGGTCGAGGTGACGCATACGGAGATCTGGCAGGAGGGACGCGCGGTTACATTCACATTGGTCTACGAGAACGGAGCCCGCTGCCTGGGCACGTGGATCGATCTGCCCGATCTGTGGGACTTCAAGGAGACGCTGGAGATCTACGGCGACGATAAGCGTGTGGTCGTGTCCTACCCGACCGGCTTTTCACGGGGGATCCTGTCTACGGTGTCGATCCAGGGGATCGACAGCGAGGGCACCACATATCGCAGCGAACCGTATATCGACTGGGACAGCGCTTTTGTGCAAGAGTTGCGCCACTTCCACGACTGCATTGTCAACGGCAAGGCGTCACGCACGTCTCTGGAGCATGCGCGCAAGGATGTGGGATTGATCATTGACATTATCGGGGCGTATAAGGGATAGTATCGTAATGCGTGTTTCGTATTGCGTAGTAGGGGAACGGACAGACCAGCTCCGATGAAAACGCTCGTTGTCGCCTGTATCCAGCAGAAGATGCGGCTGCCGCAGACGCTGGACGAGTACCGGGACGATTTACGCCGGTTCATGCGGGCTGCGGAGAACAAAAGGGCGCGGCTGGTGGTATTTCCTGAACTGGCCGGCGTGATGGTGATCCCGCCGCTTCTCGGCGGCTTTCAGGCTAATCTGCTCAAGCGGGCAGATTTGGCGCGGCGGCGGCAGACAGGCCTGTGGCAAAAGGTCAGCGGCGGCGTTTCGGGCGCGCTTGCGGGGTGGCTGAGTTCCGACTTTCGCCAGATGGCGGGCGCGCTGTTGACGACGCAGCCAGAGACGGTGTGGGATGCCTATGACGGGGTTTTTGGAGAGTTGGCGCGGGAATTTGATGTAACCCTGGTTGCGCCGAGCGCCTATCTGCCGGACCCTTTGGACGGGGTGCTGCGCAATTTGGCGGTGGTCTATGGGCCTGGCGGCGAGCGGCTGGGCTACCAGGCCAAGCGGGTGCTGCATCCTGAAGACGAGGATCTGGCCCAGAGCGGCCACGAGTGGAACGTAATTCCGACGCCGGTCGGGCAGATCGGGCTGATGCTGGGCGGCGACTTGCTCTACCCGGAAGTAGGGCGGCTGCTGGCATACCAGGGTGCGGAGCTTCTTGTCGCCCAGGGCGCGGCTACCGATCGGGTCCTGTACGAAAAGCTGCGGGCCGGGATGCTTGCGCGAATGCAGGACAACCAACTGTTCGCCGCTATCAGCTTTCTGGTCGGTCATAACGAGTTCAGCCGTCGACAGCGAGACCCTTTCGTGGGCCGCTCGTCGGTGCTGGCTCCACAGGAGCTTACCCCCCGCGCGAGCGGCATATTGGTAGAGGCGTCGAATTCTCGCACAGAGAGTGTACTATCTGCAGTGTGGGATTTCGAGGCGCTAGCCGAGTTGTGGGAGACATCAGACACGCCGGTGCGAAGCCACCTTCCCCTGGATGCGGTCGGCCCGGCGCTGGCGCAGCTTTACAAGAAGATGAATCAATTGCCAGAAGGGCCGGAAGCGCTCCTGGCGGCACCCGAAATACAGGAACCTGAGCCCCAAGAGCGCCTGGTTGCCGAGGAAGAGAGGATCGCAGTGCTAAAGAGAACGAAGTCAATTCTCAGTCTGGATGATCTGCCGGTGCTGGCTTCGGTCACTTCCTACTGGGGAGATGGTAGTGATGAAGAGGTCAAAGCCTCCTTGCCTGCCCATGTTCCGGTTAGTTTGACGCCCGAATCAGATGAGTGGGAGATTGATGAACCGTCTGGATCTGATGAATCTCATACGCTTGCAGAACCGGAAGTAGAGGTGAATGCGGGCAACGCAGAACTCGGTGAGATTCCGACCAATCAGGCGGAGGGAAATCAGGCCGAAGATGGGGAAGGCGAAGAGGAGACGCAGGAGATGGATGCGCTCCTTGAACCGAGGTCTGAAGACGACAGGGAAGAGACCGGCTGAGGACTGTTAGTGGTTGAAAGCGGGACGCACAGTCGTGGTTGAAGGGCGCTGTGGGCAGTGCGCTATGAGGGCAGTGCCGCAGCTTCTTTTTTGGCGGACTGAATCAAGCGGAGCATCTCGTCGACGTCGGTGATTTTCGCCCGCGGTTGTCCCCGCAGCGCACCCCGTTCATTCTCGATCTGCTCCAGGATCTGCCAGTCGGCAAATGAAACGAAGGCCACGCCCCTTTTTTGCAGAAGGGTAGTGATGTCACCTGGGCGTAGTTCCCCGCCAGTGTGCAGGCCCCTATGATTGGCTGCGGCAGAGCCGTCAGGAGATGACGCGACGGCGTTGTTTTTCACATCCTCCAGCATCAATTTTACGGTTTCGCCCGCGTCCGGCTTGTTGGTGCCGATTACGCCGGTAGGGCCGCGCTTGGCCCAGCCGACAGTGTATTCGCCGGGTACGACCGCGCCGCCATGTTCGGCGGTCACCCGTCCCTTTTCGTTAGGTATGATACCCCAACGATCAAAAAACGGAACGCCTGGAATCGGTACTCCTCGGTAGCCAATCGAGCGGAAGACCAACCCTACGTCATATTCAGCGTAAGTGCCGATGCCGCGGCAGGATACATAGCCCGTTTCGGTAGCATGCAACGCGTTCTTTTCGGTCGTCATTGCGCTGACCGCGCCGCCAGAGCCGGTAATCTCCGTTGGCGAACGCAGGAAGTGGAAGATGATCTGCTTCGGTTTGCCTGTTGCCCCGCGTTCCGCCAGGTCGTGCAACGTTTCCATGTTGCGCCGGGCTGTGCGATCTCCTTCCATCTCGGCCTGGCTGGCATCGTCGAGAACCAGGTCGGCCGGGTTGACGATCACGTCGGCAATCTCCAGCTCACCCAACTCTTTAATCTCCGGATTGGTGAACTTGGCCTGCACCGGCCCTCGCCGGGCAAAGATGTGAATGCGCTTGACATTGCTTTCCCGCAGCTCCTCCAGGGCGTAGTCGGTGATGTCCGTTGTCTCCAATTCAGCGACCGATTTAGCCAGGATGCGAGTTACGTCCATCGCAACATTGCCGACACCGATCACGGCGACACTTTCGACGCTCAGATCGAACTCAAAGTGGCGAAAGTCGGGATGGCCGTTGTACCAGGCCACAAACTCGGTGGCGGAGAAGCTTCCCTGCAGGTCTTCGCCGGGAATGCCGAGCTTTTTATCGGACTGGGCTCCAACCGCGTAGATGATCTGATCATAGTGCGACTTCAGCTCGGCGTGCGTGATATCGGAGCCGAGATCGACATTGCCGAAGTAGCGAACGCGTCTGTCTTTCATGGTGCGTTCATAGATGCGGGTGACAGACTTGATCTTCTGGTGATCGGGGGCCACGCCGTAGCGCACCAGGCCGTAAGGTGTGGGCAACCTGTCGAAGAGATCGATCGAAACGTGGGTCTCTTTTTGCCGCAACAGGGCGCCGGCGGCGTAGAAGCCGGAAGGTCCTGCGCCGATGATTGCAATCTTAACTGGTCTGCTGCTACTGCCGAGTCTTGCTGTCAGGGTCAACGCAATGTTCCTTTGTATCTGGATTCTGCGTTCAAATTACAATACAGCGGCGAATTTTACAATTTTCGCTGGAGCAGAGACTGAAACTGTCGCGCCAGAGTGAGAACGCCGATGCCCAGTTGGAAGTATTCGGCGGGGCCGATGGCTTCGATGGCGGTCTCGCCGCTCTCTTCGGTGCGAGCGCTGGATAGCCAGGCAAAAACGCCGCCCAGCAGCGCGCCTCCTATCACCCCCGCTACGATCATAGCTGTCCGGCTGCTATCCTTCATAGTCAGTCTCCACTATATCCTGCGCTCCGGTGGTAACGCGTAAGCGCTTGTACAATTCAAGGTCCAGTCTTAGCCTGGGCAGGGCCCGGCCCAGGCAGTTGCAAAGATTGACCGCGACGCTGGCGGCAGCGCCGCGGTCGATATGTAACGAGAAACTACAGTAGCAGAAACCGCTTTTGCAAAAGGCCGCGATCCACGGGGGATTTACACGAGCCTATTTGAGCGTCATCTCCTTGACGAGAATGCGATGGTCGAGCTGCGGCGCCCAACTGATCCTGCTACCGACGCCGTAGGCGAGATCCAGATGGCCGATGTAGCCGATAGCGACGTCCTCATGCACGATGCGGCTGAGCTCCTGCAGCGTCATTTCACGCTCATCCCCTGTCAACGGATTCGCCTTCATCCAGACGGCATCGGCTTCCTCGTTGCAGTACACGGAAAGAATGCCTTCGCAGGAGTAGTAGAAGCGGTAGGAGGAGTGGAAATCCATGATCTCATTGCCATGCAGATGGATGGCGACGAAGTTGCGCTCTACGGGAACGTCCTTGATGTTGATCAGCATCACCTGTCCGAAGCCTTCGGGATCATAGAAGGTGGTGGTTACGCTGAAACCGACATCGGTGAGCATGGAGGCAACCGCCTGAATCACCTCGTCAATTCTGGGGAAGACGGCATGGCGGGCGCCAAGCGTGATCTCCATATCGACGGGCACGCCGTCTGCGGCTGCGGCGGCCAGGAGTTCGCGCGCCTGGTCTGGGTCAAATGGATAGGGATCCAGGCTGGGATCGTGACCGGTGGCGGATGAGTTTACGATCTGGCTGGCGACTGTGGCGGCGCCGCCGAGGATACTATCGACGATGGCTTCCTTGTCAATCGCCAGCTGCAGTGCGAGGCGCGCGCGGCGGTCGGACAGCAGGGGACTGTTGGTATCCATGCGGATAAAGATTGTTTCGACGCTGGGGGCCGACACGCAGCTGGTGTCAGCATTCTCGTCGAGCAATTGGCACTGTTCGGGCGTTACGAACTGTGCCAGATCGACCTCACCGGCCTGCACAGCGGCGGACCGCACCTGATCCTCCTGCAGGAATCGAACGGTAATGTTCTGGAAGGTTTGCGCACCGCGCGCGTCGTCGGTGTTGGAGAGGCCCCACCAGTCCGGGTTGGCCTCATAGGTTATCGACTCACCTTTACGCCACTCGACATACTTGTACGGGCCGGTGCCGATAAGCTCGGTATGGTAGGAGTCGGGATCTTCGGCCAGTTGCCTGGCGGATGAGATGCCCACCCACTCGACCTTGCCGAGGAGAATCGGGTCGGGCTCGGGCGTCGACACGTCCAGCGTGTATTCGTCGACGGCGGCTGCGCTCATTGTGCCGAGGAAATCGAGCAGGTCGAAGGCGTTGTCGGCATCGAAGGTGTGGTTGATGCTGGCGGCGGCGGCTTCGGCGTTGAAGGGCGAGCCATCGTGGAAGGTTACGCCTTCACGGAGCGTGAAGCGGATCGTGGTGTCGTTCATTCTCTCCCAGGACGTGGCCAGGATTGGGACGAACTCACCGGTGGTGAAATCGCGGTTGATCAGCTGTTCGATTGCGTTGCGGAAGCCGGGTCCGCCGGTCCCGGCGAAGGAGCGCCAGGCGTCCAGGCTGACCGGCTCGATGCCGACGGCGATGACCACTTCTTCGCCGGCCATTGCGGCGTCGTCGCCGGAGGCGGCCGGTTGTACTGGTTGACAGCCCGAAAGCACCATTGCCAACACGAGAACCAACGCCATCCATCTCCAAGTCGTTCTCTGAATCATGACTCCCCCTCCTGTTGATTTGCGCGTCAGCGTTGGGTGGCATCCTGTACCCGGAAGTCTCACCGTCGATTCTTGGCGTAGCGGGGAACAGTCGACGATTCGACAGGGCATAGACAGCGTCCCCGGCGGCAACCGACCTACTTTTTTTGCTGTTGTGAATTTGCTGACGACAGTGCTAAGATAGCGGCGCCACCTTATGGTGTCAGCTAACTGTATTTTTTTGCAGTTGGCGACAACCAAAAACGATTGTATAGTAAGACCGCCAGACACGTCAATTCACAACTTTCTCTCAACTTCGCCTCGTAATCCAACAAATGGTGACGACCGTCACTTGAAAAGAATAATTGGATCCCGTCCGAACCCACACGCGCACAGCTTCTACTTCTTTGTCCAACCTCTGGCATAACCGGAGGATCGGCGTTTAAGACACATCAATAGACGGCGAGCCATGTAATGACGTTGGCGCTGATCCGCTTGCACGGTATCGATATGCTCTTTGGGACGAATTGCAGTGACCCGGACCGCACTTTTCAGTACTCTTATCAGGGCAGTAAGACTTAGGCGCCTTACGCCAGGGCGTCATACTACGCAGGTGCAACGGCATTTTGAATAAGTGGCGCAATGAAGATTATACCAGCCAATTTACAACTTTACGTCGGTTCACATTCATCACTTTCAGGAGGACGAGACATGTCGAGGAAGCAGTACAGCCGCAGAGACGTTCTGAGGACGACGGCAGGTGTAATGGGAGTAGGCCTTCTGGCCGCGTGCGCGGCGCCGGTTGCGCCAGGCAGCGAAGGCGCGGCCATACCCAGTGAGCAGCGGCAGGGTGTGCTGTGGGGCTTGCAGTACGACCCCCATGTGGCGGCGTACCAACGACTTGCTGACCTTTTCGAGTCGCAAGGCGGAGGGACGTACGAAGTTCAGCCGCAGGCCTGGCCGATCCCACCCAAAGTGATTGCTGCGCTAGCTGCCGGGACACAGCCGGATGTTGCCTGCATCATGGGTGAACAGTTGACCAGTTTGCATCTGCACCAGGCGCTGGTCCCCTGCACGGAGCAGGTCTACAACCATATGGGCGTAGACCCGGAAGAGTCGTTTGTCGGCGATGCTATTGGCGCTTATACCTGGCAAGGCGAGATTTGGGGCGTACCAACCGAGGCCAACGGTGTCGGCAACATGGTAAACGTTCCCAGCGAAGATGTCATTGCTTTGGGTTTGGAAGACCAGTATCCGCCGCTGAACGGAGAAGTATTCTTCGAGAGCTACGCCAGCATGTGGGAGTTGGCGCAGGCGTTACAGATTGAAGAGGACGGAAAGGTAACCAGGTGGGGCCTGAGCAGCCAGGGCTGGGACGACATGAGCTATCTCGGCATTCTGCGAACGCTGCTCGACAAGAAAGGCCAGGACTGGTGGGACCTTGAAAACAAGCAGTTCCACATCAATACCGAAGAGGGTATGGAGGCGATGCGGCTGTATGTCGAGACGCCGGTAGAGATGGGCATCGAAACACAGCTGGACCAGAGCCACGTCGACGCCGCGTTGGCCGGCAAGGTTGCGCTGGCACGAGGCAACGGCACACCGTCGCTGCCGATGTCCTGGGAACTGGGCTACACTTACCTTATGTGCGGCGCGCCAATGGTCTTTGAAGGCGAATTGCCGATCTTCGCCGGTGAGGGGGGATGGGGATTCATCTCGCTGAAGCAGGCCAAGAATCCCGATATGGCCGTCGAATTTCTGCGCATGTTGGTCACGCACGAAGGGCAGGTAGAATACGCCAAGATTTACGGGGGCGCACCCCACACTTCCTGGAAGGACCTGGTCGGCGTTTATGACCACTTCTCCGAGCCTGATCCCGACGGACCCGCAGTTGGCATGGCCAGGGTCCTGCAGGAGCATCTGCAGCCCCTGACCCGGTTCGAAGGCGTGGGCTTCGGCTCCATCGCAGAGATCGGCTCGGCCATCACGGAAGGAGCTTCCGAGGTGCGGCAGGGGAACATTGGCAGCGAGGAAGCAGTGGAGTTGATCCAGTCGCGCTGTGAGGCTCAGTACGAAGAATGGGTCAGTGACGTCCGCGAGCTGGGTATGGAACCGTAGACTAGTTTTGATTTAGTACAGGAGAGAGGAGTGAGAGTGTGCGGCGTCGCGCCCTCGGCTCTCACTTTTCTCTCCTCTTCACGCACCCCTCTTTCGCACCGAACCTCGAATGGAACTTAGGCCATGACCGAGACGTTCGCCGATATCTTCCTTTCCCACGACCCCGACCCTACGATCACCTACCGGTCGGGACTTGCAGCCTACCAGGAGTCGTTGAGCCGCGGACAACTGGTGGGGCGGGGTTGGAACGGTTCGGGTTACACGAATCCCGAACCGGAGCGATTAGACGCGGCTGCGCATCCGGCTCCGCAGGCGTTCTGGGTCGAAGTGGACGGGCAGCTTCTGCGCTCCCACTGGGAGTGGAGCGGATTTTCCCAGACGGAAGAAGAGCATGGGTTAAAGGCGGTACTGGAACTGCGCCACACCGTGCGCCAGGTGGTAATTCGCGTTCACACGCTCCTGGACGGCACGGCAATCCTGACACGCTGGCTGGAGATCGTTAATACCTCCGAACAGCCGGCTGCGCTTTCTGCTGCCTTCCCGTGGAGCGGCGTCCTACAGACATGCGCTTACGATATAGATGACGAGGCGTCGCCTTACTCGGTGGGTTATTTTATCGACACCCACTGGGGCAATGAGGGCGACTTTGACTGGCGGGCGCTGCCGTACGCGGGCTACCGCATCGATGGCCGCTACCGTCGCGGCCGCCACAGACATCCCTTCTTTGTTCTGCGCAATCACCATAGCGGTGAGCAATTCGTGGGTACGTTGGCGTGGTCGGGGGGGTATGCCTTCGAGTTTGACCTGGATGACGGGAACAGCCGGGAGCAGTCGCGGCTTTGGTTTCGCGGCGGCCCGGACGGACCTGCGCCGCTGCGTGTCATCGCGCCCGGCGAGACCGTAACCACGCCGGAGATGCACCTGGGCGTTGTGATCGGCGATTTCGACAATTGTATCCACGCACTGCACGACCATTTGCGGACAAGCGTTATCCCTCCACAGAATCCCGATAATGCCGGTCTGGTCGTCAGCGGTATCGGGCCGGAGCAGGAGCTGACGCCGGAGCTTATTTTTTCCGAGATCGACGCCTGCGCGGACGTGGGCGCAGAGGTATTTCTGATCGACGCCAGCTGGTACACGCCGCCCAATGGAAGCTGGCATGCGACGGTTGGCGATTGGCATGTCAGCCTGGAACGTTTTCCAGGGGGCTTGAGGCCCTTTCGCGACTATGTGCATGGCAAAGGCATGAAGTTCGGCCTGTGGATGGACGGGGAACGGGTAGGCCCGGAAAGCAGAATTGCCAAGGAGAAGCCTGAATGGCTGGCCAGGCCATACGGTGAAGAGGGCGGGCTGGGCGGCATGATCGATCTTACCAGGCCTGACGTTGCCGATTGGATGGAGAGCGAGATCGACCGTCTGATCGTGGAGCACGAGCTGGATCTCTTCCGCCTGGACTACAACATCGGCAACATTGGCGCGGGTGGATACAGCGAGCAGTCGGGCTATCTTGAAAACGCCTATTGGCGCTATTACGAGGCTGTCTATGGCATTTACGCGCGTCTGTCTGCACGCCACAAGAATGTTATTTTCCAGAACTGCGCCAGCGGCGGCGCCCGCACCGATGTGGGCATGGTCCGCTACTTTGATCATACCTGGGTAACCGACTGGCAGATTGCGCCGCGCGCCTTTACGATCACCAACGGGATGACGATGGCACTGCCGCCGGAGCGGGTTGACCGACTTGCCGGGATGGGCCAGTCGGGGCAACGCACGGCTGAGCTGGATTTCCAGTTCCGGCTGCAACTGTTTGTGCATCCATCACTGAACTGGTTCCATCTTAAGGACGCCGCTCCCAACGCGGTCCAGCAGGCGCGCATCCGCAATGCTGTTCGGATATACAAGGATTTCGTCCGCCCCATCCACCCGACCAGCCGCATCTATCACCATACACCGGTGGCCAAAGGATTTGAGCCGCATGGTTGGGGCGTGCTGGAGCTGGCATCGCAAGATCGTACGCGGGCGATTGCGGGGCTGTTTCGTCTCAGCGATCCGGCGGAACCGGAGTACTTGCTTCGTTTCCGGGGGATCGATCCGGGCCGGCGCTATCGCGTCACATTTGACAACAGTTCTGAGAGCTGCGAGGTCGACGGAATGACGCTTACGCGGACAGGCATCGCGTCACGCCTGGAAACCGCATTGACTTCAGAGTTGCTGATCGTTGAAGCAGTAGATTAGGTGGCGCCGGGAAGGCTTCACAGACGCTCATCCATGACTGAAAACGGAACCTGAAAATGACTACAGTAGCAGACGAGGGCAGACCCTCAGGCCGAGCTGAGACGATGGGCGTCTGGTTCGCTGTTAAGGAGACGCTGCGCAAGCCACAGTTCTGGTTTGGCTTCACGATGATTTTGCCGTTGCTGATCTGGTATTGGATTTTCAGTTTCGGGCCGATCATACAGGCCTTCCGCATGTCCACGGTTGCCTACAAGCTGCTGGATCCCGGCAACAGTCCATTTGTCGGACTGGGCAATTTTATCAAAATCTCTCAGCACCCCCTGTTCTGGGTCTCGGTGAAGAATACGATTCTGTGGGCCGTCTATTCGTTCGTATTCCATCTGCCTTTGGCCATGCTAATCGCTGTCTGTTTGTCCAAGGTCAAGCGGGGGCGCAACGTCTATCAGGCGTTGATCTTTGTTCCAGTAGTCGTGTCGCTGGTGGCAGTCTCTTTGCTATTCAAAATGTTGATGGACCCGGAGGTTGGACAGCTGAACAAACTGTTTAGTTCAGTTGGGCTGCCTGAACTGCAGTGGCTATCCAGTTCCTCATCGGCGCTACCGACGGCTGTCGTCATTGCCACCTGGAAAGGGCTTGGCTTCTTCGTTGTCATCCTCACGGCAGGCATGTTGAACATTCCATCGGAACTGTACGACGCTGGCCTGGTGGACGGAACCAACCCGTGGCAGCAGTTTTGGCTTATCACCATGCCGCTGATGAGCCATACAATCCTGTTAGTCACAGTTCTGCTTGCCATCGGCTCTTTGCAGGAATTCACGCTTCCCACCGTCTTGTTTGGCTCGGAGGGGGGTCCGGGCAACTCCACCTTCCTGTACAACTTGCTCGTGTATCAGGAAGCCTTTTTGGACATCCGCTTCGGCACAGCCACGGCCGCCTCCCTGTTTCAGTTCGCGTTTATCCTGACAATCAGCATTTTGCAGATCAAACTGCTTCGTCCCTCGTGGACATACTAATGGCCCGGGACTCTTCATAGGCGTCTGGATCGGAACCTGGCAGTGATTATGAGCCACCCAACGTTGAAGGACAGACCGTTATGGCAGTTATAGGCAAGACAGGACCAGCGCGGCGCCAGCCGCCCAGACGCATTGACATCTCACAAAGTATCTTACAGATTTTTCTACTTGGAATGGTTGTGGTAGCCATTTTCCCATTCATATGGATGGTCTTTGCTTCACTCAAGCCGTTCAAGGAGCTGGTCGAATCAAGGCAGCTCCTGCCCGAAACGTGGACATTGCGGAACTATGACGAGATATTGGGCCGGGTGAACTTTTATGCTGCATTTCGCAACAGCATCGTTTCGGCTGTATCAGTAACGGTCGTATCCGTTTACACGTCGTCGGTGATGGGGTATATCTTTTCCAAGTATCGTTTTGCGGGCAAGGAGGTACTCTTTACCATAGTCCTTTCGACGATGATGGTGCCCTTCGCGGTAATAATGGTGCCGCTGTATATCACAATTGCAAACAGCTTTGGCCTCGCCGACGATTTGGGCGGCATCATCGTAACCGGCTTTTATACGGCGTTCGGCATCTTTCTCATGCGCCAATTCATGGAGAGCATCCCGTTCGAGTTGATCGATGCGGCCCGGATTGACGGCGCGTCCGAGTGGCGTATCTTCTTCACTTTGGTGCTGCCGATGTCGATGTCACCGATGTCGGCGCTTGCCGTCTTTGTCTTCCTCGTCAATTGGGACAGTTTCCTGTGGCCCCTGATCGTACTCAGCAGCCAGGACAAGCAAACGCTCCCGCTGGTGCTGGCCGGCCTGCGCAATTTGTGGTGGACACGCTATGAGATGTGGGCGGCAGGCTCGATGTTGACGGTCGCACCTGTCATGTTAATTTACAGCATTGCCTCGCGTTACTTCATCCGCGGCATTGCGATGACGGGCTTGAAGGCGTAATTGCAGTGGTTAGCGGTCAGTGGTCAGTGACTGCGATGGGCGACGGTTCGTCGCGATGCTGTCCGACAGACAACTCCCGCTGGTGTTTACAATCCTCTGTCGTAACTACTAAGCCACAGCAGTTGACCAGCCAGTCATCCTTGGAACCATTCAGGCTCTTGGTGACGCAACTAGTGTACAGCCGCCGCCATGCGCGCCAGCCGACACGTTGCGAAGAAGGCACACGGTCGGTGAGGCATGTTTTTGTAGGGGGGCGTTGCGGGGGCGCAGCCCCTGCACAAGGGAGGGCCGAAGGCCCGACCGCCCACAATATAACAGTGAGGGAAGAAAGAACGCCTTTGCTCCCCTCGTTCAGGGTTGCGAATCAGTTGCGGCTGAGTAGTTACCCTCTGTCTACAATTTACAGGAGTTACTGAGCGATGCGCATGACCGGTGGTGAAGCAGTTGTGCGGTCCCTTGAGGCGCACGGTGTCGACACAGCGTTCGGCATTCCGGGGACGCATAATTTGGGGATATACGATGCGCTGCTGGAAATGGGCGGCATCCGGCACATTCTTGCCCGCCATGAGCAGGGCGCGGCTTTTATGGCCGATGGCTATGCGCGGGCCAGCGGCGAGATTGGGGTGTGCCTGAGTACAACCGGACCGGCCGCACTCAACACGCTGGCCTCGCTGGGAACGGCCTACAGCGATTCATCGCCCGTTCTGTGCATTGCCAGCCAGATCCCGGCGGAAGGGATTGGGCTGGACAAAGGCTATTTGCACGAGTGCCAGGACCAGTTGGGGAGTTTTGCGCCGGTAACGAAGTGGCGGGCGGGCGCGAACACGGTGGCGGAGATTCCCGGTGTGATGCGGGAGGCCTTTGCGCAGATGCAGAACGGCCGGCCGCGACCGGTTGCGGTGGAGATTCCCTGCGATACTCTGGACGAAAGTGACGATGTAACGATTCCCGCGCCTGCTGCGGTGAATCGGTTAGCACCGGACCCGGAGCAGGTCGAACGGGCGGCGGGGCTGCTGCGAGCGGCGCGACGGCCGGTCATCTGGGCGGGCGGGGGCGTGATCGGGAGCGGAGCAGGCGTCGAGTTGCGTCAGCTAGCCGAGCACTTGCAGGCGCCGATTTTCACGACGGTGCTGGGCAAAGGGGCCATTGCGGACGACCACCCACTTGTAGCCGGTGCAACCATTTTGCATCCTGCGGCGCGGGCGTTTCTGGCCGAATCCGATCTGATGCTGGCGGTGGGCACGCGCTTTACCGAGGAGGAGACGGATCGTTGGGGCTTGCGCATGCCGGAGTCGCTGATCCACATCGACATCGATCCTGAGGAGATCGACCGCAACTATGCGGCCACGGTCGGCGTTGTGGGAGATGCGCGTGCAGCGCTGCAACTGATCAACACGGAATTGCAAGACGTGCGCGAGCAGGGCAATGGCAGTGCCGCCGGGATCGCCCACTTGCGGCAGGAGGTTTGGCGCTATTGTCAGGACCGAGCGCCCGAAGGCGTGGAACTTGTGCAGACGCTGCGGAAGGCGCTGCCGCGCGAGACGATCATCGTGAGCGACCTTACGGTGGCGGCGTACTGGTGCCGGCGCCTGCTCGACATTTATGAGCCGCGCACAAACATTTACCCGTGGGGGTTCTGCACGCTGGGCTTTGGGCTGCCAGCCGCGATCGGGGCAAAGGTAGCCAAACCGGACCGACCGGTGGTGGCCCTTTGCGGCGACGGTGGATTCATGTTCAACTGCCAGGAATTGGCGGCCGCGGTGCAGCTGGATACGCCGATTGTCACAATCGTTTTCAACGACTCTGCGTACGGCGTCCTGCGGCCGCAGCAGGAGGCCCGCTACGGTGCTGCGCACGCGGTCGACCTTGTTAACCCGGACTTCGTCGCGCTGGCGGGGGCGTTCGGCGTCGATAGCTGCCGTGTGGATTCGATCGAGCAGCTTGGGCCTGCCGTCACGAAGGCGATCGAAGCAGACAAGAGTGCATTGATTGAACTGCCGGGAACGCTGCCGTGGCCGATCATGGAACCGTCAGCGCGCATGTTTGAGGCGGAACAGTGAGCGGCGGCGCAAAAAAGCTGCGCGTAGGCTTCATCGGCGCCGGCGCCATCACCGACCTGCACTACCTCGGTTACAAGGACAACCCCAAAGCGGAACTGCACGCCATCTGCGATGTTGACGAGGCGCAGCTGCAGCGGCGCGCCTCCGAGTGGCAGATTGGAAAGACGTACACCGATTATCGGGACCTGCTCGCCGACCCGGATGTGGACGCGGTGGAGGTGATTACGCCTCACCATCTGCATGCGGAGATGGGTATCGGCGCGCTGGAAGCAGGCAAGCACGTTTCAGTACAGAAGCCGATGGCGATCAGCGTTGCCGAGTGCGATGCCATGATCGAGGCGGCGGCACGCGCGGGCAAGCTGATGCGCGTGTTCGAAAACTTTCGCTTCTACCCGCCCCTGGTCAAGGCCAAGCAGCTGCTCGACGCCGGTGCAATAGGCGAGCCGCTTTCGATACGAATCAAGTGCGTTCAGGGTACCTCTGGCGAGGACTGGGAAATACCTTACAGGCGCTGGGTTTGGCGCTTCGATCCGGCCCAGAGCGGAGGCGGAAGGGTGATCCTTGATTATGGATACCATCTCTTCTCGATCGCGCAGTGGTTCATGGGCGCACCGGAAAAGGTGTTTGCCTGGATCACGCACCGCCCCATCCAGCATGGCTGGATGCTCGACAGTCCGGCCGTAGTCATCTGGAAGTACAAGAATGCTGAGAAGTACGGCTCATACGAAGCAGTCACCTCCGACGACATGCTGGTTCCAACCAAGTACGGCCGCCCTGAGGACGAGTGGGTCGAGCTGACCGGCTCGCGCGGCTTTATCTGGGTGAACCGCTGTACCTCGATGCTGCTGGACAGGCCGGCGGTGGAAATGTACCGGGACGGTGAAACCACGGCGTTTCCCGAGGTAGACTCGGATTGGGGCGCCAGTTTCGTGGCCGGCGTGCATGACTTCGTTGACGCAGTTGCGGAAGGGCGGCAGTCAGAGCTGAGCGGCGAGGAGGGCAAGGCGGTACTCCGGTTTTGTCGCGCGGCGCAGCTGTCGGCGCAAGAGGGACGCGAGGTCAGACCAGAGGAAACGGCGTAACTGCAGGGGTCAGGGGTCAGGGGTCAGGGGTCAGTGGGTAATTGTAGGCGAGTGGACGGTTGTGGGATAAGCAGGATTCCGGGATTATGTTAGTGCATTTTGGCTATGCGAAGAGATGTGTGGTTGGGCTGGCTGTTTGTTTTCTGGTAGCCGCGCTGATGGCCGGCTGCGAACAGCTGCCCGGCGATGTACTGGTTACGCCTACGCCCATCCCTACGCCCGTACCCCTCCCCAAAGCGGTCCATCAAATTGAACGAGGCGACATCGTTGATAGCGTGACGCTGCTGGGCCTGGTGGATTCATTGCAGCGGGTGAACCTTTCCTTTCGCATCGGCGGCCGTCTGAACGGGTTTCATGTTGAACCGGGCGATATGGTAGAGGCTGGTCAACTGTTGGCGGAATTGGATGTCGGCTTTCTGCCGCATGAGCTTGCCAAAGCGGAGAAACAGCTGGAGATCGCCCGCCTGCGGGTGCAGGCGGCACAGGGAGCCAAGGAGTTGGCCTTAGCGGAGGCGCAAGCGACCCTGGACTTGGGAAGGCTTGCACTGGAGCAGGCAGGCAGCGGCGCAGAAGATGCCGACATCGCCCGTCTGGAATTGGCTGTTGCAGCCGCAGAGACGAAGCTGGCGCTGTTGGCGGACCAGCATGACCGCGAGATTGCGCTCTACCAGGCGGAAGCTGAACTCAAGGCAATCGACGTAGAGATGCTTCAGGATCGCTTTGAGCAGGCGCAGTTGCTGGCGCCATTTGACGGGGTGGTCCGCTACACGGACGGCGAAGCAGGACAACTTGTCGCGGAATACGCGCCGGTGATGGGGTTGGCAGCGCCTGACGCCCTTGAGATCAGGAGTTCGCTTCCCAGCGAAGAGGAGTTGCCGAAGTTGCGGACAGGCCAGGCGGTGACGATCCTCTTTCGCGACCATCCGCAGCGCGAGGTTACCGGCCAGTTGATCCAGGTATCCACCTCATCCGACGGCGAGGATGGGTTACCTATTCGGGTCGAATTCGATGCTCCTGATTTGGCGTTGGAGATTGGGGCCTTGGCCGACCTGCGCATTGTGGTGGAGCGAAAAGAGGGCATACTGACGATCCCCAATGTTGCGATCCACAGCTATTTCAACCGGCGCTACGCGCTGGTTAAAGAGGGCGAAAGCACGATCGAGGTCGACATTACCCTGGGCGTAACCGACGGTGAACGCACCGAGATACTGGCCGGCCTGGAAGAGGACGAGCAGGTCTTCGAACGTTAGACCCCGCTAGCCGCCGCTTGCTGTCCATGTCGGCGGTGGCGCTCTTACCCACAGTTTGACGATACCGCTGTTCCAACAATCCCGACGAACTCGAAAGGGGCGTTACCCGCTGCTTGGGGGACGTCGGCGAGCCTGACTTACAAGACGGTTTGATATGCCGCTGGTCAACCTTCGCCCGAAGGATGGCAGGCAGCGCGATCCCCGATAAGGCGCTTTGCAGTTCGGACTGTCAGGTGTTTCCGAAGCTGGTATGGGGCGACGGAAATTCTTTGTGACAAGCGAAATTACTAAATTTATGGTAACTACTAAGCCATATACAATTGCTGTCTTGACCAGCCCTTAATCGCTGCCTCCATTCGGGCTATCTGATTGCATATGCGGTTGGCGGCAGGCACGTTGCTGGAGCGGCACTGCTGGAATGCGCAGACACGGTCGGTGAGCGATGGTTTTGGAGGGGGGCGTTGCGGGGGCGCGGAACTGCAGCTTTTAGTAGTCAGTTTTTAGTTTCTAGTGAACTGCGAACGGCAGTGGTCAGTGGTCAGTAACTTCGGCGGTTGGAGGTCGGTGGTCGGTGGGTTGAAGCGGCTAGTGGGGGAGTAGACTCCGTTCGCCTGACACGATGCTGGGGAAGAGTAAACACGGTCGGTGAGGCATGTTTT
>MKWU01003615.1_pt1 | contig 19970 bp, 19 predicted proteins | sample 809101 | NCBI WGS metagenome assembly MKWU01 (sample SAMN05860141, study PRJNA318959) | sponge metagenome | host: Aplysina aerophoba | place: Slovenia: Piran, Adriatic Sea, Gulf of Piran | collected 2013-05-07
GACCGCCGCCCGCGACCCCTCGACGGTCGCCAGCAGCTCGCGCACCTCGGCGTGCGGCAGGGCGCGATGGCTCTTCGCGCGGCGCCGCCGCTTCGGGAGGGCTCCGTCGGTCGCCTCACCCGCCACGGTCCGCTCGACGACCTCCCGCGCCTGCGCCCAGCCCAACACGGCGCCGATCTGCTGGCGCACCCGTTGGGCGGTGGTCGGCTTCCGGTTCCACAGGTCGTCCTGGAAGAGCATCCGGAGCACATCATCGCCGCAGATCGCGTCCACGCGCATCGCTCCGAGGGTGGGGCTCCCGTTCGACCTTCTCAGTGTCCCCCTTTTCCTCCGGACGGGCGCCCCACCCCCGAAGCGCTCGACGGGGTCACCGGAGGCGGACCCGGTCCCAGATGTCCCAGGCCGAGGTGTCCGAGAGGATAATCTCGTCGTCGCGGGCGCGATGCTGGAGCACCGCGATCCGATGGACCGGCCCCGGGAGGGATGTCCGCCGGGATCAGCCCCGATGGATCGCGAGCGACACTCCGGTGAGCGCCAGATGGCGGTCCGTGGACCAACACTGACGAACATCGTGATCACCCATCAACTGGAGCCCTACGGCGTCCGCAAGCGTCAGATCCTGATCTTGGAACCTGCGCAGCATGGCAGCGCCGTTCTCGATGTCGGCAGGGCCCACCGAAACGACCTCAAGGGGCTGCATCGCGTCGATCATCGCGAGGAATTGAAGCGCCTTGGTGCTGTCGTAGCGCCGCAGGAACCAACCGTGGCCTTCAGCGACCACGAGGCTGGAAGTCAGGAGTCGGGGAGGAGCGGCAAAGAGTCGGCGGAAGAGGGAATGCCACGTGTCGGAGCGATCAAGGAATGCGATGAAGGCTGAAGTGTCCACATAGGCGTCAGCGCCGCCCGCCATACACGACCTCGTCGATGCGCGTGCTGGAACGGGGGTCGCCGGTTTCGACCATGCCGGCGAACCGCATCCAGGGCTTGGATTCGTCGCTCGGGATCAGGGTGCGCAACGATCGCCGAAGCAACTCCGCCAGCGAGATTCCGAGCTGCTCCGCCTCGCGCTTGGCGGCGTGATACTCGGCCTCGGAAAGGCTGATCTGTGTGCGAATCATGATGGCATTCTACAGAAGAACGTTATCACCTGTTGGTGAGCCGCCGGTTCAGCGGGCCGAAGGAAGGCCCCCGTCCCGCCCGCTGGCCTTCGGCGCACTCCCTACCGCAGCCGGACGCGGTCCCAGGTGTCCCAGGCGGAGGTGTCCGAGAGGATGATCTCGTCGCCCTCGGCGAGTCCGCCGAGCACTTCGATCCGGTTCACGGAACCCCGTCCGAGTTCTACCGGAACCCGCGTGGCGGTCTCGCCGTCGGAGGCGATCCGGAAGAGCCCCACCGTGCTTCCGGGCTGGCCGTAGGCCGGCCGTCCGACGTGGAGCGTGTCCGGAATCCGGTCCAGTTCGATCGTGCCGTCCACCGAGAGATCCGGGCGGGCCCCGCGGGGGAGTTCGCCCTCGATCCGGATGTCCACCGCGACCGCCCCTTCCCGCACCGCGGGATCCACCCGGGAGACGACGCCTTCCACGACCCCGTTCCGGGTGTCCACCAGCGCCGCCTGTCCCGGCTCCACGTCGCGCGCCAGCGTTTCGGCGATCCGCAGGACCGCCTTCAGTTCCCGCGGGTCGGCGACGCGCGCGAGGTTTTGTCCGGGAGTCACCTCCTGGCCCACCTCGACCGGCATCTCCAGCAGGATGCCGACGCGCCCGGCCCGCACGGTGAGGGCCGCGAGCTGTCGTTGGCGCAGTTCCAGGACGGCCCGGTAGCGCGCCACCGTGGCCTCCTTCGAAGCGATCTGCGCCGTGCTCGAATCGGCCAGGATGGCGAGGCGTTCCTCTTCGAGTTCGTGCCGGGTTTCGAGTTCTTCGGCGCTGACCTGGCTGCGGCGGTGGATCAGTTCGCCGACGAGGCCCGCCTCGAAGAGCCTCCGGTCCGCATCGGCGCGGCGCTTCGCCCGCGCTGAGGAAGCGGCGAGCTGTCCGGCGGCGCTTTCCTGTTCCAGCAGATCGGAGCGGGTCTGGTCGAGGAGGCGCCGGAGTTCCGCTTCCTGGGCGCGAAGCTGGAGTTCGGCCTCGCCGGTCTGCTGTTCGAGTTCGGGGTTCGAGAGCACCAGGAGGACGGTGTCCGCCTCCACCGGGGTTCCCGGGAGGACGCGCCGTTCCTCGATCCGCCCGCGGGTCTCGGCGGCCAGCCAGCGGATCTGTTCGGGAGGCACCTGGAGGCTGCCCGGTCCGCGCACCTGCCGCACCAGTTCCCCCCGCTCCACCACCCCGGTCCAGACGACCGAACGGTTCACCTCGGGGACGCCGGGAGCGAGGCTGCCGAGCAGAAGCAGCAGGACGAGTAGCGCGAGGGCTCCGCCGCCGGCCAGCAGCAACCGCCGGGTGCGGCGTTTCCGCTGCCGGTCGGCGATCTGAAAATCCACTCCGCGCCTCCGCCTTTCCTCTTCCGGTCAGTCGAAGAAGAGTCCCGGCAGGGCCAGGGTCAGGTACGGGATGTAGGTCACGAGCAGCACCGCGCCGGCCCGGATCAGCAAGAAGGGCACGGAGGCCCGGTACACCTCCCCGAGCGGCCGTTTGAACCGGTAGGAGGCGAGGAACAGGTTCATGCCCACCGGCGGCGTCAGGTAACCGAGTTCGAGGTTCGTGAGGAAGATGACCCCGAGATGCAGGGGATCGATGCCGAAAGCGAGTCCGAGCGGCGCAACCAGGGGCACGACGACCACGATGGCCGAATAGATGTCCATGAGACAGCCGACGATCAGCAGGAAGATGTTCAGCAGCAGCAGGAAGAAGAGGGGCGAGTTCACGAACGACTGCACCCAGTCGATCGCCATCCCCGGGATGTCGGCGAAGATCAGGTAGTTGGTGAGCCCGAGCGCGGCGCCCAGGATGAGCAGCACGCCGCCGATCAGGGTCACCGCGTTGGCCCCGGTGCGGACGAGATCGGAGAAGGTCTTTCCCTCCCGGTGGATCACGAATTCGATGAACAGCGTGTAGAGGACGGTGATGGCGGCGGCTTCCACGAGCGTCGCGATCCCCCCGAGCATCACGCCGATGACCACGAAGGGGATGGACGCTTCCCACTTCGCGGTCCAAAGCGCCCGCGCCGCCTCCCGGATCCGGAAGGACGAGGTCCTTCCCGCGAAGCGCCGGGTCACCACGATGGTGAACCCGGCAACCAGCACGATCTGGAGGGCCGAAGGAATCAGTCCGGCCACGAACAGCCGCGGAATGTCCACCTCGGCGACGATCGCGTAGAGGATGACCGCGACTGAGGGAGGAATGAGGAGGCCGAGCGAGCCGGCCGCGGTCAGCAGGCCGGTCGCGAACTTGGGGCGGTGGCCGTCGGCGAGCAGCAGGGGGAACATCAGCCCGCCCATCGCCAGGATGGTGACGCCGCTGCCCCCCGTGAAACAGGTGAAGAACGCGGACATCACGATGGCGACCACCGCCACCCCGCCCGGCATCCAGCCGAAGACCCCGCGGAAGAGCACCACGAGGCGCTTGGGAGCGCCCCCCTCCGCGAGGATGTAGCCCGCGAGGGTGAAGAGCGGAATGGTCGGCAGCATGGGTTTCGTGACCATGCTGTAGGCCTCGGCGGGAATCGCCGAGACCGGGTCCCAGTTGCTCCACAAGAGCACCGCGGCCGCGCCGCCGAGCGCCACGAAGATGGGCGCCCCGAACGCGGCGGCGATCAGGATGAGGGCGAGCAGCGGCCATTCAAGCCCGTTCCCCGTGAGGTCCCACCCGGTGAGTCCCTCGTGCAGCAGCAACGGGATGGCGAGGCCGAGGATGGCCGTCCAGCGGCCCCAGCGGGCCGGGATGCGGCGCCAGAGCCGCCAGGCGATCAGCAGGAAGCCGACCGGCATGACCCCCGCGGCAACCCACACCGGAACGCCGAGCGCCAGTTCCCGGCCGCCCTGCCACTCGGCGCGGACCAGCACCACGCTGGCATAGGACAAGACAACCGACACCACGACCCCGACCGCCCCGGAAAGCGACAGGAGGCGCGGCCTCCAGACCTCCGGCACCATGCTGGGGCCGGCGCTCAACGAGAGCAGCTCGCCCCGGCGGGCCGCCACCGCCGCCCCCAGGAAAGCGACCCAGAGGGTCAGGTGCTGCACCCACATCGAGGAGCCCGGGATGCCCGTCGGATGGACCGGGCGGATGAGGGCCTCGGTGATCGGGATCGCCGCCATCAGCACCAGGGCGCCGACCGAGATCGCATCCTCGAAGACCGCGAGGCGGCTCCGGGGCGGACCGGCGGCTTTCTCCGGGGTGGCGGCGGTCCCTTCCGGGAGGGCTCCGTCAGTATCCGGACTCATGGTTCCCGGGGGCGGATTCCGCGGGTCAGCCCGAGGACGGGCTACTCATTGGCGGCCCGGTACTCGTCGCGCAACCGGATCATGCGGTCGAACACCGGAGGGGAAACGAGCTGCTCCCGGACCAGGGGAAAGAGCTTCTCCGCGGTCTCCATCCAGGCGGCCTCGAACTCGGAGGAGGCGGCGATCACTTCCAGGCCCCGCGACTTCATCGCCTCGAGCGACTTCCGCTCCTGCTCGCGGTTGGTCTCCTGGAACTCGACGGCGGCCTCGTTGCTCTTCCGCAGCACCACCTCCTGCTGGGAGGCGTCGAGCCGTGCCCAGCCCTGCTCGTGCACGATGACGGCGCCCTGCATCGGCGCCCAGGGAAGGTCGTTCATGAACTTGGCCGAGCGGTAGATCTGGGACCCCTCCGCGAGGACGATCTGCAGCGGGACCGCCTCGATGAGGCCGGTCTGGAAGCCGCTCACGAGTTCGACGGAGTTGATCTGGACCGGGTCGAAGCCCGACCAGCGCAGGAGGTCGAGGACCGTCTGGTCGTTCGAGGCGCCGGCCAGCCTCAGCCCTTGCAGGTCTTCGAGGGTGTGGACGGGGTCGGTGGCGAAGAAGTGGAGCCAGCCCACGTCGGCCCAGGCAATCACCTGGAACCCGTGCCCGCGAAGCGTTTCCGCGATCGCCGGATTCATGGCCTCCCGGACGTGGTCCCATTCCGGGTAGTCGCGGAACACCATGGGGATGGAGAGGGTCCAGGCGCTCGGGTCCAGTTCGGCGAGGCCCACGTTGGAGACGGCGGCCATCTGCACCTGGCCGATCCGCATCTTGCTGATCATCGCGGTCTCGTCGCCCGCGGCGCCGCCGGCGATGATCCGGATCCGGACCTCGCCGCCGGTCTCGCGGCCGATTTCGGCGGCCATCTTGTCGAGGATGAGGTGGTACGCCGATCCCCGGGGCGCGACGGTCGCGAGCCGCAGGTTGACCTGGGCGTCGGCGGCGGCCGCCGGCAGGAGAAGGGCGAGGCCCAGTGCAAGAAGCGCGGTGGGGCGGCGGGCGAGAAGCAACTTCCGGACGCGGGGCATGACGGTTTTCCCTATTGGTTTTCCATATCGTCGAGGAAGTAGTCCTCGACGTTATCGAGGAGCCAGGCGGCCCGCACCAGGGCCACCTGGTTCACGAGGCGCGAGCCGGGCTCGCTGTCAATGTCAAAGTCGAGCGCCTGCCGCAGCAATGTTTCGAACTCCTGCCGGTCTCCGCTGGCCACGGAGCCCGTCTCCGCCCAGGTGGACCAGAGCACGGGCCGACGTTCAGGACCGATCTCGAGGGCGTGCTCGTAGTACTCGCGTCCCTCCTCGATGGAGCCCCCGATGCGCGAGACCTCGTAGATGCTGAGGTAGTCGTACACCACCCCGTCGTCCACGGTGTCGTCGAGTTCGCGCGACCGATGGAGGAGGGCGCCCATCAGTGAGAGGTCCGCGGTGGCCTCGGGGTTGTCGGTGTCCATGGCGATCCAGGCCCCGAGCGCGGTGCCGGTCCAGAGCGCGAGGGCGGCGTCCTCGACCTCCAGCTCGGCGGTGGCCGCTTCCGGATCGCTCCGCAGCCGCGCCTCGATCCCGGGGTGGTTCACCTCCAGCCCCCGCATCCCGTAGTTGGTGGCGCGCCGGTAGAGCCGGGCCGCGCGCCGCCGGACCGCCTGCTTCTCCTCGAACTGCGTGAAGTCGAGTTGGAAGAGATCCGGCTCCACGAAGCCGTAGGCGAACAGCAGGAAACCCTTGGTCGCACTCAGCAGCATGTCCCGGTGCCCGGGGCTGGTCTCCAGCATCGTCTCCATCAGCCAGAGGTTGTTGGCGAGCGGCGCCTTCACGAGGTCGAGGTCGTCGTCGGAACGGAAAACGGCCTCGCCCTCGGCCAACAGTCCGGCGACGGAATTCACCGCCATGGTCGAGACCAATGAGCACGAGGAGAGGGACGCCAGCGCGGCGATCAGGCCGCCGGCGAAGGCGAGCCGCGCCCTTCGAATTCCCGTGTTGCTCATGGCTACGGAAGGTTAGCCCCTGGGAGCCGGAGATCCTGGAACCGGATAGCCTTCGCCGGTCATGCGCGCTCCCTGTCGTTTCCCGCTGTTCCGGTCGATCCTGATCGCCGCGAGTTGCCTGCTGCCCGCAGCCTTCGCATCCCCGGGGACTCCTCCGGCGACTGATTCCGCCGCGCGCGGGTCCCAGCCGGCGCCGAACCCCATCGTCGGGTCCTGGCGCCCGCGCGAGTACCGCCTCGCGGCCGGCGAGACGCTTCCGGTGGACGGCCGGATCGTGTTCCTTGCCGGCAAGGGCGAAGCCGCGGGCGGGGGCGAAGCCGCGGGCGGGGAGTGGTCGGTCGTCTTCTTCGTGACCGGCGACGACGGGGCGCCGGTCCGCGGATCGGCCGAGGGCGGGGCGTGGTCCCGCGACGGGCGGTCGCTCCTGCTGACCCACCAGTACCACCTGTCCGCGGGCGACGCCGTTGGACCATTGCCGTCCGCACCGCTCGCGATGGCGCTCCGTACGGCGGGGGAGGCGGACCGGCACCACCGGGAACCCTGCGAGGTGGCGGTGGAGGGGAACCGCCTGACCCTGTTCTTCCCGAGCGGGAACTCGATGACCTTCGAGCGGGTCGAAGCCGTCCGCTAGAGCTGGAAGAACGTAGAATCGGAACGGCGCCGGAGGCGGCCCGCTGCCGCGCCGGGGACCTTCCGCACGAAGGGGAGACGCACCGATGAGACAAACCACGCTTCGGGTCAACGGCCGGACCCATACGCTCGACGTCGATCCGGCGACGCCGCTCCTGTACGTGCTGCGGAACGATCTCGGGCTACGGGGACCGCGCTTCGGTTGCGGCCTCGCCCAGTGCGGGACGTGCACGGTGCTGATGGATGGGCGTCCGATCCGCTCGTGCATCCTGCCGGCTTCGCGGGCGGGCGGCGAGATCACGACCCTGGAGGGCCTGCCTGAAGACGGGCAACTGCATCCCGTCCAGCAGGCCTGGATCGAAGAGCAGGTGCCGCAGTGCGGGTTCTGCCAGAACGGTCAGATCCTCGCCGCGGCGGCGCTGCTCGAGACGACCCCGAATCCGACCGACGACGAGATCCGGGAGGGCATGAACCCGATTCTCTGCCGCTGCATGACCTACTTCCGGATCCAATCCGCGGTGAAGCGCGCCGCGGCGGCGATGGCCGGCGCGGAGGCGGACCGATGAGGGCCGCGCGCGACGCCTCGAGAGGGCCGGATCCGGCCGGCAAGCCCGGTACCCCCGTGGACAGCGGGCCCGCGGCCCCCGACCCGCGGGTCGCGGAATCCATCGACCACGCGCTCGGGCGTTGGGGCGGGACCGCTTCCCGGCGCGATTTCCTCAAGACCTCGGGACTGTTCGTCTTCGGCCTGAGCGCCGCGGGCGCGGCCGGGGCGGCCCGCCAGGCCTTCGGCTCCCAGCCGGCGGAGTCCGGCGCCTATCCGGATCCCGACTTCCTCCAGCTCGACTCGTGGCTGGCCGTCCACGAGGACGGCAGCGCGACGTTCTACGTCGGCAAGACCGATGGCGGGCAGGGGACCGGGACCGCCACCCGGCAGATGATGTGCGACGAGCTCGACCTCGCCTTCGACCGGGCCACGGTGGTCATGGGACGGACCGACCTGACCGTGGACCAGGGCGGCTCGGGTGGCTCGGACGCGATCGAGCGCGACGCGATGGTCGGACGCCGGATCGCGGCGGAGGCCCGGCGGGTGCTGCTGGAGATGGCGTCGGAGCGTTTCGGCGCGCCGGTGGAGGAACTCCGGGTGAGCGAAGGCGTCATCTCGGTGCACGGCGATCCCTCGCGGACCGTCACCTACGGCGAACTGGTCGGGGGGCGGCGCTTCGACGTCGCGCTGACGGGCGCGAACATCAACCAGACGACCGGCGTCGCGAGCATCAAGCCGGTGCAGGACCTGAAACTCGTCGGCCAGTCGATCCCGCGCTACGACATCCCCGCCAAGGTCGACGGATCGTTCGAGTGGGCCGTCGACGTCAGCCGCCCGGGGATGGTTCACGCCCGGAACGTGCGCCCGCCCTTCGCGGGCGCGACGCTGACGGGGATCGACGAGTCGTCGGTAAGCGAGGTGCCCGGCCTCATCCGGGTGGTGAGCAAGGGCAACTACGTCGCGGTCGTGTGCGAGCGCGAAGAGCAGGCGATCGAGGCGGCAAGGCGTCTCGCCGTCACCTGGGAGAAGCCGGCCACGGCGCCCTTCCCGGCGTCCGACGACCTCTTTGACTATCTGCGGAGTGCGGAGCCGGAGCCGGGCTCGGGAGGACGCGGGGCGGCGCCGGTCGAGGGAGATCCCGACGGGGCGCTGGCGACCGCCGCGACCGTGGTCGAAGCCGCCTACGACGTCCCCTTCCAGGGACACACGGCGATCGGGCCCGCCCACGCCCTGGCCGATCCTGCGGACGGCCAGATGACGATCTACACCAACGACATGAAGCCGTACAGCCACCGGACCGGGATCGCGGAGTTCCTGGGCATGCCGCCGGAGCAGGTGCGGGTGATCTGGATGGAGGGGCCGCAGCTCTACGGCCGCACGGCCGCGGACGACGCGGGCTTCGAGGCGGCGTACCTGGCAAAGGAGCTGGGCCGTCCCGTTCGGGTGCAGTGGATGCGGCACGAGGAGACGGCGTGGGACACCAAGGGGCCCGCCTTCGCCATGGACCTCCGGGGAGGGCTCGACGCGGACGGCAACCTGGTCGCGCTGGACTATCAGGGCCGGATCGCGAACTACGCGCACGTCGGCTACAACCAGGCCCGGACCGTGCTCATCGCGCAACTGATGGGGCTCCGGCCCGAGCGGCCGTCCCCCGGGGGCGCCCGCGGGCCGGACGACATGTACCACGTCCCGAACCGGCGCGAGGAGACGCGGGCGGTCCGCCTCCCGCTGGTCTTCGAGACGCCGCTCCGCACCGGCAACCTGCGCGACCCCAACGGCCCGCAGACGACGTTCGCCGGGGAATCGTTCATCGACGAGCTGGCCGCGGCCGCGGACATGGATCCGGTCGCGTTCCGGCTGCGCCTCCTGCGGGGCGCCACCGACGACGACGAGGTTTTCCGCCGGGCACGCTCGATCGCGGTGGTCGAAGCGGCCGCGAAGGCCTACGGATGGGACGCCCGGCCGTCACCCGGGACGGTCGGCGGCGGGCGCTTTCTCGCCGGGCGGGGCATCGCCTACACGTACCGTGCCCGCACCACGATCGCGGTGATCGCCGAAGTCGAGGTCGACCGCGAGACCGGTCGGGTGCGGGTCCCGCGGATGGTGTGCGCCCACGACTGCGGCCTGGTGATCAACCCGGACGGCCTGGAGAACACCATCCAGGGGAACCTCCTCCACGGGATCAGCCGGACCCTTTTCGAGGAGGTCCGGTTCGACGGCGAGAAGGTCACGAGCGTCGACTGGCGCACGCACCCGACCCTCACCCACCGGGACGCGCCCGAGCGCATCGACATCGTGGTGGTGAACGGCGACCCGAACCCCGACCGCCCGGACCTCCGCCCCTACGGAGCCGGCGAACCCTCGCACAAGCCGGTGCCGGCGGCCATCGCAAACGCGGTCCATGACGCGACGGGAGTGCGCATCCGGCGGCTGCCGCTCCGCCCGGAGCGGGTACTGACCGAGCTGGAAGCAGCGGGGGTCTAGCCCAAACCGCCAGCCGTGGGACCGGCACCCGCTGCCCGAGTTCGGAGCGCCGGGTTCCCGAGCTACGAGGAATGGATGCCGGCTGTCGCCGTCTTCCATTCCTCGTGCTCAAGGGGTCTCCGCAGAGCTATCGCTCTGCTCCGGAAACCAGCCGGCATCGACCGCCGAGAGGCGGTCGAGACCCCACCACTCCACCCGCCCTCACAGAACGTCCTGAAGCGAACGCCGGCCTTCAAGCCGGCAGGCGGGACCAGGATCCGCAGAGCGCGCAGGGCCAATCTCCGGGATCACCCCCCCGCGTGCGGGAGATGGTCCCGCCGGAACGCGCACAAGAACAAATGGCAGCGAACTCCGTTCGCTGTCGGCGATTTCGGGGGAAAGTGTGAAAGGGGGTTACCCCCTTTCACAAGAAAGTAACGACAAATCGGAACTCGCCGAAGGGCGCGCCAGCGCGCGAGGGAGTTTCGATTTGCGGCGCGAAGCGCCGGGCGCTTCGGGGGTGGGGCCCCTGTTCGACCTTCTCAGCGTCCCTCTCTTCTTCCGGACACGCGCCCCACCCCCGAAGCGCTCAACGGGTCAGCGGTAGCCGCGCGCCGCGAGCGCCTCGGCAAGTGGGGGCGAAACCGCGGGGTCGGCAGCGCCGGCGCTCTCGTTTTCCTGTTGCCAGGCCACCGTCTGGATGCGCCGGGTCTCCAGTTGCGCCTTCAGGGGCTCCATCGAGGACCGGGCCTGTTCGTAGACGTTTTCGGCTTCGTTCGGATCGCGCGCGAGGTTGAACAGCGCGAAGAGGGGGGCGTCCTGGCCGGGGACGGGAATCCGCAGCATCCGCAGCCGTCCGTTGTAGACGGCGAAGAGGCCGCGCCCGGACTGTGCGTAGAGGCGCCGGTGCGGCCGCGGGTCGTCGCCGAGGAGTGCGGGGACGAGCGACTTCCCGACGGTTCCCACCGCGAGGGTGTCGGGCAGGGGAACGCCGATGAGTTCGAGGGCGGTGGGGCCGACATCGCCGATGCTCACCGCGGTTCCGAATCGGGTCTCCGCGGGGAGCCGCGTCCCGTCGCCTCCGGGCCAGCCCACCAGCAACGGCACCTCCAGCGTCTCCCGGAACAGGGGGCGGGGGGTCTCGAAGGGGGGACCGTGTTCGCCGAGGGACTCGCCGTGGAGGCCGGCCACCACGAACAGGGTCTCTCCCCGCAGCGGGCCGGACCGAAGGCCCGCGAGCACCGCGCCGACCGCCCGGTCCACCGACCGGATGGAGGCGTCGTAACCGTCCGTCATCTCCCCGTAGCCGGCGCCCGGAGCTACCGCGGCAGTCGGCTGGGGTCCGACGCGGAACCGGGGGCCGGCCGGGGTCATCGCATCGCCCCGGACCGCGTCGAGATCCTCGGCGGGCGGGTCGTGAGGCCGGGAAGGCGCGGAGAAATGGAGCCAGACGAAGACCGGGCGATCATCGGTGGCGCCGACGGCGCGAATCCCGAAGTCCCGCACGGCATCGGTGGCCCCCGCTCCGTCTCCCCAGTGTTCCCGGAACTCGTCGAAACCCTCCCCGAAACCGAGCTCGGCGGCAAGGGCGGGATGACTGACCGCGGCGAGGGTTCGGTAGCCGTGCCCCCGCAGCCGGGTCGCGAGCGTGGCTGCCTCGAACAGCCGCGCCGGCTCGCCCCGGGCGCTGCGGCTCGGGTCCACTCCGGTAAGGAGCGCCGCCGCGCTGCGCCCGGTCTCGGGCCAGGGGGTGAGCGCCTCCAGGAACACCGCCCCTGAAGCGCCGAAGAGGTCGAGGTTCGGGCTGATGTTGCGCGGATAGCCGTAGATCCCCAGGTGGTCGGCGCGCAGCGAGGAAACGGTGACGAGAACGAGGTTGGACGGTTCGCTGGGAAGCACCGGCCCGGAATCGCCGCACGCGGCCGTCGCCAGGACCGCGACGAAGGCCCTCGCGAGGCGGCGCCCGATCGGAGATGCCGTTCGCCCGGGGCGCGCATTCCGGGCGCTCATCGGGCCTCCGCCTCCGCCAGCATTTCGATGCGCCGGGCTCCGTTCGCTTCCAGCGCAAGGCGTACGCGCATCGCGTCGGCGCGGCGGTAGGCGCCGAGCCGTTCGGGCCACTCGACGATCACGACGGCGTCCTCTTCCTCCATCTCCTCGATGCCGAGTTCGCGGAGTTCCTCGGGGCGTTCGATCCGGTAGAGATCCAGGTGGTACACCGGGCGCATTCCTTCTCCGTAACGGGCCACGAGAGCGAATGTCGGACTCGTGACCTGGTTGGGGTCAACGCCGTAATGCCGCGCGAGGCCCTTGGCGAAAACGGTCTTGCCGGCGCCCAGGTCTCCTTCCAGATAGAAGGCCCGGCAGTCCGGGGCGCGGGCCGCGAGCCGGGCGCCGGCCTCGAGGGTGTCCTCGGGACTGCCGCTCGTGATGGAGTCCCGGGTCGCCAGCGCTCCGGGAGCGGCGGTCACCTGGAAACCTCCGCGCGCAACCGGTGGATGGCCCTTCCGAGGCGGGCGGCCACGCCGGACGCGGTGACCGCGTCCTCTCCGCTGTCCTCCCGCGCCTCGCTCCCGGCGAGTCCGTGGAGGAACACCCCGGCGGAGAGCGCTTCCAGCGGGCCCAGGCGGCGGGCGAGCAGCGCGCCCACCACTCCGGTGAGGACATCCCCGGATCCCCCCGCGGCGAGTTCGGGACCGCCCGAGCGGTTCACGAACACGGCGCCCCGCGGGTCGGCGATGAGCGTCCCGGGTCCCTTGAGCGCTACCGCGGCCTCGGTTTCCCGGGCCAGCCGCCGCGCCGCCTGGAGCCGTTCCTCCTGGACCTCCGCGCTCGTCAGGTTGAGCAGCCGGGCGGCTTCGCCGGGATGGGGGGTGAGGGCGAGCCCGGACCGCTGGGCGAGCTGCGAGGCCCGGCCGGCCCAGGCGTTCAGCCCATCGGCGTCGAGCACCAGCGGCGCCGAGGTCGTCAGCAGGATCCGGCGGACGGCCTCCTTCGTTTCTTCCCGGCTCCCGAGCCCCGGCCCCAGTGCGATCGCATCGGCGGTGAACCGGGAGATCTCCGGGACTCCGTCGAGCGAGATCTCGCCATCACCGGATGCCGGCAGGGGCAGCCGCATCGCCTCCGGAGGCAGCTCGGTCAGGCCGTCGGCAGGTCCCGCAACGGTCAGCAGGCCGACTCCCGCGGACAGGGCGCCCTGGGCGGCGAGCGCCGCTGCCCCGGGCATGCGCCGGGAACCCGCGATCAGCAGCAGCCGGCCGAGCTGCCCCTTGTGAACGCCCGGTGCGCGGGCGGGGAAGAAGGGCGCTACCCGGCGTTCGTCATTGGTGCGGACCCCGGTGGTGCCCGCGTTGATCCAGACTCGCGGGATTCCGATCTCCGCCACGCGGACCTCGCCGCAGGCGGCGCTGGCCGGATAGACGAAGTGGCACGCCTTGGGCGCCGCGAGCGCCACCGTCAGGTCGGCGCGGAAACAGAGGTCGGGCGCGGCCCCCGTGTCGGCCGAGAGGCCGGTTGGAACATCGACGGCGATGCGGCGCGCGTCGCGGAACCGTCCGACGTGCTCCAGGTCGGCGATCACCCGGGCAGCGAGCCCCCGCAGCGGGCCGGAACTTCCCGTTCCGAGAATCGCGTCCACGATGACTCCGGGACGGGGGGCGGTGAGTCCGTCCGGGCCCGCCTGCCGGAGCGCCCATTCCCAGGTGGCTTCGTCGGGGCAGGGCACGACGTGGAGCGCGAGCTGCATCGCGGTCTCGTAGTTCGCCCTGGTTTCTCCGGTCAGCCGCTCCGGGTCGGCCAGCAGGACGGCGGTGGCCCGCAGCCCGCGCGCCGCGAGCGTCCGCAGCGCCACGAGTCCGTCACCCCCGTTTCCCCCCCGGCCGCAGAGGATCAGGATGCGCCGGCCGCTGGTCGCCGCCGCGTCGGCGGCGACCTCCGCCACCGCGCGCCCGGCGTTCTCCATCAGGACGCGCGCCGGAATCCCCGCCTCTTCGATGGTGTGGCGGTCCGCGTCGCGCATCTGCTGCGCGGTGAGCACGTCCATGGCGCTCATTGTAGGAAAGGGGCGCGGTTCCTTTCGGGACTTCCGCTCCGCGTACCCTTTCCCGGTGACGCTCTACTTCCCGGAGGCGCTCGTTCGCGAGGCGTTGCCCATGCGCGATGCGCTCACCGCGGTCGAGGCCGTGTTCCGGGAACTCGGGGAGGGGACCGCCCAGAATCGCCCCCGGCAACGGGTCCGGGTTCCGGGCCGGATGCTGCACACGATGAGCGCTTCGAGTTCCGCGCTCGGGTATCTGGGCCTCAAGACCTACCTGACGGGCCGGGACGGCATGCGCTTTGTGCTCCTCCTCTTCGACCAGACGGCCGGATCGCTTGCCGCGGTGATGGAAGCGGACGCCCTGGGGCAGATTCGGACCGGCGCCGCCACCGGGGTGGCCGCGGATTACCTCGCCCGCGGGGGCGCGGCGAGCGCCGGCATCGTGGGCTGCGGGTACCAGGCGGAAACACAGGTGGAGGCCCTGGCGGCGGTCCGCCCGCTGCGCCGGGTGGAGGCGTATTGCCGGGATCCGGAACGCCGCGCGCGTTTCGCGGAGAAGATGTCGGCAAGGCTCGGGGTGGACGTGGTTCCGGCGCCCAGCGGCGAGGCGGCGGTCCGGGACAAACCCATCGTGGTGGCGGTCACGAGCGCGGCGGAACCGGTGGTCCGCGGCGCGTGGCTCGCGCCGGGGACGTTCGTGGCTGCCGCCGGGGGGAACTCCCTCGGGCGGCGCGAACTGGACCCCGCCGCGGTGCGGCACGCGGACCGCGTGGTGGTCGACGACCGGGAGCAGGCGCGGATCGAATGCGGGGACCTGGCGCCGCTGGTCGCCTCGGGAGAGCTGCGATGGGAAGAACTGGAGACCATCGGTGACGTGGTGGCGGCGGGCAAGGGGCACGCGCGATCCGGGTCCGCCCTCTTCGAGTCCCAGGGGATCGCGGCCGAGGACATCGCGGTGGCCGCGCTCGTCTACCAGCGCGCGCAGGCCGAAGCGGCGCCGTTTCCCGGCGGCGAGGAATAACCGGATAGAATCGCGCCATGACTTCCTTCCTGTGGGTCCCGGTTCTGCTGGTCGGCCCTTTCGGGGCGACCGAACTCCTGATCATCCTGGGGATCGTGATCCTCATCTTCGGCGGATCACGGCTGCCTCAACTCGGGAAGGGCCTGGGAGCGGGGATCCGGAATTTCCGGAACTCCATGAAGAGCGTCACGAACCCGGACACCAGCTCCGAGGGTGGCGACACCTCCAAGGAAGAGGACTGAGTCCGGCGGCGCCAGGAGCGCCGGCCGCCGCGAGGGATCTCCCGGTGGCGAATCCACAGATTCGCCGATGAATCCCGGCCTGGCAATCCGTGAATGGGGTGGCGCGACTTTCAGGCGGCGATGCATCCCGGCTGGACCGCGATGCTCTTCGTTGCGCTTCGGTCGGATACACCCGGTATTCCTCCCTCGCACGCCTCGCCAGCCGGGCGCCTCGCCCCTTTCGGCGCTCACGCCACCCCACCCAGGGGTCGCTAGACAACCACCCGCAGTCCGTCGTGGGCTCGCTCGAAGGCCAGGTCCGCTGCGCCCAGGACGTCTTCGCCGGTGTGCACCAGCAGGACCCGCCGGGCGGCTATCCGGGATGCGGCTGCCTGTAACTCCTCGTGGGAGGTGTGGCCGGGAAGCCCCTCGAGCGACGTGCATTCGTGGATCAGCAGATCGGCCCCCGCCGATTCGGAAATCAGTTCCTCGCTGAAACCGGTGTCGCCCGAATAGACCACCGTGCGGCCGCCGAGCCCGAGCTTCCACGAAAGAGCCCACGCTTCGGGCTGGTGACGCGCAGCGAAGGCCCGCGCGAAGCCGCCCCCCACCGCGGCTGGAAGGTCGGCGGCCTCACCGGGGAGCGTCTCGCGGACCTCTTCGTCGAACCGAAGGGGCAGATTGCGGTAGAGGCATTCCCTGAGCGTCGCCAGGCACTCCTCGGCGCCCGGCGGCGCGAGAATCCGGAGTGGTTCGGCGCGTCCGTTCTTCATGGCGTCCAGTTCGAGAAAGGGAACGCCCCCGTAGTGGTCTCCGTGGAAGTGGCTGAGTACCACGGCTCCAAGATCATCGCTCGTGAGGCCTTCCGCCCGAAGCGCGGCATGACAACCCGGTCCCGCGTCGAGCAGGAGCCCGAGCCGACTGCCGGCGGCCCGCACGAAAATGGCGGCCTGGCGTTTTCCCCCGGACCCGAAGGCGTCGCCGGTGCCCAGAAACCGCACCTCGAGTCCCTCTCCGGGGCCGGGTGCTGCGGCGGCCCGGGAGTTTCGGGCCGCCGTTCGCTGGCAGGTTCGGCAGACGAAGGGTCGCCTGCGTTCGGACTCCGCCCCGGGGTCGAAAGCACGCTCGCAGCGGCGGCAGCACACCAGTGCTGGCGCCGGCAGCCGGGACGCATGCCGTTCGAGCATCTCCGCGACGAAAGCGACGATCCGGTCCCGGTCGCCCGCGGCGAAGAGCCGGGAGTCCTCGAGCGGATCCTCGTCCGCCCGCGGCCGGGCGAGCAGCCGAACCTCGACGGTTCGACCCGAACCGTCGTCCTCGTCGGGATCGGCGAGGATGCGGATTTCGAGCAAGTCCCCGCGGTCACCCGCCGGCGCCGGGGGACAGGAAGGCGAGGTCGCGGTCCGGATCGAACGGCGTCGCGAGCCCGGCGGGCCGGTAACCGCGAAGGTCCACCGCCACCTGCCGGTAACCGAGCTCCCCGAGGCGGTCCGCAAGGCGGCCCCCGACCTCCGGGCTCAGGGCGCGGGGGATTTCGGTGGGGGGAAGCTCGATGCGGGCCAGGTCCCCGTGATGGCGGACCCGAAAGGCGGAGAAACCGAGTTCCCGGAGCGCTTCCTCTCCCGCCTCGACCCGGCCGAGAATGCCGGCATCGATCGGAATGGCCCGGGGCACCCGGGAGGCGAGGCAGGCGGAAGCCGGCTCGTCGGCTACCGGCAGCCCCAGCTCGCGAGCCAGGGCTCGGACCGCCTCCTTGCCGATCCCCGCTTCGAGCAGCGGTGAGCGGACTCCACAGGACTCCGCCGCCAGCCTTCCGGGCCGGAAATCACCCGTGTCGTCGGCGTTGGTCCCGTCGAGGACGGCCCAAATCCCGCGCGCGTCGGCGAGTCGGCGGAGCCGGCCGTAAAGCTCGTTCTTGCAGTGGAAGCAACGGTCCGGTCCGTTTCGGAGGTAGTCGGCGAACGCCAACTCGTCGGTCACCAGCCATTCATGCGGCATCGGGTGCGCGCGGAGGACCGACTCCACGAGCGTTTTCTGATGTCCGGAGAGGCTCGCACTGACGCCGGTTACCGCCAGGCTGCGGTCCCCGAGAGCCAGATGGGAAAGGACCGCCAGCGTGGCGCTGTCCACGCCGCCGCTGAGCGCAACCACCGCGGAGCCGCATTCCTCGAGCGCAGCCCACAGGGCGTTGCGGGCGGCCGTCGCCTGGCCCGTGGAGGCGGGAAGGAGGGTTGCGCCGCCCCGCGATTCAGGCACCCTCGGCCCTCCAGGCGCCACTCGCGCCACCGCGCTTTTCGAGCAGGCGCACCGGGCCGATCACCATCGCCCGGTCCGCGGCCTTCAGCATGTCGTAGACGGTGAGGGCGGCTACCGAGGCCGCGGTCAGCGCCTCCATCTCCGCCCCGGTGGACGCCCGGCAGCGCACGCGGGAGACGATGCGGATCCCGGTCTCCTCAAACGTCGGCATGACTTCGACGTGGTCGAGGGGCAGGGGATGGCACAGCGGGATCAGCGTCCCGCAGGCCTTTGCCGCCTGGATGCCCGCCAGGCGCGCGGTCTCCAGCACGCTGCCCTTCGGAGCGTTCCCACTCCGGGCCAGCTCGAGTGCCTCCCGGGAGACCGTCACCAGGGCTTCCGCGGATGCCTCGCGAGCGGTTGCGGGCTTGGCCCCGACGTCCACCATCCGCGCGCTGCCGCCCGAATCCACGTGGCTGAGGCCGCACGGGGACTCCGGCGGCGAATCAGGTTCGCCGAAACTCATCGACGGGGATCATGCCATCCGGCTCCGGCGTCCGGAAACCCGGGGAGCGGCTGGGCCTCGACGCTGTCCCCGGCCGGGATGGTCCCGGCGTGCTCGGGCACGATCACGAGAGCATTGGCGAGCGCGACCGCCGCGATGTCCCCCGATCCCTGGGAGCGGATCGGCTGCGCCGTGAGGGCGCCGTCTGCGGCGAGTCCCACCCGCGCCGGCAGGAAGGCGCGCCGCGGCCCGCGCTGGCTCACCGGGGCCAACAAACGGACCGACGGACGCGGCGGCCTCGGATCGGCGATCCCCTGCAGCGCATCCAGGGCGGGCCGGGCGAAGACCTCGAAGGTGGTGAGCGCGGACACGGGGTTCCCGGGAAGCCCGAACACGAAGACCGGACTGGAACCTTCCCTGATCCCGAAGACGAAGGGCTTGCCGGGACGAATCGCGACCGCGGTCACGAGCAGCCGGACCCCGGCCCGTTCGAGCACCGGCTCCACGTAGTCGTAGCGGCCCATGGACACTCCGCCGGAGATGAAGAGCACGTCCGCCGCCAGTCCGGAGCGAATCGTGGCCGCAAGGCGCCCGGGATCATCCGCGGCGAATCCCAGGCGCCGGACGGGAAGCCCCAGGGCGCGGCAACGGGCGGCGATCATGTGAGAGTTGGCGTCGCGGATCTGCGCGGGCCGGAGTTTGGCTGACCGCGGATGCCGCAACTCGTCACCGGTGGAGAACACCGCGGCGCGGGGACGCCTGGCGACTGCCACCCGCGCCTTCCCGACGGTCGCGAGCAGCCCGACTCCGGCGGGCGAAACCCGGACCCCGGCCTCGAGGAGCTTGGCCCCCTTGCGGACCTCGGCGCCCCGGGCGGTAACGCGGTTGCCGGGCTCCACCGGCGGAGGATTCCGCCCGGGCGCCGGCCAGACCACGAAATCCCCCTCACGAACCGTGTGTTCCACCATGATCGCGGAGTCGGCCCCCTCCGGGAGGGGGGCGCCGGTCATGATGGCCGCCGCCTCTCCAGGACCTACCGGGACTCGGGGCATGGCGCCCGCCGGGACCTGATCCACCACCCGTAACCGGCCTCCGTCCGCGAGGCAGGCGGCGCGAACCGCGTAACCGTCCACCGCCGAGCGGTCGAAGGGGGGCAGGTCGCGATCCGCGAACACATCCTCTCGCAGCACCCGTCCCCGGGCCTCCCCGAGGCTGACCGTCTCGGTTGCCAGGGGCCGGGTCCGCTCGAGGATCCGGCGGAGCGTTTCCTCGACCGAAATCAAGGAGGTCCCGGTATCCCGCGCGTCAGGTGGTGAAGCTGGCGACTGCCTGGTCCTCGGTCTCGAACACCTCGAACAGCGGCAATACCCGGGCGACGTTCATGACGTGAACGACGCGCTCCCGCGGATGGAGCGCCTTGAGGGCGCCGCCGGCCCGGGTGACCCGCCGGGCCGAGGCGACGAGTTCTCCGAGGCCCGCGCTGTCAATGGCGCTGACTCCGCTCAGATCGACGACGATGCGGGTGCGGCCCGAATCGAGGAGCACGTCCACCGCCTCCCGAAGCTCCTGGTCGCCGTGGCCATCCACCAGGCGACCGTTCAATTGCAGCAGCGATACGCCGGCGCGTTCCTTCAGGTCGAGTTGCATTAGTAGCCTGTGGTGGAATTCGCGTGAGCACCGAGACGCCCGCTGCGCCTCGCTGACCAAGCGCGCGAGGGAGGAATACCTAGTGTATTTCGACCGAAGCGCAACGAGGAGCGAGCCGAAGGCGAGTGGGTCAGCGGGGATGCAGCGGGCGTCGCTTCGGAGCGCGGCGTGAGCCGCGCGTAGACCCCTTGAGCACGAGGGATGGAAGACAGCATCCGCTGGCCTCCATCCCTCGTGGCTCGGGAATGCCGCGGGAGT
>MKWU01003616.1_pt1 | contig 19970 bp, 13 predicted proteins | sample 809101 | NCBI WGS metagenome assembly MKWU01 (sample SAMN05860141, study PRJNA318959) | sponge metagenome | host: Aplysina aerophoba | place: Slovenia: Piran, Adriatic Sea, Gulf of Piran | collected 2013-05-07
CGGGCCGCCGAAGTGCTGCGTCAACTCGGCCTGGCCGGCGAGACCATCGGTTTCGAAAAGAGCTACGTCAGCGCGAACCGCTGGGAGGAAATCGGCCGACTCCTGCCCGACGCACGCCTCATCGACAGCACCGAGTTGATGGACCGGGTGCGCTGGATCAAAACGCCCGAGGAGGTGGCCGCCCTCGAAGCCGGCGCAAAGCTGCTGGACGAGGCGTACCTCGAGGTTCTGCCCACCGTCCGGCCCGGCGACACCGAGCGTCTGGTGCACAGCCGCATCGTCGAAAGCTGCCTCCGTCGCGGCGCCAACTGGGTCCACGGCATCCTCAACTCCCACCGCAACACCGTCGGCTACGGCGGCGAGAGCGACCTGGCCTTCGAGGCCGGCGACATCATCCGCAACGACTACGTGGCCTATCTCAACGGCTATCCCGGCCACCAGTCGCGCACCGTCTGCGTCGGCCAGCCCTCGGACGAGCAGAAGCGCATCTACGACACCGTGCTGGACATCTATCGCGGCACCATCGATCATTGCGTCCCGGGCGCCCGCGCGGCGGACATCTACCATTACGCCAACGACCGCTTCCACCAGGAGGGTTTCGATGGCAACGTCGCCCTGGCCGGACACGGCGTCGGCGCATGGTGGCACCAGCAGGAACCTTACATGGTCCCGTCCAGCGACCGCGTCCTCGAGGAGGGCATGGTGGTGGCCCTCGAGCCCCACATCGGCCCCGCCTGGCACCTCCAGGACATGGTGCTGGTTACGGACGGCGCGCCGCGTCTGCTGTCGCCGCTGATGAGCACCGACGAGATGCTGGTGGCGGGGTAGGAAAGTAAACCCGGTGCGCAAAGATTGGCAGGCTTTACGCCGGAGTCTGCTATCTGGTATTGGTAGATCAACCAAGAAACCTGGAGCCAACTGATGCCCGAATCCTCTTCTGATCTAGCAGACATGACCCCGTTCGGCGATCTCGTGCGCAAATTCGCTGATGAAGTCGCTCTGAATTTTAACCAGCATGTTGCCGCGCAGCCGGAAGATCAGTTAAAAGCGCACGTCGGCCAATTGTTGCGCAGCGTCGGGCAATTGAATGGCCTAGAAGTGAACTGGCGCACCGAGGTTCAAGCCGATAATGTCGATGGGCGCCCCGATCTGGGCGTCACCACGAACACCCTGCTGACGGGCCACGTGGAACTCAAGAGTCCAGGGACCGGCGCGCGTCCTGAGCAATTCAAGGGACACAACAAGAACCAATGGCAGCGGTTCCAGGCGTTGCCGAATCTCATTTACACAGACGGTTCGGAGTGGAGCCTGTATCGATCAGGGGAGTTGAAAGCACGGATTAGGATATCAGACGACATCAGCAATGGCGGTGGAAAGGGACTGGATACGGCGTCCTTAGTTGGGCACCAGAATCTGTTGCGGGATTTCCTGCACTGGGACCCCGTTGTTCCTGGAACAGCGCAGGGTCTTGCGGAATACTTGGCCCCGCTGGCCCGTGTCCTGCGGGATGAAGTGCAGTCCGAGCTTGCCAAAGCAGACAGTCCCTTGCAGAATCTGGCCAAGGAGTGGGGAGGGTTGTTGTTCCCTGAGGGCGGCGAGGCACAGTTCGCGGACGCCTATGCCCAAACCCTGACCTATGCGCTGCTTTTGGCCAGATTCGAAGGCGCTGAAAGTCTGCGCCCTGCCTTGGCCGTCGACGCATTGCAGAGGGAACATGGGTTGCTCGCGGAGGCGTTGCAACTATTGGAAGCAATCCCGGTGCGGGAGGCGCTGCGGATGCCCCTCGAACTTCTCGAGCGAGCCATCGGGGCGGTCGATCAGGCCAAAATCAATGATAGTGGCGACCCGTGGCTTTATTTCTACGAGCATTTCCTCGGCGCCTACGATCCAAAACTCCGCAATGACCGGGGCGTGTACTACACTCCCGTGGAGGTGGTGCGGGCACAGGTCAGATTGGCCGGAGATTTGTTGCACAATCGCTTCGGAAAGCAGTTGGGCTACGCCGCGGACGACGTGGACGTGCTCGATCCGGCGGTCGGGACGGGCACCTATCCTTTGGCGGTTCTGGACCACGCCACCAAGATGGTCGTATGCCACTTGGGGGCAGGAGCGGTTACAGAAAAACTGAGGGACCTGGCCAACCGCTTATACGCCTTTGAAATCCTGGTGGGGCCGTACTCCGTTGCCCACTTGCGGCTTTCACAAAGGCTCAAGGAAGCAGGCATAGGGAACGCCACGCCCAAGGTTTACCTCACGGACACCCTCGAGTCTCCTTATCAGATGTCCGAATTCACGGCCAGCGTGTTGCAGGCACATATAACGGAAGAGCGCTCCCGAGCTCAGCAAGTCAAGAAAGATACTCGGGTGTTCGTCTGTTTGGGCAATCCGCCCTACGACCGCGAGGAGCGGGATCCATTGGACGAAACAGGCGAACGCAAGGGCGGTTGGGTCCGGCATCGCGAGAGTGGAGAGGGGGCGACCAAGCCCATTCTGGAAGACTTCCTCGCGCCGGCTCGTGAGGCAGGTCAGGGCGTGCACCTGAAAAACCTGTACAACGACTACGTGTACTTCTGGCGGTGGGCACTGTGGAAGGTCTTAGATTCCTCTGAGGACGCAGGTATCGTCACATTCATAACCGCGTCATCCTATCTGCGTGGGCCAGGGTTTATCGGAATGAGGCGCAAAATGCGCGAGGTATTCGACGAGCTGTGGATTATCGACCTAGGAGGCGACAACCTCGGAGCCAGGAAGACCGAGAACGTGTTTGCGATTCGAACTCCGGTCGCCATAGCTGTCGGCGTTCGTAACGGCACGCCACAACCAGGAACTCCCGCCAAGGTGTGGAAAACGAGGTTGGACGGGTCAGAAAAGGAAAAGCTGTCGGTTTTGGATAATTTGCATTCCTTACATGACATCACATGGCTCGAATGCTCGTCAGAATGGGATGCGCCGTTCTATCCAGCTGGAGCGGGCGCATATTTCAGTTGGCCTGCTGTTACCGACGTGTTCCCTTGGCAACACAACGGCGTGCAATTGAAAAGGACGTGGCCTATCGGCGAAAGCAGGTCAGTGCTCTTGCAGCGCTGGGATGATCTGGTGGGGTTGCCTCTCGAGAAACAACGGGAAGCGTTCAGGGAAACCGGCGACAGGCGGGTGGACGGTCGGTATCTGGCGTTGGATGGCAACGGATCTCGAGAAACTTCGATTGCCGAGATCAGCGCCAGCTCTCCGTTACCCAAAGTTGCACCCTACGCATATCGCGCACTAGACCGACAATGGATAATCGCTGATCCCAGAGTGGCGGATAGGATGCGGCCCGAATTGTGGCGTGCGCACAGCGAACGACAAGTATATGTCACCAGCTTGCTGACCAAAGTAATTGGGGCAGGTCCGGCAGCCATCGCCACTGCTGAGGTCCCCGACTTGGATCATTTCTGCGGACGCGGGGCGAAAGACGTCATGCCCTTGTGGCGAGACCCCGATGCTGCGGAACCGAATGTTACCAGCGGATTTCTACAAAAAATGCGTGAGGCTCTTGGAGCGGCAATTACGCCAGAGTGCCTCTTTGCCTATACCTACGGCATCCTGGCGCAGCCCGTCTACGTTGAGCGTTTCTGGGATGAATTGGAACAACCGCCGCCGCACTTGCCGATCACCAAAGATCCCAAGCTGTTCCAGCGCGTGGCCAACCACGGTGAGCAACTTCTGTTCCTGCACACATTCGGTGACCGTTTTACGGGCACATCTGATTACGACGGGGTTCCCCAAGGTGCTGCCCGTTGCACGGTCGGCGTGTCGTCAAGCACTCTGCCTGCTGATTTCAAGTATGACCCGACCACTGAAACCCTCACCGTGGGCGAGGGCGAGTTCGCTCCTGTGTCCCATCAGGTATGGGAATACTCGGTATCAGGCTACCAGGTGGTCAAGTCGTGGTTGGACCGTCGCAAGAAAATCCGGTCGGGAAGAAAGTCTTCGCCGTTGGACGATATCCGTCCTGAGCGATGGGAGTTTACGGAGGATCTGCTGAATCTGCTATGGGTGATCGAAGCAACTATCAACCTCCAACCAGAAGGTGCGGGTTTGCTTGATGAGGTTTGCGCCTCCGATCTTTTCACGAGCGATGAACTGCCAAGCCCATCAGAAGAAGAGCGGAAACCACCAAAAAACATTCCCGCAACCGAGGAACAGGCCGAAATGTTCGCTAGGGGATAGTAGGCAAACCTGGCCTTATACCAAGGTTCCGAGAGCTCCAAGTGCCAGGCTCCCATCCGCAGCCTAACCGCCGTTAGGCACACTCATCAAACCACACCACGGCCTGCCCCTGCCGCAACCGACACGACCCTTGCGGAAAACTATCCCTCCACCTCCGCCAAAAACCCCAGCACGCGCTGGGTGTACTTCTCCGGCTCCTCGCTGTGCGGCGGCACCTCGGCCCAGCGGCAGTTGGGAACCAACCGGTGCACCGCCTGTGCCAGCCCCCTGGGATGCACGTCATTGTTCCCCGGCATGACCATCGCGGGGACGCTGACGCTCTTCAGCGCCTTCTCGGTCATCCCCAGCGTCAGGTACGGCCCATCGAACAGCGCATGGATGGTGTCCCGCATCACCTGCACGAAGTCCTCGGTGGGCATGGCCTCCAGGTTTTTGCGGTATTCGGCGTCGGTCTGCGCCAGCTCGGGGCTGAACGGCGAGAACCGGTCGTCGGGGTCGAAGGCGTCCACCACCGCCGCGATGCCGTGGTTCTCGGCCCAGTCCATGCTCTTGAACAGCTTTGCCGCCAGGTAGGCGTCGCAGATCACACCGCCGGCGATGTTGGACGGAAAGATGGCGCGCACCCGCTCGGGCCGGCGCACCGCGCAGCCCAGCGAGATCGCCGCTCCGAACGACGCGCCGCCCAGGTACGCCTGCTCGATGCCCAGGGTGTCCATCAGGCCGAACACGTCGTCGCACACCATGTCCCACGTCTGCACGACCATGGGGCTGCGGGACTGCCCGCCAAACCGACGGTCGTACACCACGACCCGGTGCTCCTGGGATAATGCCTCGATTACCGGCTGGTAACTGCTGGCGACGCCCTGCAGCCCGCCGGCGGACAGGATGATCGGCGGTCCGCTGCCCGTTTCTTCGTAATAGAGTTCCGCTCCGTTCACTGTTGCAGTAGTCATCATCACACCTCCCGGCAAGTGTTCCTCTCATATTCGCTGAAGCGGGGTTGCTCTTTCTATTCAGCTTATTTCTGCAATGGCTTCGATCTCGAGATCCAACCCATCTTCGGCCAGCGCGGTGATTTCCACCAGCGTATTGGCAGGGTAGTCGCCCTGGAAACACTCGGCGAACTGCGCCTCCTGGTCCTCCCTGATATCGCGCCACGCGGGGATGCTGGTCACGTAGGTGGTGATCTTCACGATGTCCGACGCGGTTCCTCCCTCCTCTTCGACGATTCGCTTGATTCGGTCGAGGGTAACCCTGAGCTGATCGGACATCGATTGTCCCTGCGCATCGGTTCCTCTCGCGGTGCAGCCCGCGATGAACAGGAGGTTGCCAACCCGGACTCCCCTGCTGAATGTGGAACCTGAGGGCGCAATGTCTGGATAGTTGTTCCTGATCTTGTCCATTGTTCTCTCCTCGTGCGATCACGGCCGAGCGACGCCCTGGTCCGAAAATCTGCGATTAGGTTACACCGATGGCTGAGTGATAACCCGCGGGGCCACTTTGCGCGACAACCAGCGGCCATCATTCCGACTACCCAGCAACTGACCGTCCCGAACTATCACCTTTCCGCGCAGGATGGTCATGATGGGATACCCTTCGCACTCGAACCCATCCCAGATTGAATAGTCGGACTCGGCGTGCAACTCGTCCACCGTGATGGTCTTTTTAAGGTTGGGGTCGAATATCACAATATCAGCGTCGCTGCCGACGGCGATGGCGCCTTTTTGCGGGTACATTCCCAATATCCTGGCGGCGTTGGTTGAGGTGACGGCGGCGAACCGCTGCAGGTCGATGCGTCCCGTTGCGGCAAGTTTGGTGTATGTGACAGGCATGCGCGTCTCGATGCCGTTATGCCCGCCGCAGAGGGTGCGGATGGTTTCGCCGGCGAGTTTGATGTTCTTGTAGGTTGTCCACTCGTCGGTGGCCGTGGTGCAGATTGGTCCGTCCACCAGGCCCTGCTGGAGAGCATCCCGGTCGTCGGAGAACTTGATGGCCGGGTAAGTGTGAATGGCCAATCCTTCCGGCTTGAGGTAATCGTCGCAGGTGAATTCCAGGTAGTTGTGCAGGGCTTCTCCGTACACGGGCAACTGGGCCGCGCGGGCCTCGGCGATGGCGGCCACGCCTTCCTTGGCCGTGGTGTGGACGAAGTAGATTCCGGTCTCCGTCTGTTGCGCCAGGCGGACGACCTTACGGAACGAGATGTCCTCCGAGATGTTGTTGTGCGCCAGGTGCAGGTTGGAGGCATGGTCCCGTCCCTCGCGTTCCAGCTTTTCCTCCATATAGGTGACGATGTCATCCTCTTCGGCGTGCACCGCCATGATGCCGCCGTGCTTGCCGACCTGCTGGAAAATTTCCCAGAGATGCCCCATCGGCACGCGGGCATGGAAGGTGGTGAAAATCTTGAAACTGGCAACACCGGACTGGATGGCTTCGGCAATTTCTCCCAGGGTGCTGGGCGGAATCGCGCCCGCCAGGATGTAGTGGAACGTGTAGTCGATATATGAGTGGCCGCTGAAAATGTCCCGGCGCTGCTCGATCTGGCCCATTATTGGATCGGCCGGCGGCACCGCGCCCGGCGTCAGGGGCAAAGCGCCGGCGAAATCCACGTAGGTGGTGACGCCACCGAAGGCCGCGGCGCGGCTGGCTGCCTCCGGCGGTTGGGTGAAAACACGATCGTCCCCTCCCGCCCAATAGTCAGGCACCGGAACGTTGATGTGTGCGTGCGGTTCGATTCCGCCGGGCAACACGATCATTCCGGTTGCGTCTATGCTCTCGACTTGGCCCAAATCGTCCAGCACGCCGGGAGCGGCTACCGCAACGATTTGCTCGCCGCGCACACCAACGTCCATCAGACCCACGCCGTCCGGCGTCACCACAGTCCCACCCTTGATGATCAAATCCAGCATGATGACCTCCCATCCTGACGTATTCCCTGAGCAATTGTGCAAGAGCGGATACGGAATCGTTCCGGCTGACCGGATTATACAGTGGTGAGACGGTCAGGACGGAACGAGGTGTTCAATGGACCCGGTGGGTCTGCGGCTGGCCGTTGAATAACGCTCCGGACGCGATCGCCCCGCTATGCCGGAAACATCGTCCAATGTATGGATCGGCGCTGGGGAGTACAGTGAAAGTCGAATCAAGCAGGTGTCGGAGGCTGTGAACAAGTTCACTGTTTTTGGCCCGACGCCGGAATTGAGTAGGGGATTGGTCACGCGGCCACAGCAAATCGGCTCTCGCCTTGCATGTGGACGAATAATGTTGACACATGCTTGTTACTTGAAGAAATAGTTGATTAACATATCTGTGCAGCAACGGAAAATTGTGCTAGGCTACGCGACCGACAGTGCCCCCTCAGTATCTCCAAACATGAGCTGTATCGGGCATGTCGACATGATAAGCACACATATGTAACGCGGTACCAACATGTCATCTATGCTCAATTCACCGGATTCGTTAGAAGCCGATCTATCTGACCAGACCCGATCCTCACTCATTGAGCAACTCTTGCGTCTCAATGAAGTCGACCTCAAAATTGCCAGGGCGCTGGAAATAGACGACGTCTTGCAGGAAATCACCGACGGCGCGTGTTACCTGACGGGTGCGCAATACGGAGTGTTGGCGCTGCTTGATGAGTTCGGAGGCATCCAGCAAACGGTAACATCGGGCGTTGACGCGCATCAGCTTGAGCAGATGACCACGCCTCCCGTTGGCAACGGGCTGTTGGGGTACCTCAACGAAACCGAAGGAACCCTGCGCGTCGCCGACATCTCCAGTCATCCCAGATCGGTCGGACTGCCCGCCGACCACCCGAACATGACCACTTTCCTGGGAGTCCAACTACGTAACGGAGACCAACATCTGGGGAACGTCTACCTGGGCGAAAAGCGAGATGGTCTGGAATTCACTGAATTGGACGAGGAACTGATACAGCGGTTCGCAGAACACGCCGGCGCCGCGATCACCAATTCCCTGAGATTCGAACGAGAACGCAAAATAAAGACCGATTTGAGGGCTTTGGTAAAAATCGCCCCGGTAGGCCTGGTGGTCTTTGATGCACGGACCGGGGAAGTGCTCACTTCCAACCAGGAATGCCAACGAATTGGTGGCGCGGTTGGTTCCAGCTCCATGACTTGGCAAGAGACTTTTGAAAACGTGACCATGTACCGGGCTGACGGCCGCGAACTGCCGGTCGGCGACCGGCCGGCAACCCAGGTTTTGCAGAGTGGCGAAATCGTCCGGGGTGAGGAAATAACTCTGCACTTTTCGGACGGACGAATAGTCAACACACTCATCAACGCAGCTCCGATCTACTCCGATCGGGGTGAGATCCTGTCGGTGGTCGTGGCAATGCAGGATATGGCTTTCCTGGAAGACGCCGAGCGCATGAGGGCCGAGTACCTCGGGATGGTGAGTCACGAACTCCGGACGCCACTCACTACGATCAAGGGCTCGATAGTGGCCCTTGCGGACATCGTCGAACCTCTGAACAATGCCGAACCGCTCCAACTGTTGCAGATCATTGACAACCAATCGGAGCTAATGCGAGGCCAGATCAACAGCTTGATCGATCTCACTCAAATTGACGCCGGCACATTGAGGTTGTCGCCGCAATCGGTCGACGTTGCCGGCTTGGTGGCCGACAGTGTGCGCGAATTCAGGCGAAAACACTCCGGTTTCAACGTCCGCCAGGAGATTCCGGAAGACCTGCCGAACGTGATGATCGACCGGGACCGAATATCGCAGGTTCTGCGGGATGTGTTCGCCCACGCGTTCAAATTCGCATCGGACGCATCTACAGTATCAGTTACGGCCGAGCAAGAGGACCTGCATGTGGCGTTTTCGATTTCGATTGAAAGCGCCCGTGCGCATGCCGCCGACCCGACCGGGTTGATGGAGCGGATGCGCTCCGCAGCCGGAGACGATGGGATCAAGACCTACCTTGGTGACGGTCTCGCTCTGTCAATTTGTAGGGGACTCGTTGAAGCACACGGGGGACGATTTACGGCAGACACCTCCGACTGCGGACACGGGTCCACTTTTTCTTTCACCATTCCCATAGCTGGGGACATGCCCAACGAAGCCGGTGGGGCCAGCCAGTTGCAAACGGATGCATCTCTCCGGGATGATCCAATTCGGATCCTGGTGGCCGGAGACAATCCACAAAGCGTGGCCACGACAAGACGGGCGCTCTCAAACACGGATTTCACGATCCTCGAAGCGTTTGACGATGACCATCTGGACGAACTCATGGTTGACGGGCAACCTCACCTGATTCTGTTCGATCTGGCCAACGGCCGGCGCGAGCGGCTTGATTTGATGCACCGCCTTTTCACGTCCCATGACGTTCCCATCATCGCCCTCATGGGACAGTGGGATGAGTTACGGTCAGTGCAGGCTCTGGGGATGGGCGCCGACGGCTACATGGTCAAACCGATCGCAGGCACCGAACTCATCGCCCGGATACGCGCAACCCTGCGGCGGTGGGGCCGCGTCCACCCAAGCGACCCTTCAAACGGTTATGCGTCAGGGCACGTGACCGTCGACTATGGCGCCCACACCCTGGCTGTGGAGGGCGCGCCGATACAGCTGACCGCGACGGAGTACAAGCTGCTGTACGAACTGTCCAGCAAGGCCGGACGCGTGTTGACCCAGGACGAACTGTTGCACCGGGTTTGGGGTCCTGAATACTCGGGCGAGTCGCAGTTGCTCCGGGCGTACATCAAGTCGCTCAGGCAGAAGCTGGGCGACAACGCCCGTAACCCGTCGTATATTTTCACTGAGCACGGGACCGGTTACCGGATGGCAAAGCCATAGGCTGCCGCCTCGGCGTACCGGCACACACGCTACGTCGCAACCCGGCCGACCGGTCGCCGATATCCGCCGGCCGACTCCGGCAACGCATGGTGGCCGATCCCCGGGTCTGAGCGTATAGATTCCCAAATCGCGCGGGGCGAGTACACTGTGCGCATCCAGTTGAATCCCGAATGCGTCCGAGGAGCGCCGCCCCATGCCCGACCGTGCACAAACCACCGTACTGAGTCGCCTCACGCTCGAGTCCGGCGATCAGGAAGAAGTCGCCCAAAGCACCGTGGCTGGGAGCGTCGTTGAAACGCTCACTCCGTTGGTGCAACGTGCGCTCGCCGGTGAATCGTCAGTAACAATTCCCCCCACCGACTACTGGATCACAGCGAGCGAGATACCGGACCGGCCCTCTGCCGACGCCCTCCGTGTCGCGTTCGGGACCGGCTCGATTGGAACCCTCCCAATAGTGGAAATGACTCTCCGGCCGCCCGAAGACGACGGAGCGCCGGCGATGCTGATGACCAGCATCGGAGGGTGGCTGCAGGCCATGGGCTCCGGTTTGCTTGGCAACCGTCCCGACGCTGATAGAGTGGCGCACGAAATCGCGGATCTGGAAAAATGCGTCGCCTGGACCTGGCTGGAGATGCGTGGATACGGGGTCAGGCTGCAAAACCTCGGGAGCCCTCTGGAGGTTCTGTTTGCAGCCGGCGGCGGTATGCTGACCGCCATAGTTCAGGAGCCGGGCGCATCACACGAGGTTTGTTTCCTGGTGCAGAACGCTCCCGAAGCGATCCGCCGTTTATCGGATGCCCCGAGTGTGGAGGTGCACGCTCGGCTGTTCAAAATAGGCTCGGTGCACCTGGTTCCTCTGGTCGCACGGGTGGGCGACACCTGGTACGAATCATGGATCAACGCCTGCTCCGACGACGGCAAGGGTTTTGAGGAGCTGGAAATACTGGCGGCGCAAGACCGGATGGTGTTCCTGATCTACGACGGAACTTCGTTCGACCCCCAGCGCACGGTGCAACTGCCCAACCCGCTCGCCGACAACCTAGGTCAAGTACGGCGGGTGATGGAGGGAGTCCCGACCTGGACGATGGAGGAGTTTGCCGACGCCAGGGAGGAACTCTACGCGGCTTATCCGACGCCGCAGGATCTGATCTTTGGGGCCGACATTTCCGGGCAGTAGATCAGCGCGCTGGCGTCCGACGACGTGCGGGCGGGGATTGAGCGCTTGCACTAATCCGGTTCTTTACCAGGCGATTCGGCCGGTTCAATCCGTTGTTGGGGCAGGCAACGGCTCTCGATAATCCTGGTCGTATGCCACCGTCCAGCCCAATTCGACCTGGCGGTCCAGCGGAACGGCCGACGGGGTCTGCGCACCGGCAAGACTCTGACCCACGGCGTCCGATGCTTCCAATTCATCAATCTCAGATTCACTGAGACCCAGGATGCTGGACAGCACGTGCTGGTTGTCTTCACCCAGCATCGGAGCGGGTTTTTGGATCCGGACATCGTTGCCCGACATTCTCCAGCCCCGGCTGACGTATTCCTGACGACCCAGCCCAGTTGCGGTGTTGTGCTCCGCGGTTTCGAAATACCCCCGGGCTCTGAAATGGGGATCAGAGAGGAGATCGCGACCATCCAGGACCGGTCCGGAAGGCACGCCGCAGTTCTGCAGCGCATCCATGACTTGGTACTTGTCGCGCCCCGATGTCCAGCCGGAAACTATCGCGTCCAGATCATCCTGATTGCGGTGCCGCTCCGCAGGATCTGCGAATCGGGGATCAGCAGCCAGATCGGGCATCGCCATCACGTTGCACAGCGCGCGCCATTCCTCATCATCCCGGGGGGCAATCACCACCCATTGATCATTTCCCAAACACGGATAACAACCGTGGGGGGCGATGGTTTCGTGTCGATTGCCCATCCGGCGAACCCGTCGACCGTTGAAAGCGAAATCCAGGACACCCTCGCCGATGAACGACACGCCAACCTGGTACATCGCCAGGTCGATCCACATCCCCCGGCCCGTTCGAGCCCGGTGGATGAGGCTGGCCATCACAGCCAACTGGGCCGTCCAACTGGCCAGGAAATCGGTGTACGAGTTGGCGATCTTGTTGGGCACGGTGCCCGGCGCGGTTCGCCCATCGGAAGCAACGTCCAGATAACCCATAAAAGCCCCGGTGCCGTGGGTCGGTTCGAGGGCCGTGGCCATGGCTCCGAAATCCGTCCAGGGGCCGGAGTGTCCATAGCCCGTGTTGGATACCATGATGAGGTCAGGTTTGACGGCTTTGAGGTTGGCGTAATCCAACCCGAAGCGGCGCATTACCCGGGGCGTGAAATTTTCCAGGACGATATCGGACACCGACACCAATTGGCGCAGCACTTCCAATGCCTCCGCCGAACGCAGGTCCAGGGTCACGCTGAGTTTGCCCCGGTTCAGCGTTTGAAAGGTGCCGCCGCGCTCCCAGTAGAGTTCGCCCGGTTCGTTGTCCGGGTATGGTCCATTGAGCGTGCGTGTGGTGTCGACGAACTGGTTGTGGTGCGTGTCAACCTTGATGACCTCTGCGCCCAGGTCTGCGAGATAGGCGCCGCAGTACGGCATCGCGAACACCCGGCTCAGATCAACCACTCTTATGCCGTCCAACGGCAGCGTCATATCACCCCCAGGGCCCTGAGTTGGGACAATTCTCCGTCAGTGCGGCCCAACTCATCTCCGAATATTTCATGATTATGTTGACCCAGCAACGGCGCGGGCCGCCTCACTTCGTATTCCATTCCGGACAGCTTCGGCCCCATGCCGGGATACTGCGCCTCGCCGACCACCGGATGCTCCACCGTGCGATAGAATTCGCGTTCGCTCAGATGGGGGCACTGGTACAGGTCACCAGCGTCCTGTGCCATGCCGAACACCAGTCGTCGCTCTCCGGATGCCTGGTGCAGCGTTTTGCGATCCCATTCCGCCAGGCCCTGGATCAACAACTCGTAAATTTCCTCACCGAATTCGATCCGACCGGACCCGGACGCGAATCTTTCGTCGTGCAATTCCGGAACGCCGATAAGGTCGGCTACGGTGGACCAAGGCTGTGAGCCCTGCACCGACGGGATGACGTAGCCATCCCTGGCCGGCATCAGTTCCTCGAATCCCGAACCCCGCACAGGCCGCCTTCCCTTTATGGCGCCCATATAACTGTAGTACGGGACAGCCTGCACCAGGTGGGACGCCAGGCACTCCACGGCAGAAACGTCGACCGTCTGGCCCATGCCGGTGTACATTCGTTGGAACAATGCCGCCGTGGTCGCCACCGCGCCGTTGATGCCCGCCACGTAGAAAGACTGGTTCAGGGCGTTCCGCAACGGTTCCTGATCAGAGTCGCCGGAGTGGTACATCAACCCGCTCATCGCCACCGCCACAATGTCGGTCGCCGCATGGTTCCGGTACGGCCCGGTCTGTCCGAACGGCGTGATGGACGTGATGATCAGGTTGGGGTGCTCCCGCGCAAGCCGGGCGACCTCAAGCTCCGGGGTTGGTCTTCCTTCCGGCGGGTAGTTTTCGACCAGGACGTCTGCGGTATCCAGCAGTTCCGACAAAATTCGCGCACCGGACACCGTGGCCGGATCGAGCGTGACACCGCGCTTGTTCGTGTTCAGGTAGAGGAACGGAATGCTCTTGTCGGGATGCCGGTCATCACCCACGAATGGGCCCATCCGCCGCGCCTCGTCGCCCCATCCCGGTGGCTCAACCTTGATGACATCGGCCCCGTAATCCGCCAGCTGTTTGGCGCAGAAAGGGGCGGACACATGGCCGCCCAGTTCCAGCACGCGGATGCCGTCGAGCAGGCCCGGCATCACCAGGGTTCCTCGTCCCACGTCAGCGGCAGGGACTGGCCGCGTTTCGGTAGGATCACCGTGGCGGTTCCGGCGGCGGTCTGATTCCCCCGATCGTTCTGCAACACAACGGTACAGTCAACGTGCCCGTACCCGTCAATCTCCCGAACTCCCGAGACCGCGCCCGATGCCGTCAACGTGTCCCCCGGGAAATCCATTCCCCGGTGTTCCACGTAGAAGCGCTTGAACCAGCCCTCTTCTCCTGCAAAGTCTAGCAGCAGTTGACCAAGGTACTGGTTTTTCAGCGAACCATTCACGACCACGTTGGGCAATCCCTGGTGCAACTGGGCAAACGGCAAATCCCAATGAATGCGAGCGTAGTTACCGTTGGCGGCGGCCCAACGGATCAGGTGCGTAGTCGTCATCGGGCCCTTCACCACTGCGGGCAAACTGTCCCCCACGGCAACGTCTTCAAAGTAGCGCTGAGCAACCTGGGCCGGTTCCGGCTTGGACAAAATCACCTCGGGGTTTGGCGGCGCCACGGCCACTGTGGTCAAATCCGCAGCGACCTGCGCAACGTCCGTCGGTTGCTCTCCGGCGGGCAGCGCGCGGTGTATGCTCACGCGCTTGGCGCGGCTCAACTCCTGTCCCTGTTGGTCGGTTTGAGTTTCCTCGCGCACGATGAACACCAGGGGGCCGGAACGCCCCTGTTTCTCGAATATGTCCAGCATCCGGAACTGACGGGACACCCAACTTCCCACGCGTACGGGGGATAGAAACTGCCAGTCGCTGCCACCGTTGAGGCCGTAACTGTTGAACGGGAGGGGGACCTCGAAATGCCATTCCTGACCCGCGCCAAAATACCCGATCGGCGGGGCAATGTCCTTCCAGGCCGCCAGCGGTGGGCACAGCAGGCTTCCGAACCGGCTGCTCTCCGCGTACTCGGGGTCAACGTACAGGGGATTGTAATCCTCTATCGCATCGGCAACGTCATACGCCATTTCGGCGCTGACTGGAAATCTGTTCCTCTCGGGTTCAGATTGCAGCCCGACCAGGGCTCGTATTTCGTCTGTGATCAGGCTGCCGGACATCGGGCATGCTCCTTTCCAAGTGTTGTATGATGGTCGCAAAGATTGTAGCCAATGGATCGGGTTTCCACAATTCAGACGATTCGATTGACATGTGCGTGCGGTTTCATTAGTCTGCGCGCCAATTCAACCAGCCAAGGTGCAAGGTGAACAGGTTTCTCGCGCCCCTGCGGGCGCTCACCAGTTGGTATTTCCTGGCCCCGTCCGCGATTGTTATCGGTATCGTGATCGGGGCGTTTGTGCTGGTCAACACGTTCCCAACCAAGCACAACATCGGCGTCATCGACATACCGTACACCGTCATCACTGACGACTCGGCCTACGTAATCACTCAGTACCTTGATTACGCCCGCCAGGACGATTCCATCAAAGCCGTCGTGATTCGTATCGCCTCGCCAGGCGGCGGCGCAGCCTCCAGCGAGCGGCTGTACATCGAGACCAGCAACCTCCGTGCGGAAAAACCGGTGGTGATGGTCATGAACGGCTTGGTGGCGAGCGGCGGCTACATGATGGCCATGGGCGTCAATCACACCTTTGCCCAAACCTCGTCGCTCGTGGGCAACGTGGGCGTCATCACCATAGCGGGCCCCTTAATCCCGCGGCCACTGCCAGAGAGCATTGTCGTCACCGGCCCCCACAAGCTCTACGGATCGTCCCGCCGGGACTGGATTGGGCTCGCGGACGAGCTCAAGGACGCATTCGCCCAGATGGTGATTCGCGAACGCGGAGACAAGCTGCGCGTTACCAAAGCCGAACTCACCGAAGGGCGACTGTATGCCGGCGTCGATGCCGCCAGGCTGGGTATCGTAGACGAAATTGGCGGTGACAGCGACGCCATGGAAAAAGCGGCGGAACTCGCAGGCATATCCAGCTACGGCACCGTTGACGTCAACGCCGAGGTTCTGCGTGCATCTATCGAGCGAACCCGTCGCATATTCAGATCCGAGCTTGATATTGAACCCACCGGGGAGGAGCTTTTGCCAGCCCTGCTGATCGATAACATAGAACGGGAAAACCCGCTCCCGGATTTCCCGTTGGATATCCAAAAACCCAACATCTATTACTTGTACGCCGGCAATGATTATTAGATTACTGGCGTCGTTGGGGCTACTGATCGTCTTCGCAGGCCTGGCCTTCGGAGGCGGGTACCTGATATTCAACCTCAGCAGCTATGACCCACCGGTTGCAGCGGAGCGGGTCTATCCGGAAAACAGTCCCCCTGACCTTCCAACGAACGAAGTCATAAGCCCTATCGGACGGTCATCTTCGAGCGGCTTGGTCCTCATCGACGCAGTCCACAGGAATACATTCCGGGACAACGAGCTCGTCACGCTGCTTTCGAAAATTGCCGGCAACGGCTATGCGACCGAGTTGGTCGGAAATTACACCTTGACTAGCGAAACCGAGCGGTTGTCCCTCTTCGGGGAAAAACTCCGTCGAGCCGACGCGTTGATGGTGATCCTGCCTCGGGATCCGTACACGACTGCCGAGGCTGATCTGGTGGAGAATTTCGTGGGTAGGGGCGGGAAATTACTCCTGATCGCCGACCCGACACGGTTTCATCGCTCGAATACCCTGGCCGAACGTTTTGGCATCAACTTCCGGCCCGACTACCTTTACAACCAGCACGACAACGACCTGAATTTCCAGAATATTTTCGTGCGGCAATTCCAGCCGGACGGCATCACGGCCGGCGTGGATGAAATCGCCCTCTACACCGCAGGGTCCATCCAGTCGCCCTCCGCCGGCATTGCGTTCACCGACAGCAACACCGAGTCGTCCATTGAGGCATCCGGAGCCGGCCTTTCTCCGATCGCTTGGGGGAATTCCCGAAACGTATTGGCGATAAACGATTTTACATTCCTGATTCCTCCCCACAGTTCCGCGCTGGATAACGGGCAGTTGCTGTCCAACGTCGCCGATTACCTCACCACGAGTACACGCGAGTTTGAGATGAGCGACTTCCCGTACTTCTACGGGAGCGGCCCGGGACAGGATGTGGACATCGTCACGGCGCAACCTTCGTTGTTGAGCAGCGGCACGGAGGTCAAGAACGCATTGGCCGAGGATGGGATTTCCGCGAGCCTGCAGACCACCGAGGATTTCGGCCGCGACACGGTGTTCCTCGGACTGCATGAAGACGCGCTGCGAGTCAGCGGGTATCTGCACGCCGCGGGAATACGCGTTGATGACACCTTGTCGGGACCATTCGGAGAGGATCTGTCGCTGGAGGCCACTGCGGTTGCCGTTTTGGACCCCAATCGCGACCGCCACGTCCTGATCATCCTGGCTGATACTCCAGAGGTGTTGGGGAAAGCGGTTGATCGACTTTTGGACGGAACATACAGGAATGACCTGGTAAACGATTTCGCGTCGGTCAGTTCCTTCGCGACAGAGAGCAAATAATTCATGCACAATAAATTTCGTTTGTTTAGACGTTCGCTCCTCGGATTGTCGCTGGTCGCTGCATTCGCGTTGATTGCGTGTACTGCGCCCGCCGCTCCGGAAACCTCCGATGAGCCCGCCGATACCAGCGCAACCGTACCGGCAGATTCCGAACCGTCCAGCCCTCAGCAGGCCGTTCCCGTCGCGGATTTCGTCCAGCAACACGCTGGCATTTCCAGTGAATGGGACCAATTCCACGGAGACTTCGATCAGTGGAGCGCGAGTTTGGAGTCATGCCACCCCAACGCCATGCGCGAGGCAGTGAATGAATTCGCGGTCTCGTTCAACTCCGTCACGGAACAGGCGCGCGGATTGACCCGCGGAAAGACCAGCGGCGAGATCGCCGACCTGTTGATAGTTGCGGCGGAGGAGGAAGAGACGGCGCTACGACAGTTGCGAGATCGTTGGCAGCCCAACAACATTTCGCTGTTTGAAAATATTGAACAACACCGGACCAAGGCCTCCCAGGCTCAAAAAAGCGCCGAAGACCTCGTGATCGAATTGCGCGACGGTTTTCAAGATACCGCTGACCCGGAAGCGACTGCAGAATTCCTGGAAGCATTCCAACCAGTCAAAGAACAATGGAATCAATTGCACGACGATTACGAAACCTTGCGCGACGATGCAGACAGCCTCGGGGCGGCAGCAGTTCGCGAAGGGATCGAATTGCACGTGACCAATCTCGGAACGGTTATCGACGGACTCGAGGATCTACCGGAACTGGAAGCCGCGGATGAAATCGTAGAGGAACTCGTCACTGCCGCCAAAGCCGAGTTGGAGGCATTCGAGGCTGCAACTGCCTCTGAGTCAGCCGAAAGCGACACCGCCACAGCGACCGAATCGGCCACTGGCACGGACAGCAGCACCTCCGACTCCGCTGATCAAAGTGGCGCCAATGGATCGACTACCACCCAAGCCAGCGGTTCGGGTGGAGACGGACTCCCCGATTTCGAAGCCCTGGACATGGTCACGGACGAGAACGCCAAGGTCTTAAAGAGCGCCAACCGGAGCATCGAAGACCTCGCTGATTCAGATGCGGAGGAAGGTCTGGCAGAGTTGCAGGTTTTTGACACCGAATACGCTCGCTTGACCAGGGCTTGGGACGCTTTCCACGACCGATACAACGATTGGCGCAAGAGTGATGCCGGGTGCGACCGTGCCCAGGTGGTGCAGGACCTGGAAGAGCACAGCCTCCAGATCGCTGAAATCTCCCGCGACGTCCGCAACCTTCCCAGCACCGGCAGCCTTCTGCCGATCTACTCGCTGCTGACGGAAGCGGCCGCTCGAGATGAAGACGCAATCCGGACCCTACGCTACACTTGGCAACCTTTCGCGGTTGACGCGTTCAAAGCGGTGCACCAGGAAAGAACCAACACCGAAAGCCTCCGCCGCCAGGCGGAAATCGCAGTGCAGGAGCTGGCGAACCGGTCGTAAGCCGGGAGCCAGCAGGAGGGACCACCGATGGCTCTGCCTCCCGACCGCATCGACTACCTCCCGATCATCGACCGGCCGGTGATCAAGTGGCCCAACGACGCCCGGGTTGCCCTCTGGATTTCCCCCAACGTTGAGCACTACGAGTACCAGCCGATCAACGAGGGAGTCCGCGACCCTTGGCCGCGCACCCCGTATCCGGACGTTCAGCAATATACCTACCGGGACTACGGGAACCGCGTCGGCTTCTGGCGAATGCTGGAGCCGTTGGACAAACACGGTATTCGGTGCTGCGTGTCCCTCAATCTCGCGGTCCTGGAGCATTTTCCGGAGATCGCGGAGGCCATGGTCGAGCGCGACTACGACTTCATGAGCCACGGGATCTACAACACTCGTTACCTCTACACCTGCACCGAGGATGAGGAGCGCGAGTTCTACCGAGACTGCATCGACACCCTGCAACGCCACACCGGCAAGCAACTCAAGGGAATGCTTGGACCGGCGATTTCGGGCAGCGTCAGCACACCTGACCTGATGGCCGAGTCCGGCCTGATCTACCACACCGACTGGTTCCACGACGACCAGCCCACGCCGATCAAGGTCAATTCCGGCAAGTTGGTCTCGGTTCCTTACTCCATCGAGCTGAACGATTCATCGGTGCTGCGGGACAATCATTACACCGCCGAGTATTTTGCCGACATCTGCAAAGCCCAGTTCGACCAGCTTTACAGCGAAGGCGCAGAAAGCGGGCGAGTCATGTGCATCGCGCTGCATCCATTCCTCATCGGGCAGCCGCACCGCATCAAATACCTTGATGATGCCCTGGGATACATCATGTCCCACGACGGGGTGTGGCAGACCACCGCCGACGAGATCGCGGAATACTACATCGCCAACTATTACGACCAGGCCGTCGCACATGCCGCGCAACTCGGGCGGTAGTCTATCCACGCATCAATTCCGATTTCCCGGAGCGTAGCCCATATGCCTGCCCAACGCACTTTTGGCATGGATCATCCGCATCACGAATGGTCGCCCATCATTTCCCGTCCGGCGCTGCGTTGGCCCAACGGAGCGGCGGTCGCATTGTGCGTCGTCCTGGTGCTGGAGCATATGGAATGGCAGGCGCCGGACGGCAGTTTCCAGGTCGCCAACCTT
>MKWU01003617.1_pt1 | contig 19965 bp, 12 predicted proteins | sample 809101 | NCBI WGS metagenome assembly MKWU01 (sample SAMN05860141, study PRJNA318959) | sponge metagenome | host: Aplysina aerophoba | place: Slovenia: Piran, Adriatic Sea, Gulf of Piran | collected 2013-05-07
CGTTGGTTGTGTTCTTGTCTACGGCATTATGTTCTACGGCGTACAAACTCGAGTTTACGCGAATTACTGCCTTAAGCGAAGGACAAGAGCGACGCTGAACTCGGTGAGCGCACAATATTGTTTTCATCGTCTTCGCTGTGACTTGTACACTAGTGGTCTTCACGACGCTGCCACGGATGATTGACAGGAGCAACAACAAGCTTTGCGAAGACCGTGAATCGTCTATACTAAGGCTATCCGGCTGTCTCTAGGGCAGAAATATGTGGCACACACTGGACACTCGAACGAATGGCCTTCTGACAGGACAAAAACATGGTACTGCGCACTTATGCTTCTGTGACCCGTGTGTCTTTCTCGTGTGTGTTTGCACTTTCTGTTGGTGAAGCTATTAAACTTTGTTAACATTCAAACAAATATGTTTAATTGTGCACAGTATGCTGGTACTGTGTGCTTGTATGCATGTTTGATTGCATGCACTAATAAACTGACATAACGTGGTCCTGGTGCACAACTACCCTAACCAGCTGCAATTGATCGTGAGAGCTAGAGCAAGTAGTTCGAGTTGGGGCGGCAGCCCCACGAGTTTTTTAACTCGAAATACTTGTTCAACAGACGGTTCAGTGGATGCGAGACAGTGGACACATTCAGTAGGAAACGGCCGTAGTAATTTACTAGACCCAGGAATGAATGCAATTCTGTGACGTTGCTGGGTGCTCTAGCCTCTGCAATGGCTCGCTGCTTACTGGGAGTCGTGTGCACTCCATTTGTGTCGAGAACATGACCCAAATACTCCACGGAAGTCTGCATACAGTGACACTTGCTCTTCTTGAGACGCAGGCCTTTGTCACGTAGTCTCTCCAACACCCGGTCCAGGTTGCTGAGGTGCTCCCTGTGGTTGCTCCCAGTGATAATGATATTGTCTAGATAACATTTGACTCCTGGCAGTCTATTTAGCAGCTGATTCAATATGACTTGGTACTTCTGCAACACCCTCTCCAGCTCCGAACTCAACACAGTGTGGAACGTGATCGAATGCCAATCCAGGCATATCTTCGACAGCCAATCTCGGCCGAACAACGCTGGCCCATTTCCTCGCACGATAACAAGGAACAACTCGTACTCTTCACCCTTGTATGCCACCCTCACTGGCAAAACCCCTAGAGCCCCAACACTCTCACCTGTGTAGGTCTGTAACGCTACCTGAGATGATCGTAGTTGGGCTTCTGGAAATATCTCCTGCTGCTGCTGCTCTGACATGACGGATACTGCTGCTCCAGTATCCAGCTCCATCATCACTGGTATAGCATTTATCGTGACATCCACCGTAATAGGTGCAGCTTGGCCTTCTCCCAGGCGTCGTAGTGGAACCTCTTCCTCCAACTCAGCTCCCGCTGAAGTCAACTGATGTGCCGTTGCGGTGGCACCTGATGTCTTTTGTCTTTAGCCGGTAACCTTTGAGCAACACACACATGCCAAATGCCCCTTCTTGTGACACTTCCTCCGGCACACATAGCTGGCAAAATGACAACTGGATGCTAGGTGATCTGTATTTCCGCAGCGATAACATTCTCTGCTATGGGGTTCCTGTGTGGCTTGGCTTTCCTTCCGCTGGACAGGCACTTTCGGCTGTGCTGCACTCTCGGAGAGTTGCCGGATTGCTGGTTTCGTCCCCTTCAGCGTACGTGTATTGTCCTCCGCCATCTCCAGCCTCTGTGCGATCAAAAGAGCTTTGTCCAGCGACAGTTCTCCTTCCGACAACAACCGCTTCTGATGTGCTTCATTGGCTAAGCCACAGTCCAAACTATCACGCAAGGACTCATCTAATGCAATTGCCAAACTCACATGGAACAGCCATCTTTCGCAGTTCAACCAAAAACATGGCGACTGTCTCTCCAGGCTGTTGCTGGCGCTGATGAAATTGAAAACAAGCTGCAATAGTAATCTTCTTGGACTCGAAATGCCTCTCCAGGACCTCCAGAGCTGCTTGAGCGATTTCTGTGATGGTTTCTCGGGCGCCGACAAATTCCTCAACAACCCATAGTTTTCCCGACCGATAATATTGAGGAACACTGGTACTTGCTTCTTGGCTTTTATCCTGTTAGCCTCAAAGTACAGCTGCATCCGTTCCAGGTAAACAACAATCGACTCATTGGCGGGGTCGAACGGTTCCATACGCCCGACAGACGTTGCCGCCATGCTGATGAACCTCGTCACCAACGAACACCTTTCACAATGGACAACTCCCGCGGACGAACTGCACCTTCGTCGCCACTTGTAATGTTGTAAGGCAGTCTTCGACAACAATAGCATAGATAGTGATCCACACCACGAGATAAAACATACGATAAGCGGCAGTCTCGTTATTAACGGCAAATACACAATCCAAGCACACAGCAAAACCAGAACACGAAGTCCAAAACCGCAACTATGCATGCGTACCAGTCACGTGAAACACAATGAGTTAAGCACACACTAAAAATGACGTGAGCATACACGTGAGCATACACTACACATAGCACTCACTGGTTGCATTGGAAATTACTGCCGTATTATGCAAAAACCTTAAGTCAAAGTCCATGATCTCACTGTTGCCACCCAGCTTTGATGCCACTATGGAGTGATCACCACAGCCACAAATTATCTACAATCCATGTAATATTCGACATTTTGGCTTTGTATCCTGCAACAATGAACAATGGGACCCTTCCTTTCCAAATGTCATGATTGACAGGATAGCCCAAAGCATGGCTCCACCTCATAGTTGTGTGGATCCTATCTTTTTTGTGCAAACAATTGTTTCCCTATACATCGTACTGTATGTTACAGACAAAATGTGTGTGTTGATAATTTGACGACATCATACACAACACTAGATCGCTTATGATTCGTCAGCAATTGTTATGTACTGGAGATGTGATTGAGTTAACAAGTCGTTTTTATCAACCAGTTGGTTGTCTGTTAATTTAGACCACTTAACACTTGGGACATTTTGTGATCTAAATTTCATAGGCACCTGTCCTTTTGGTCAAAATTAATAATATTAGATTATATGGAATTGCTGTATACAACATTTTCAACTTGAGCTAACGACCATTTGTAGATAGTCTATTTTATGTATTATTTCTTCTGTAGACAGACAGAAATGAATTCACACCAGTGCAACAAACGGTGCTGGAAGCGCTGTTTAAGGTCAGTTCCTATATAGTTTTTAATCACTTCATAGTTTCTGCATAGTCTCGTCCCCAGCCCACTTTCAGCCTCCAGTTTATTATAGCTGAAAGACAGTCTGGTGACTTTCATCACTATCTAGAAAGCGGATTCCAGGAGCAATTCCTGCTGGCCCATCAAGTTGATGAATAGCCTAGTTATTGCATAATTGCATAATCAAGAGATGGAGGGGATCTAGGCATACCTGTAGAAAGTGCCATTTGTCACAGTGGCGATGTCACAGGATTTCACAAGTCAAACAACATGATTAAGGCCTAGTCTCAAGCATCTGGACCACTAATTTTGGTGGGCCTCGTCGCGCAGGACTAATTTGGGTCATCCAGGTTCAAGCAGTCATTGTTAACCGTAGAAAGGCACACTGTACTTGATGCCTTTGTATGGTTACGATTAAGGAGTCTCAGAGGAGATCAAAAGGAATCAATCTTGGCAATCAGATTTGAGAGACTTCTCTGTGTCATGCCAGTCTCCAGTTCATTTCCAACTCACTCTTCAGCACTGCCGAATGATATGGAGGGAAGGAGTTTGCCTAGCTTCCCCATTGACAATGCTTCCTACGCTGTTGTGTCCATATGTTATGCAATCATGTTCTAGTTCTGAACCAAGAAGGTGTGAACCAATGTCACCAAACCACCTTTCAAACTGTTTGTAAAATGGGCTGGGGATGAGATTAGTTTTTGCACAACTGTTTCTATTAGGCAATTTATTGTTGTCATTTAACTATCTTATGAGATGAAGGTAATTAGCAATAAATATACATCCGAATAATTACTAATTATACTGCATAGAGGAGAGTGATACTCTTTCGGTATCTATCAAATGGACCTGTCTGTAATGCATCAGTAATTTACTAGTAGTGTATAAGTAAGAGAAACTATACTCTTGTGCATGTGAAGTCACTGAAGAAAAATGTGTTAAACTCTGATGCATCATGCAAAAAAATCCTTTGCGGCAAGGTATAGACATGCACAGCTATCACTGAACTTCACTAGCCAATAATTGGTTTGAGCCCAATGTTTTGACAGCTATACAGCTGTCATCATGAGTGGCAATGTACAAAGCAGAGGGGGAGCTTGCTTAAATACACTAAAATGGTGGGGAAAGCGGCGGTAAAATGAAAACAGAATGTCAGCAAACCAACATGCAAAGAATAAATTAATAATAAAAAATCCAGGATACAGGTGACAAGGGCAGTCTGCATGCATACATGCATAGAATAAATTAATTGTAGAAAACGACATGCATGCAGACTGCCCTTGTTACCTGTATCCTTGATTTCCTATTATTAATTTATTCTTTGCATGCTGGTTGCATCATTTCTGTTCTGTTTGCCCCACCATTTTAGTGTATTTAAGCAACTCCCCTTCCGTTTTGTACATTGCCTCTCATGATGACAGCTGTATATGGTACGTGCCTCAAAAAATTAACTTTTTCTGCAGATGACCGTGTGGATTATCTGCACATATCCATGCTGTGTTCCACGGTAGCCCGCGCAGAATTGGCATTTGTTCCATGCGGACTACCGCAAAACACAGCATAGGCTGTACACAAAATTGCACAGTTTAGTCCCTCTTGCCAGGGAAGGAAGAAGCGGGTTCTTCTCGTTTTGCTATAATCTGTCTTAGTATTGTTCATACTACAAATTTGTGCTAGGCTTGAGCTGATTTGTTCGGTGGCTGAGAAGATCAAGCAGCCGCTACTATGGAGCACTGTTTAGGACTAAAATCACAGGAACTACGCAAGGCTCACGAAAAGAAATGGTTCAACTCTTCTAGCCTTCCCATGTCTGTTTCAGTCTTATTCCACGTTGATGTGCATCTGCAGATGCTTTCCACACGTAGGTTGACAGTGCTTTCTGCCATTTTTATGTCCGGATTCCATGCAAATTATCAGCAGCTTCTGTGTGGATTATCCGCAGCCATCGCGTGTATTATCCACGTCCGACCGCACAACTCTCCACGGTGGCCTGCATGGATCAATCAAGTAATTCCGAGGAAAAAGTTAGGTTTTCCGTGCCACGTACAATAGCTGTGGAAACTATTGGCTCTAAAGCCAATTATTGGCTAGTGAAGTCCAGTGATAGTTGTGATGCATCATGATTACCCATGAGTATAATATTCATTATAGCATGATTGCAACTCAGCTATGCCTATTGAAAGGCGCAGTATGCAATCTTCACCTGTATATTTTCATGGATAACTCTGGATGGATTGTTCCCAGACACAGATTTGTATTGTATGGTGCAAAACGTAGCAACTGCTAGTCCCGTGTGTTAGAGCTGATTTATTGTGTTGCCTACTCCACCCTCTAGTTTGTATCCTTTAAGAAGAGCCACTTTTGCAAATCTGGTCCTGCTTCAGAGGAACATAACATCATAAAAGCTGTTATTTCAAAGCTCTGTAATCACTACAAGACATCAGACAGCTGGGATGTGCCACCTACTGACCTGTTGTCATTGTACTGGGAGAAGTTGAGGGAGGCATGTCAGCTAGTCAGCCCCACTACAGTATCTTTGAACGTCAAGTGGGTCAGTGACAACCAGAGAATCATCTGCTCTTTAGCAATCGTGTATACACGATTCAGGGAAGTGCGTGGTGTCACTTCACCACAGAGTGCATCAGATGTTGTAAAACCAAGTAGTGATGATCACATGAAGAAGTACTTTGAGTGGATCTTCAATCTGCAGAAGTTAATCTCTTCTTGGCAGCAAAAGATTCGTGCTAATGAATGGACTGAAGCAGATGTTGAGCAGTTTGCAGATCTTGAAGTGATTTCTTCTGTGAATAAAATAGCCGCTAACGTGTGCATTGAAAAACTAGAGAGAGACGCTAAACACATGCAGCAGGACATCCAGGAGCTTAAACATGCGGTGAAGAACATAGTACTCCCAGTTCACTCTAGAAGAAGGTAATTTGTTATACTAATTGTATTGCTTTGCGTGTGTGTGACTATAATATATTGCGATGTGTCTTTGACTGTATGGGTTGTTTAGACTGTGCAAACCTTTCTGTGACTGTAATAACCTTTATCACAGATGCTCCGTGCTTGGCATCTTGCACAAGTACAATGTAGGCATTCCACACCCCGTCAGTCAACTCCTCACCAAGTGTCCTAGAAATTTTGAAAGATGCTTGCTGAGGTGCATTCATTATGAAGGAAGAGAGGAAGATGCAGAATTTGACAGCTTTTGTATGAAGGACTTGACAATGTTACATGAAGAACTTCAGCAGTTTATTGCCCAGATTGGCAATGCCCATCTCATTTATTTCATGGCCTACTTTTCCATGCACAATAGCCAATTTTTTGTTCAATACTTAAAGGAGCAAATAGCCCTGCAGCAGTCAACTACTCCCAAAGAGTGTACAGTACCTTCTGTACTTGAAAGCCTGGAGGTATTTACATCTAAACCAGCAGAAGGTGGCACAGCCAAGTGCTTGGACAACACTAGACATGCAGTTCAAGTAAGCAGTTTGTGCATTCTGTGGATTCCAATGTTCATCTTAATGCATATAGATCCTGTTGCCACAGCCAGCGTTTTGTGCAGGCAAGAAAAGTCCTCTCGGAGGACATCTAAATCCCATAGATGGCCTCCACAGGCACTACGCGGGTGTGTATTAATTTCGTATATATGGTGTCATGATACGCATTATGCTAAGGTTGCAATGGCATAGTATTATACTAACGAAATGACGTATAATATACATAATCATGAGTGAACTAGTCAGAAGTCGCTAAGTAGTGCTTCTAGCTCTTTGGTAGTCATGGTAGGCACTTCTTTTTGATGACCAATACACGAGGCTGCGCTGTGCTGCTGCTGCTGTGTTGCTTGCTCATACATCTGCAACACTTCCTGGTTTGTTCCTGGATTACTTTTTTTGAAACATTGGCTTGGAAGGGACGGTGGTGATGGTCTAACCGGTTCGGAAGGCAGCGTAAGAGAAGTCCAGGTTAACATGCACAGGATTTGATGTCAAACTCACTTTTGCTGATACAGAAACAGCCACACGCATCCTCAGCCATTCTTGCTAGAACCCTGAACTGTTACTAGAGACGTCAACGTCGTCAAGTATAGAAAGAAGCTAATATGATTGGGCTAGAGAATAGATTTGGATCTATAATAGTTAAATGCAGACCAGTTGGTGTCTGTGGGATTTAGAGCATGAAGCTTGAGGGCGTGAACCGCCCGAGTGCTGAGTAGTCTAAATCCCACAGATGGTTGGCATTTGACTATTGCATACTATGCATGTGAGTTTGAAGTCTTAAAATGACAGTTTTGCTGCTCTTCTCACACATGTTGTAGCTGCAGCTGCGTATATTTGTGTTTCTTATCTCAGATATACCATGATGCACTGCAGGCCACAGAAGACTTCCTACAGAGTATATTATTAGGAGAAGCTCCCTATGGTAGCCTCTGTAGTCTGGTCTGTCCCCAGGGCAGGTTAAGGACAGTAGATGTTGATCATGAGCTCAGCATCCTACAGGCATTTCAATTTCCTAACGTTGACGAATGGAAGGGCATAGATGGCATAAGGCCTATCTTGCAGTTGATCCCGTTTGTTGACTACATTGAGAACATCCATAATGTTTGCATGCAGTACCAAATTACTGGCTGCCTCCAGGATGAAGGGATGAAAGGACTACTGGATATCCATAGTGTCCTCGTGTCAGAAGAGAAAAGAAATGATTTGAATGCAAATAGGTCTGAGGTGTATCTTGAGAAAATTAGTGAAATCCTTGAACTTCCTGATAGAAATTGGAATGCTCTCAGGCTTTTTGCTGCAGTAAAAGACAGTGCTGACTTTCATCAGTTTCTGAAGGAGAAAAGATTTTGGGGGCGAGAGGGGACCAATTTCTTCATGCAGCAGCACACCCTAATCACAGCACATTTGCAACATGAGGAGTACAATGAAACTGTACTCAACCATCTCCTGGTTGCCTTCCGCTATATTTCACCCTTTCTGGATACAAATCAGGACTTGAAGCAGCTGGTGAAAGAGGTGTACCATAGCTGTGGGCAGGCTGCAGATGACTGCAGCACCGATTTTGTTCAGCTCTACACTGTCAACAGGAATATTACCTTAGTGAGGCTGTGGTTTAGCAGAGCAGAGGTGGGTGCTACAATGTTTGCTCTGAGAGCTGCAAGGAAGAGAGGAAATGGGAATGGAAGGGGTAAAAGGGACAAAAAACACAAGGGGTATGAGCGGGAAGCACCCACACTAATAATGCATTTGAAATATATAATACATGTTGTGGTCTCTTGCACAGCTACAGCAGTTCTTAAAATAGTAACACATCTGGCGTGGGAAATGTTTCAAATGCAATTATTTGTGTGGGCGCTTCCCACTCCTACCCCTTTTGTTTTTACTCATTGTGCACTCATTATTGTAGCTAGTGATTCACTCACTTCCATGGTATAGGGTGACACTCTGGAGAACATATCAGAGGAACTCAAATCCCTCCTAAGTACAGGACGCTTTGAGTTTGTCATTCCTGAGTCAATGGATGTACCACCCTCAGATGTGTCAACAGCACCCATGTTCTGGAATGCAAGGGACCAAAGAAAGCTACTCCTCAAGTACCAGCCTTCTCCCCCTGAACAGTGCCAGGAAGTGACCAATGATGCTACACCCACAAAGACATGGAGTAGAAAGCAGATTGAGGACTTCACTAGAAAGATGGGGTTCTTAGATGAAGGGTCAGAAGATGGGAGTCACTTAAAGTTTCAAAAGCTGTCAACAGTAAGACTTCAAAATACCTAGAAACCTACATATGTACTACAGTAACATTAATTAGTGCAGTTACTGTGTACCGTATTTATGTATGTATTAGAGTTAGGACGAATACTAAAATTTGACTTCAAATATTCGTTCTACATATTCGACAAAGATTCGAATGTTCGGAAAGCTGAGCCGAATGCTATGCATATGGCTTATATACGTATGTATGGTGTAATACAAACATTGTGGTTTCTGAACTACTGATAAGACAAGCCTGAAGTGTATTAGGTTGGTTCCAGCTGAACCCAGCACTATCTATGGTGGAAGTAACAGCTCTGCTTGCAGTCTAAAAGCGCTGATATGCTGGTGGTAAACTGTTCCACTGAAGAAATGATTCGCGCTAGTGGCAGATTCTGGTTGTAGCTTATCTATTCGCCATGTTACGCTGTGAAGATGAATTTATATGCAAAGTATGTGTATTCTATACATATAAATAGTAGTAAACGAATATTCGAATAAGCAAAAACATATTCGAATGTTGGGTAGCATTTGAATATACCAAATACTCAAATATTCATCCCACCTCTAGTATGTATGTACAATGCTTATCCAAAAATGTCTATGCTGGACAGGGTATTCATTGTATGTGTTGTGCAGATTGCTCGGCAAACATTTGAGTTACTGTGTGAGTTGGCAGACTTGGGTTATCGCCAAGAAAGACTGAAGCCAATACTCCGCTTGGATTTGGAGGCTGCTGAAACACTGGTAAGTGATGGTTAGAACTAGCACTAGGCATCTACGTGGTAGTCTGACAGCATTAGCATGATGTTGTAATTTCTGTTACACCATTCAACTATGGTTTAACTCGAACATCACGCTAGCTAGATTGAAAGATTTGTGGTCCCTAGATAAGCACTATATGAAGTTATAATAAAGTCTCTGGATAGTTCAACTGCCAATTGTGTTAACTGGAACAGTTTGGAAGAACATATTACTACTTCGTGCATGATGAAGCTATCATCAAAAACAGGAAGTGTGCAATATCAAGTCCAAATGCACACTTTGGTGTGCATTAGCCTTCTAAGTGATCTCCACATCGAAGGCACATGCAAAGCTGAACACCCTTTGACTAATTTGTGATCTGTTTGCTGGAAGTGTGGTAGGAGTAAAAGGCTGAGAAAACAATGAACGAAGGAAAAAGAGGCACTTGAAGACAGTTTGTGCAAGATACAGCTGCATGACTCCAGACCAATGAAATTTGAACCTATGTATACAATTGCCAAGGATTCATGGCAACGGTATTCATGTTGTAGTGGGTCAAATCACTAAGATTAGAAAGAAATGCCCCATTAGAAAGATGATGAGCTCTCGGAACAAAGGGATATGAAGGTTCATCTCTGTCCAACCGTACTCAATCCTGCTATCCACTGACTAGTTGATCTTGCCTTCACTGAGGAATGCGGTATAGTTGCCCAAAGTGAGACAATGATTGATCTTGCTACACATATAGGGTATCCATGTATGCTTTACTCATGTACGGTACGGTGCATAGAAAACATTACGTTACCCGAAAACTGGTAACAGTTATCGTCGATTATCGTTAGCAAACGCGAACGGTGAACTGTTAATCGGTAGCTAGTAACGTTTAATCATTAACTGGTAGCGAGTTGCGTAGGAGCAGTTTTCAGTGTTTGCGAAAGAGAATGATCTTATCAATGTATTGCATGCAGCGGATCGTGCAACTATACGCGTGACTTCGTCTTCACTGTGACACTCTCACCGATCTGTAGCGCTCCAGTCGCGCTCTTTTCTCTGCGTACCTTGGAGAGACTGTCTACGTACTCCTTCCCGTCGTAGCGCACTGAGCCGCTGTCTTCGTATGTCGATGATGACAATGTCCATATCTCTTTAGTCGGCTCCGAATAGCAAGTCTCTCCGAAAGGTCAGGTGCTGATCCAAGCAACTCCAAGTCTTTTCAAACGGCTCCAAATAGTAGCGTCTTCACAGGTGTGCACTCCACGTATGGCAGCGTAACAGTGTTTCAATAGAGCAGCGTCTCGCAGTGTCCCCAAATTCAGCGTTTTCTGATTTGAGCAGAGTATAGGTATGAAAACGTCAACCGATAACGGTTCCCGGTTTTCCGTTAACCTTTACCGGTTAAACGCTAACAGGTAATCGAAAATATTCACAGTTAAAGGAGCGATAACGATGAAAAGCGCTAACCGGCAAACGGAATTACCGTCATGTTTTCTATGCACTGTACCATATGTTAAGACACAATTTTACTGTTTCCCTTAACTGTAACTATCACTACCCTCTACAGGGGTCTGTACAGACAATAGTAAAAACACAGAGAGCACTAATTGCTTGTATTAAATGCCAGTGTGTAAGCAGTCTATGTGATAATTATCAGGTATGAAGGCTGAATTTTTGTTATGTTTGCTATAGACCTTAACTCCATGTTGCCAGAGATTGTCAGGAAAGTTTATACATGTTGCTGTCCAGACTAGCACTGTGGTAACAAAGTGTGTGATGGTTTTATCTAACCTCATGAGCATTCTGCTTTTTGCAGAAACATGGCTATTACTTAGAACAATTTTGATGTAGCTTATGCTAAGTAACATCTCACCTAAATTTCTACCATGAACTTAAATTCCATTCTTGTACGTACATACATGTGTTGTCAATTTGATGAAAACAGATTGAACCACTAAAAGATTGGACCAGTTATCTCCCTGTATCAGCCATTAATTATTAATTGGTTGTTGGAATATTGGCTTAATTCCCATATTGGTTGTAATTAAGCCTCTTTCCAAAGATCAATCTAATGATGAAGTGCATTGACTTAAGTACCTAAGCTTTTGTATCGTCACCTTGAGTCTTCCTCTACTTGAAGAAACATGACTTGGAAAAGAAGCTCTCTGACTGGAGGAAGAAGCTGAAGCAGCTACACAATGACTATGACAAACTCCTCTTCTTCCACATCCCCAAAATGCTGAGGATGTCCAAAATGCTGTGTCAAGGTGACTCTAAGTCCGAGGGAATATCCCAGCTAGTGATGGAAGTCAGCTTTCTGTTTGGCTCCAATAAGGAAGCAAGGCAGCAAATCGATGCTGCGTTGAAGGAGGTGTGTGTGCGCGTGTGCATGCGTGCGTGCGCGTGCATGTTTGTGTGTGTTTGTGTAGCACTTGTCTGCATTTGCATGTGTGAAGACTGAGAGTTGGTGTCTAATCAAGATTATGTCTTCATTAGACACAATCTGTATTGGTCTTTGGACCATAAGGGAGTCCTGGCCATCCAACTCTATGTGCTGTGATTTCACTTCTGATCCTACTTGATTCACATAAATTCACTCAGATTGCAACAAAATCACTTAAGCAAGCTAGTTAATATGGGCACGAAGGGGGGTAGTCGCCGGTGGGCATCATAGCTATGTGGCAGAGCACTGGCAGCTTAAGCAAAGGACCTAGGTTTGACTCCCAGCGGCACCACCTTTCTTTCGTACCCTGTAATAGCATCACCATCTCAAAGGTCCACTGACAATGGCAGCCCAGATTGTGTCTTCTTGATCAGACACCATCTCTATCGATCTTCGGGCCATAAAGGAGTCCCAGCCGTCGGACTCTCTCTGCTGTGATTTTGCTTCTGATCCTATTTGGTTTACACGTGTGTTTATATGTAGTATGTAGTTACAACCCACATCCAAGAGCTGCAGGCATAATACAAGGCCAAAGCCGAAGCTGAGTAATTGTATATATTTCGCACAGTAAGCCAGGGTTACAACTAATTTGTATCCCCTTTGCCATATGGCAGCGGAATAAACCTTCCACGAAAATTCTATTAATGTTAGGGTTTTGGTTTGATTGAAAGCCACCACACCCTGTTGTGATATGCATGGAAATTATTTCCCCCACTGATGCTGTCCATTACCACAATGTCATATCTATGTAATGGAATACAATTGCATATATATGTACAGTAACTCTAGTGGTCCTGCTAACCTGTACTCTAATGGTTTACTGCTCATTTTCAGGCTGTGGAAATCACCTCAGAAGATGTTCCATTACCAGATATATGCTCGGAGGTGCAGCTACCCATTGCCAGATTAGGGAAGGTCCTTGACAACCTTTTCCAGAATACGAATGTATGTCATAGTCGTTTTCCCAAGCCAACAGCCTCTTCAGTGATGACATCTGGTCACTCCCTACCAGCACAGTTGCCCAGCAGCAATGAAATGCCTAGGGAGGTATGGAGTTTAGTTACTGGTTCGTTTTCAATCTTTCTAAACGAGTTTGGGACTACATCTAGCATACTGTAGTGGTAGATTGTAATTATCACAATATGACGTCATAGTTAAGCTCAGATATGTGAGCGAAGCAAATCAACTGTGATGTAATACTGCTAAAACGGACTGACAATGCTATGCAATATATGGATTTTTGTACTTCTGTACTTTTGACGCAAAGAGGGTACTGATATGTGTACTCTAAAATCTTAATGTGTATATACATAATGACATGCACTCCCTCAGTGTGCATGCTTTAACACATATCTGCCCCTCCTGTACACTCCAGTCCCTTTGCAAAATGCACGTGGGTACAAACCTGACTCCAAAAGGTATCATCCAACTTGTATATGAGATATACGAGGGATTTCCTGCCCCTTATGAGGTCTACCACTGTCGTGCAGACAGCACCGAAGAGGAGCTCATTCTCTTTTTCCAGAGGATACTCAAGTTTACGTATGTCATGCACTTAACAATACAATATAAAGTGGCTAGGTAGACTCATATTGATGGATCTGTTGCACTAGCCAGAGCACTGAAACAGTAATTCAGACATTTCGGCAACCTTCAGCTGCCTTCTTCAGTGAATAATTGACACTTCAGGCACACATGTATAAATACAATAGGGCAGTCAGACGATGATGTGGTAACGTGAGGTATACAAGTACAGAAAGTAAGAAAACACCCAATTTTAACTAAGACTATAACAAATATTACAACCTAAAAAACAAACAAAAGAAAATGAAAGGGGGTGGTAAAATAAAACTAAGTGTACGATAGGCACCTAGCCCGAAGTATTTAGATCCTAGGGATGATGCAATAGTGACCAAGGGTGAAGCCCGAGGTCACTATTGCATCATTTCATAGGATCTAAACACCTAAGAGCCTCAGGCTAGGTGCCTGTCCGGCTTAGAAAATGTCACCAGGTTACTAATTTTTACATTGCGTATCTTAGCATACTTAGCTATATACATTAAAACAAAAAGATCAAAGTAAAATATTCCTAGCATTTTCTAATACTAGCATACAACCTACGTAGTAAAGCCTTATAGATAACCTACTAACCTATAGGGGAAAGTGAAACAAGGATTAATAATAGTAATATTAGTAATAATGTTGTATCCTATTATTAGGTTTATTCTATCACTCCCTTCTTTTTCTTTTTCTTTTGTGTTTTTTATGTTGTAATATATTTGGTAATGTTAAACTCGCATGTTTTCTTACTTTCTGTGGTCACGTACGGTACATGTCACAAGTTACTTGAATTTTTCCGTCGAAATCCGCGGTTTGCCATCACGGAATTCTGTGAATGTTCGCGAAATTTTCTGCAGAGCGTCCGCACCCGCTCTGCAAACTGGCCGCAGGAACGTACCAACTGTGGAACACTTTCCTCAGAATACGGTTGTCTTGCGTAGGGAGCGAGACCGTTTTCACCCTCCTGGTGAAGACTAGGAAGACACAGAGTGGTGTGAACGAGGGGTACGCGCTACGCTATATACGTAAGTAGCTATCTACAAACGCAGAACGTACCACGTATTCACGTACGTACGATATTCTGTTCTTTCCTTCTGCACTGTTACGTAAGTAAACATTGCGGTGAGCCACGCTACCTGATGCCTTACTACCGACTCGAATGGTTTGAAAAGTGTTTGGCGCAAAGTCGAAAACATGGCGGCGCTGTACGTAGATACAGAAGCGATACTTAGCTCACGATTTGGAGTCCCAAGAGCTGTAGCTAGCGACTACAAGTGACTAGTAGCAACTAACGTGTAGATGGTGCCAACTTCCGCGCGGAATGTTTCTCTTGCTGCGGATGCCACGCGACCGATCCGCAGAGCGTGCGCGGAAATTAACCTGCTGCGCAGCCATTTGCGGATTCCCGATGCGGCAAGCCTGCAGAAAAATTTAGTTACTTGTGACATGTACCATATACCTCACATAACCACATCATCATCTGACTGTTCTATTGTATTTATACGCGCATGCCTGTAAGTGTCAATTATTCACTAAAGAAGGCAGCCATAGGTAGCCAAAACGTCTGAATTACTGTTTCAGTATTCTGGCTAGTGCAACAGATCGATCGATATGCCATGCACTTGAGCATGGTGGCCAATATTGTGATCAATTGTGTGTAAACACTGTACCATGCAGTCTATAGGGTCTTATAGGGTAAATAGTCATATTTTAGTTAATATTATATGATTAATAGTCTCTCCTGATCATTCATCATAGGTACTTACATTTCTGCCTTCTCGATGTCAATGCGCTTCCAGTGAAACTGCAGGAGGTACAGTGTCTGCTTACAGTATATTGCACAAGTCATGCATGCTGGACAAACTGCTGTATTCTCCTACGCTGTGCATAGTCCATATAATGCATTTCTACATCTCCAATACCTGCACACCACAGTATGTAAACTGCTGGGGTACCCTGTAAGACAGATAAAGAGGTTTGAACCTGCCATTTTGTCTTGCCTATGCGGAGAAATGCCTAGCTTTCATCTAACTTGAATACTGCAGGACATCAATGGCTCACTTGGCACTCCGTGTTAGAGCATAGGTCCAGAGTTCAACCTCGGTTGCTGCTCCTTTATCTCATATTGCCTTCCCACTTGTGAACTACATATATTACTTGTCATATCTTTCAAGGTGTTCACACTGAAATCGGTCTGCCTCTACCTGAATTGGTTCATTGAAATCCCATCTGGGTTATGTACATACCAAATTTCATTCCCATTCACATATTTAACCCTTTATGCTTGATAGTCCGTTTTAATGGTTGCATTTATGCAATACGCTAACTATGATGGACCGTTTAAACGGTCGTAACAATTAGTTCGCTTTGCGAGCCTTTTCGAAGAGGCGTAAGAGCAGCACCATTCCTGTATCGACGGCGGTGAGTTTCCAAACGTGCAGTCAACGCGAATGCACCAAATCAGAGGCTCTCCCAGCAGTTCAATGCTCGGAATCATGTTCATTTTGCACAATACGTATGTTTACGATAGAAGTAGTTTGCGCGAGAAGAAACGAAGACGACAATAGAATTGAGGCTTTGCAAGTCTCCATAAGCGTACACAGAATGAATGAAAATGCTGACTAACCAGGTGCAATGTATGGAAGGGCCAAAACAAGTCGGAAGTGTACCTCCAACACGACAACCATTTTCAGCCATATTTATTTGTAACTTGTGGGCCACGGTAGGAAGTTTAAACTTCAGACATAAAGGGTTAAAAGCATGAATCAGTTTAGGCTAGAGAGGAAAGACTATGAGAGATGCAGTGAGCAGAATTTTGAAAATTGCCTCTCTCTATAGGGCAATATTTACTCAATAAGCATGCACTCGAGGAATTTCTACATTTTCCGTTTGTGACTTTGTTCATTCTTGAAAATTGCAAAATACACAAAAGATGCAAGAGGATACATACACATATACAGTGTGTGTAGACATGTTGCAGTCTACTGTATATGAGAAAGGAAGATGGGTCATGACTGACAAATTATTTGTTTGTCCCGTCCCCCCAACCCCCAAGCACAGGTGCTCCTTCAGCAGCACCTAGCAATGGAGAGACAGGAGCACCACTGCACCATACACTACATTTCTACGGGGTCCTGCTTACTGGAGGACATGCCCTGGGTCACTGTCAAGGAACACGAAGCAGCCTCGTTCAAGTATGACTGGAAGCAGATTTGTACCGTGTGCAAGCCCCTACTGAACACAAACCAGGCTACCTTCTCTGCATTTGAGCTTGTGTATGGGAAAGCAGGTGTGTACGTATAACAGTTAGGGTGCATTAGTGCTAAGCATTACTATAAATGTGCTTAAAAATTTGTGTCAGTACATCTGATTTTCAGATTAAATTGTGTGTTTGCCCAACAGTATTTTCTTTCTGGAATAGTCGAAGGGTAGTCGGCTTGTAGTAGTCGAAAGGGTGGACTCGTCGTAGTGGTACTATACTTATGGTACCTGACACAAGTTACTTACGTGGCTCCGAAGTTTTTCCCAGTTTTCCCACGCAGGTTTCCGTGAAAGTCCGCGAAGACATCTGCAGCGCGACCGCACCCCTTCCGTGTACTACCCGCGCGGATTCCGCGGAAGGCTTTGCAACGGGTTTGTGCACTTCAGACTGCGTTGATTCCAGATGATGTTGGGAAATTCTTTCGGATTTTGGAGCATTAAGAAACACAGTTTGTTGAAGACGATTTTTAATCTCAATCTAACGTTTGAGACGAAGAATCGTCTTCGACAGACTGCGTCTCTTAACGCTTCCAAAATTGAAAGTATTTCCCAACGACCTTAGAACGTACAGGCAGGCGAGTGGAGACAGCTAACACAATGAATTCATCGCTACGTACACAATCATTCTGAACGACTTGCTAGCTATTCTCGCCAGAATAAGCTACGTATAAGTTGGAAGTACGTAGGTGTACATGCGATCTGCAGCGTGGAAGTCCGCAGGAAGCCTTCGAGGGCTCCGCGGTCGGCTATTGATAATCCCCATTATACCGCGCAGTATTCTGCGGAAAGTCTACTCGGCAATTCCGCATAAAAAAGTAAGATTAGAAGAAATTCTTGAGCATAAGCACAGCAGTCACTTCATTAAGGGGGCAGGACGTTTCGGTCCGTAGATCTTCTTCAGCTACAAAACTTAGCACAGCGCGACTCTAATAAAATACATGTTGCAGTCTACTGTATATGAGAAAGGAAGATGGGTCATGACTGACAAATTATTTGTTTGCCCGTCCCCCCAAACCCCAAGCATTTCATTTTATTAGAGTCGCGCTGTGCTAAGTTTTGTAGCTGAAGAAGATCTACGGATCGAAACGTCCTGCCCCCTTAATGAAGTGACTGCTGTGCTTATGCTCAGGAATTTCTTCTAATCATCATATATCACGCAGCAATGAACCCTTATCATATCATAAAAAAGTAAGTAACTTGTGTCAGGAACCGCCGTAGCTGTGGATCATTGAAGGCAGTGCACAGAGAGTGTACACCTACTGTACCTACTTACGTGGATCACAGGGCAGTCTTATGGTTTATACTACATACGTAGTTGTGGTCAACTAATGTTTGTTTAGTGCGCAATGTTTGTTTAACAGCGCAAAAGGTCACATCATCAAAGCAGTCAGCATGCACAAGTACATAATAACTATGATAGAGAAGAGTCAATGAATAAAAAACGAAAAGTAGTTGCTGATTGTCAGAGAAGTGGTGACTATCCCCTCCAAGGCCAGGACTCTCCTCATTTGTGCCAATGTCCACTTACCCTCATACTGGGTCCAAAAGGGCTACTATTCTTCCTCTTTGATATTCAATCAAAGGCATCAGGAGACTCACGAAATGCAGTAATTCGCAAAAGACAGGAACAAAACTCACTCTCAGATTGAAAACCAAAATTGTTCCCAGTAGGGCTATTTATATGATTAGGAAAAGTAGGAAAAGGATACTTTCGCGTTGATTTTGACAAATCAGATAACTTTTAATCGTACATTTTGGTCTGTGGATATATAATATCAAACTAATCTCATTAGCTCTGGATAATCTCGCACTACGGTGCCATGTGAACATAATATGAACGAGAATATAAACAACTTAATTTGATATGTGATTCACCTATATATCGGTTCAGCGTGTTCCTGCCTTTGTGAATTATCCTGCTTTTGAGAGTTATCCTGCCTTTGCGAGAGAGATGGAAAAGATGAAGTGAGGGCTTCTCAGCTGGCTCAGACATGAGAAAGGGTAGTTCTGTAATACCAGCTTCACAACAGGGTTGGAAAGGTTTTTCAACCCTGGCAAGTTTTTTCAACCGTTGTTAAGCTGGTATACTAGTGGTAACTACCCGTTCCCCTCAAATTAGGGTTGACACCTCCCTTACCTTTGTTTTGCCAATGGACAGAAGGATGCTCTTCTTCGGAAGAGTGAATCCGGTACTAATCATGGCCTTCAAGTACGCCTCATAGTGATTGTCTCCGAAGCAGGCTACCTCTCCGGTACTTGCCATCTCCACACTGAGTTTCACGTCTGCTCCATCTAGACGGGAGAAAGAGAACTGAGGGACCTGTGCCCGAGGAGGAGAGAAGAGAAGGGAGGAGGCAAAGAGAGATGAATTGAACAGAGGGAGAGGTCTTTGGCTACAGTAAAAGCCTGAATGGACAGGAATGGTCATGATGGTCAGTGTAGAGTCATGATAACTTTGCCGAAAACACTAGCCAAGTCAATCAAGGATGAATCAAACCGAAACGTTTGATTTACTGTGGGGATTAAAAGTACTGAACCATGTACCACGTATCTGGCATGTGTGTAAGATATGTACACATGTGTACATGTACGAGTAAAAATGGCAGGTGTAAATCCGAGTTAGAATTTGCAGCAAACGTAAGTTTCAAAGGCGTTCCGTACGTTATGCAGAAGATTGAAGGCAAGTTTTCTCACTAGCAAATGTGCTAACGTTGTCAGAATCTGTCTAGGTTACAGTTCAAAGATCAAGCAATTGCTTGTTCATGGAAACGGTTACAACCCTGCCGACGCAACTGTCACACTATTTCAGAGAAAGAGTCATTGCTCTGTTGAATGGAGGAGAAAACGTCTAATCCAACATTCGGACTTAGGGCGGAGAATCGCTACTCGTGCTACTGTTTGCCGCTGGACACGTTGATGGGAGCAAGATCGTGGCCTGGAAGACAACCATCACAAAGAAGGTCTTTGAAGATCATAGTCTCAATTGCAGAATACATTGAGCAA
>MKWU01003618.1_pt1 | contig 19964 bp, 28 predicted proteins | sample 809101 | NCBI WGS metagenome assembly MKWU01 (sample SAMN05860141, study PRJNA318959) | sponge metagenome | host: Aplysina aerophoba | place: Slovenia: Piran, Adriatic Sea, Gulf of Piran | collected 2013-05-07
CAGCGTGATGGACTTCGCCTGCGGCTCGGGTTCGCTTCTGCTGAACGTCCGCAAGCGCATGGGCCCGCACGGTATCGGCAGGATCCATGGGCAGGAGAAGAACATCGCCACCTACAACCTTGCGCGGATGAACATGCTGCTGCACGGGGTCAAGGATGCGGAATTCGAACTCTATCATGGCGACACGCTGACCAACGACTGGGACATGCTCCGCGAGACGAACCCTGCGAAGAAACCCTATTTCGACGCCGTGGTCGCCAACCCGCCGTTCAGCTGCAGCTGGGACCCGAACCAAGCGTTGGGCGAGGACATGCGCTTCAAGAACTACGGGCTGGCCCCGAAGTCGGCGGCCGACTTCGCGTTTGTGCTGCACGGGTTTCACTACCTCAAGGACGACGGCGTGATGGCCATTGTCCTGCCGCACGGCGTGCTGTTCCGCGGGGGCGCGGCGGAGGCGAAAATTCGCCGCAAACTGCTCGGCGACGGGCACATCGACACCGTGATCGGCCTTCCGGCGAACCTATTTTATTCAACCGGCATCCCGGTCTGCATCCTCGTCCTGAAAAAGTGCAAAAAGACCGACGATGTCCTGTTCATCAACGCGTCGGAGCATTTCGAGAAAGGCACGCGGCAGAACCATCTGTCGGACGAGCATGTCGCGAAGATCGTCGACACCTACCGGGAGCGCCCGGAGAGCATTGAGCGGTACGCCAGGCGCGTGAAGATGGACGAGATCAAGGCCAACGACTTCAACCTGAACATCCCCCGCTATGTCAACACGGCCAAATCGGAAATCAAGATCGATCTGGCTGCCGCACATAGAGAGTTGCTCGAGATCGAGAGGCAGATTCGGGAATCATCCGCGAAACACAACGTGTTTCTAAAGGAGCTTGGACTATCGCCATTGCCAGCGCCCGAGAAGTAATTGAAGCGATTTCACCCAAGATCCTTGTGACGCCGGAGCATTGCGACAAGCCGGAAATCAGGGCCTTCCAGAGACAAAACTTGCTCAGTGGGCCCTCCCATTGGTCTATTTTCTGCAGAGGAACCAACGCTGTGTCGCGCGCTACTCGGTATGCTCTGATTGTGTGCAAGTCCCAGACGGCAATTGAAATCGATTGATTTGTTTATGTCTTTTGGTTCTGTTTTGCAGCTCTGCGACGAGCCTTTGTGGCAATCGGGGCTTTTGGGGCCGGATTGTGTCACGTTAGCCTTCCGCCCCGGATCCAGAGAGCCTGCCCCGGCCTCGAGCCGGGCGGACAGGCATTTCGCAGGGGCCGGCGTCTGTCCAGTCGGAGAGCGTCTGAGGCGCGCTGCGTGTATCGTTCGGAGCATGCCGACGCGATGGACCGGCATCGTCGCAAGATGCAGTCGAGCGTTGCGTTGCTGCGTCGTCGGGGTTCGCTTGTGGAGCATCCGTTCGGGACATTGAAGCGCAACGCTGGGCTCGACCAGTTTCTGATGCGGGGTCTTGGGCGGTGCCGCGGCGAGTTCTGTCTGATGACGCTTGGCTACAACTTGAAGCGTGCAGTGAACGTGCTCGGAGTCTCGGCGTTGGTGGCGCATTTCCGTCAGCGGCTGCGATTCCAGTTCCACAAGGGCCGCGAGGCGCAGATTCGGGCGACCGGGTCGCTAAGACATCGAAATTGCCGGCGAAACGACTGGATTGAGTTGCAGCTGAAAGGATAAGATCACAGTCTCGCTAGCCGCCGCCTAGCTGACGACCCCTTCGACCGTCACCCTTTCGTTGCGCAGCAAACGGCCGATCCACACCTCGCCGGCACGATGGCCGCTCAGGATGCGCACCGAGATGCACCTGGGGCCGATCTTGACGAGGCGGTCATGAATGAAGCTCCCGGCGGCATCCATGCGTAGATCCCCGAAGTTTGACACACCGCTGCACATTGTTCCAACCCTCGTTGCCGTGCCTGATCGGAACAAGGTGAATCAAAAGTTGACGCAAGTGGCAGGTCATTACCATCATGGAACATGAAAAAAGATGTGGGCATACGGTAGGGCTTGATCCACGGCAATCAGGCAACCCTCGACAATCCTCGAAGAATCAGTCCGATAGCCTGATCGATGTGAGGCGTCGTCGCCAGTATCGAGTTCTCGTTCGGAGAGAGCCCATTGTTGAGAGTCTCTGCGGAAAGGCCATTGAAGGAGTCACGTCCAGGCCAAGCGTGGCAAGTTGGCAACTGCTGTTCCGCAAGCGAAAGGCTTTCCGCGATGTCACGGGCACACCCGCCAAAACCGCCAATCACGTACAGTGGTTGCTTCGCTTCCAGCGACAGCAATGCCTCTTCGGCAATTCCTGGCATAAGCCCCTTGTAGCTCTCGGTCCTGCCTCCCAGCACAATCCGTGCCTTAGTCTTCTTCACCAAGAATTGTCGCATGGCAGTCAATCCGCTGGTCCACTCCTCCTCGCTTGGGCTTCTTCCATCAAGCAGCTTCCGCTGCTTCATCGCCATCGGCTGTCCATCCAAGCCCAAACAGACCAGCTCTGCCGTTCCCTTGAGCTCGGTGGAGGTTTGCTCGATTTTCTCAAAGGGCATCCCTATATGCACTGGCCAAGCCAAGTAGTTGGCAACGCCCACTTTCACTTCATCGCCGTCGGTGTACAGCCCATGGCGTGCAACGATTTCGAAGAGCAGTTCACTGAATCCATGTTGCCGCAGATCTCCTCCGTAAACCAGCCTGGATCCGGACGCGAGCATATGCCGGGCAATCTCCGTCATGGCGTCGATCAAATGCTCGTTGCTAAGCCCATACACCGCCATGTCAGGGCAATCGGAAATCGACACTCCAATTGCCTGCGACCGGGACTCGTTGCTGACGAACATCAGGATACCTCTGCCAACCAATGAGACAGACAATGCAACTTAACACGCGGAGCTACACTCGCAAAGACATCTTTCTCTTCGTTGCCGAGCGGTGGATCGGGGTACACCATCACCGGGTCGCTGCTGCACCCCATAGCTGTGGAAAGGTTGACCAACGAAAACAGTTCCGGCGGTCGCGGTGTGAACGTCACGCCTTCCGCAGCCTGGTTGCCAAGCGCCTGAACCCGAAGGCGCCAAAGAAGATTCTTCAGTACTTCGTCGAGCAAGCGTCGCACCAAAAAGTCCATTCGATCGCTGTCGTCCGTTTCCAGCCTTACAATTGGTACATTGCCCATGTAGGGAAAACTACGATCGTCCGACCCAGATATACAATCTGCCACTACAAGCGGAACATTGTAAGTCTTTGCCAAAATGATCTCCCGTCGACACCACTCCCGTGACGAGAATGAGTCCGAATGTATGGCAATCATGGCACTGGACTTGACCCGGTGATTCAATACCTTGTCGAAGCGTAGGCCAGCAGGAATGTCGTGCACATCAAGAAAGCTCGACAGTGCGTGCTTTTCGTGAATTCGGTCACGAATAGCGTATGCCATGCACTTTCCAAATCGATCATGCTTCGAATGGCTGAGAAAAACCCGCACTTTTTTCAAGTACTGAGACAAACCATCGTTTGGAGAGTCCGGCGGTTCAACAATTTGGCGCAACATCCTGCAGAACTCAAGAGTGAGCTTGCCGTTCAGCTTGCGCAGCTTCCTTTCCAGGCAACCAGCCCAGCAGTCCCACCTTAACGCCTGCTCGGTCAGCCTGAGATCGTCAAGCGTCGTGTCCTGCATCGATACGGGAAAGACCCGTGTTCCAAAGCCCATTTCTTCTGCTTGGTCCACCAGATTGCGAACGTAGTTGGTCCAACCACTATCATTGCATAGATTTTTGTCAGCGAGTACGACAATCGCCGTGGTTTCCCCATCCTTCATTTCGATGGGAAGCGGTGCCGTATGGCCGTCCACGGAAGCGCTCCGGTAGATGACGCTAATTCCTGTACCTCCCGACACGTTGTCAAAGAGCGGTCTGCGGAATTGGTTGTACATGGATTCCGCGACCTTGGCACCTTCTGCAAATTTGGGATGCCATGCGACATAAATCGCAAAGGGCGGTTTGCTAATGTCTGACACTTTCTCCTTTGGGAATACCTGTCGACTAAATCGTTCGTTCATCCGTTACTTCGCCGTGTAAGATTGACATTCCAATTGACAGATTCTTGGCAACTTCTTGGTGACCTTGGTCCCTTGCTTTGGCCAATGGCATCTGAGTATTCGCAGTGAACGAATGCGCCATTCAAAAAGGCATTGGCGAACATGTACATGGTTTGGGACAGTGCGAGTTGTGTTAATTTCCTTTGAGCAGAACCTTCACAATCAGCTTTCAATTGGCAAGAATAGGTGTGGCAAGAGTTTGTGATGGAGCTTGGATCCAAGATGTTTGACTTGAGAACATGGATACCTTTCTTGCCGAATTTGCCAATAATGCACGTAATGCCGTTCATGACAATTCACACCATACCTGCAAGAGCGGTGTAATGAGCAACTACACCAAGTTCATGCTCAAATGGAACAATTGGTAATGGCTTAAGCTAATGAAATGACATTACATCGCGATTTGGCAATCTGTCCCATGCCGCTTGGAAGCAAATTGCAAGTGCGCCAAAGCTGCATGCTACATTTTGGATGCACCGCTCGGGCACTTCACAATTGACGGGGCACTGGCACATTGGGGACATCGCTATTCACGCGATGAAACTGCATTGATGGCAGTTTGCCTGGGTGCATGTATTCCCGGCAAGCAGCCTTTCGCAGCGCGATGTCGCGCTTTCAAATACCAGACGGGTGTTATGTACTCCATTCGAGCGGTTTTCCACGATAGCCAGTCTGGCGAAGAGATAGCAACCAGCCACAAAAGTGCTGAACTTGTTCTTCGCTAAAATTGCACCTGTGACCCCTTCCACTATGACAAATGTCCAAGTCGCCAAGCTTTCGGATTTTCAAGGGTATCTTGGGACCTTCACCGCCCCAGTAGGCGAAATGCCTGCCCACAAGGACCCGGTCAACCCTTGTGTCATTGCGAATGTTTTTCAGATTTGGGGTGCCGTCTGATTTGCTATGGTGCGAGTCTTCTTGGCGCCAGCAATCCCTATCCTTGTCCCAGTTGTAAATGTTGTCCCCGTACGCCTGCTTCCAGCTGCCCCGCAGATTCGGACGTTTTTGCCGAAAGCGCCTATCGGTCCAATACTTGTCGAATGTCATGTGTTCCGAAACTTTCATGGCAAAAACGAGATAGCCCCGGCGTTCGAGTGTCTTGCTTCCTGTGCCAATTATCAGATCACCAACCTGTGCCGTTTTCCTAATTTCGGGTTTGCACGTCGCCAGAGTGCAAGTCCCATGGAATGGGTTAGGTGCAAATCCATAGTCTCGCGCCACGACATACGAATACAATCTCATGCACGTCTCACTTAACAGCTGTATCGTTTGATTGCTTGATAACTACCGGGTGATCCGTCAGGCTCCTGCCAATCGTTATTGTCGCCGTTTATGGCGTCCACAATGCTGTTGCCTCTCCAGCCCGCGAAGGCATCGCCGTACTTGATTAACGCCTCGGGTGGTTCGCAACCTTTTTCACCATGAGCCCACACACCTACTATCCGCTTGCCCTTCTTGTGGGCATACTCAATTTCCCAATTCACATACTTGCTGTTCTTGGTTTTGGGCGATACATAAACCGCGACAACTGAGCATTGCCGAATTCTTGGGGCCAAGATTTGCGACTTGATATAGCTTTCAGAATGAGCATTGTTGGGATTGTCGGAATTTATGGAGTAGTCTCGGACAGTCATACCATTGGACTTGAGCAAGGTCTTAAATTTGCCCAAACCTGCGTCGTCTTCGTGAATGTGGCTAACGAAGACATTTCTGGTACTGTGATTCACTGTCAATCCCCTGCCTGAATAGATCCGAGTTGGCGGCTGGACCGCATATGGGGCTTGCAAGTGGTGTTTCAACTTGTCGAGAACCATTCGCCGGATTCCAGAATCTCGTTGGGGCGGAGAATTCCAATGAGCCACTACAGAAGGCAGCCCCATGAGATGTCAACTGCCGACTGCAAGTTCACAAACTCCATTTGCATACAGTTGATGCACCCAAACGCAGTTGTTGGAAACGTCAAGCCTGACTGACAATGGAAAGCAAATACTGTTGCCAATCAACTCGACCACCTCGCTCGACATCTCATGCCAAAACGCCGCCCCACTTCTTCACACACACCTCTCTTCACTGCAAATGCGGCCGCGACGCATCGAGGCGTAGATTCACCAAAATCTTTCCAAAGTCGTTCCAGGCAAAGCGGCAAAATGGGGCCGCCAGTCGGCAAAGCCGATGCGCCAGGCCAATTGGAACCGACAATGAATTCTCAGCCCGCGCCCAAACCCTTGGCTTTCGCGCCGCAAGTCAAGGTGACAACAGCCTATGAGAGCTTCTGGCGTTTCGCAGCCGAACGCCAGGAGATATTCTTCCGCCGTGTACGCGGCAAGCCGCATCCGTGGACAAATGATCCTGTGCTTGCGAAATACAAGTTCACCAATGCCTACCGAGCCTCCGACCGCGTCAGCCAATATCTAATTCGCAATGTCATTTACCGGGATGATCTGCCCGGTTCTCCGAATGAAGTGCTGTTTCGCATCCTGTTGTTCAAGTTCTTCAACAAGATCGACACCTGGAAAGCGCTTGAGCGCGAACTTGGCCCCCTTGTCTTTGAGAACTATCGGTTCGCAGGTTACGACGCTGTGCTTACAACTGCCCGCCATGCCGGCCGCAGCATCTACTCGGCAGCCTACATAATGCCGCCAGGCAATCGTTTCTTCGGTCGAAGGGCCAAGCACCGGAACCACCTGCTTCTGCTCGAACGAATGGTTGCCGATCAGCTCGGTGAGCGGCTGACAGAAACCCGCTCAATGCGCCATGGCTTCGAGATGCTGCACTCCTATCCGACAATCGGCAACTTCCTCGCCTACCAACTCATCACCGACATCAATTACAGTGAACTCACTGACTTCGACGAAATGGATTTCGTCATGCCTGGTCCCGGCGCCAGCGACGGTCTCCGAAAGTGTTTCGCCGATCCGGACAGCTTGAGCGAGTCGGATCTCATCCGACTGGTGGCCGCCAGGCAGGAGCAGGAATTCGAACGATACGGCATTCATTTCCAAGAGCTCTGGGGCCGCAGACTCCATTTGATAGACTGCCAGAACCTCTTCTGCGAGATCGGCAAGTATGCTCGCGTGGCGCACCCGCACATTGCTGGAACTACGGGCCGCGTCCGCATCAAGCAGAGGTTTGTGCCTTCATCGAAACCCATCAAACTGTTCTTTCCTCCCAAGTGGAAGCTGAACGACAAGATCAATGGAGCTACACTGCAACCCGCTTCAGTGTCATTTTCCTGGGGAGAAACACATGGACTTCAACAGCTACCAACGGAACGCCCGGCGCACCGACCAAGTTCCCGACGACAAGGATGACTTCTCGATGATTGTGCCGATGCTCGGCCTCGCCGGCGAGACGGGGCAACTACTCAGCGAATACAAGAAGCACCTGCGCGATGGCGAGGCGCATCAACTATACAAGGAACGCGTTTCCGAAGAGTTGGGCGACATTCTCTGGTATGTCGCCAATGTTGCAAGCAAGTTCGATCTCTCGCTTTCCGACATTGCAACTGCAAACTTGGACAAGATCAGGCAACGCTGGTCAGGTCAACGCAACGAACCTCTCGACTTCGATGCAGGGTTTAGCGAAAACGAGCGTCTGCCACGCCGGTTCGAGGTCGAGTTGACCGAGGTCGAAAGGAACGGGCAGCAATATGTGCAGATCCATGTCAACGGCATGCCTTTCGGCTCGGAACTCACAGACAACGCTTACGACCCTGATGGATATCGGTTTCATGATGTCTTTCACTTCTCGCACGCCGCCGTGCTTGGCTGGTCGCCAATCACGCGCGCGCTGCTCCGTCGAAAGCGAAAGAGCAAGCCGCTTCTCGACGAAGTGGAAGACGGCGGCCGGGCGGCCGTCGTCGAGGAAGGCGTAATCGCACTTGCATTCGACTATGCTCGACGTCATCGCTTTCTCGAAGGCGTTTCCGCGATAGACTCGCAGTTGCTGCGAACAATCAAGGACATGACCTCTCACTTGGAAGTTCACCAATGTACTACAGGCGAATGGGAACAGGCCATCGTGCAAGGCTTCGAAGTATGGCGCGAAGTAAACGCTAAGGGAGGCGGGCGAGTTGCAGTTGACTTGGAAGCTCGGAGGATTTTCTTTGTCGGCGTGCCCACACATCTCCCTGACCGAGACACCGGGGAATGTCTGGATCTACGTCCGGACGAGGATCAACAGCGATAAGGGATTTGGAGGATTGAAATGAACCCATGAGCCCGGGACATGTTTCTGCAATTGTGAGGCACTTACCCAAAGACAGAACAGGCTTATGGTAGGGCCAATCGACAGCAATCGTGTGGATTGTAGCGCCTCCAAACTTACGATTGGGCACGAAATCTATGTTTCACCCGCCTTTCAAGCAGTTGATCCTCCAGGCTCTTTTGTTCGCACACTCCCCAAAGAGGAAGCATTTCCGCTCCCGCCCGGGCATACAAGACTGCAGCAAACACCTTGCTGATAGTCGGCACGAAGAAGCTGAATGAAATCGAGGCCCCGAACATCCGTCTCTCCAGGATGAACAGTGGATGCACCAGATGGCAGTGCCCATGCCCCATTCCTCAAGCATGACAACATTCAAGTGTTTCGCTGACCATCCGTTCGAGTGCAGGCTCAAACGATTCCGCAATGCAATGGCAGTTGCGGAGGTCTGCACGAAGGACCAGGTACCGAACATTGCAGTAGTGGTCATTGATTTCATGCATGGAAATGCTGAGGACATTCCGGCATAGCCGGACGGGGCAGAAGGTTTCGAACCATGAGCCAGCTGAGGAAAGTGCGGCATGAACCACTGTCCATTCCTGTGGCTTGGATGGAACGACATATGTCCTGAGTATTGGGTGGCGAGTTCAAGCACACCGTAGTTTCTCGAACATTCCCGGTCAATTGGCAGCACACGGACTGCCGCCGCAAATCGCAGTCAAGTCCCTTTTCAGTAGCGCTTTCGTCATTGCTTGCCACGTTCCCTGCCCTTTCTCGGCCTGCTGGAGCAACACGCAAGGACTTTAACAGCAAGTTGATTTCCAGGCAGCCGGAGAGTTGAAAGTAAGGTGCTTAAGGATGTCAGACTGCTCTCGGCGAACAAAGCACTGTGGATATCGGACCGCGCATTGCTGCCTGACTTGCAGCCAGCAAACCAGTTTGAACGCGAATGCTGTCCTTTGCGAACCCATTGGTTTCTTCGGTCGAACAATTCCCAAATTCCATCAAGAACCGATTCAGGGGTCCAGTAAACCATCATGGCAGCTTCATTCGACACGACCGAATGGGATCGTTGTTGGCCCCAAGGATTTACTCCGAGAATGGGTTTGGAATAGTGAATTGCTCCATCAATTTCCAATTGAATCCATTGCCTATGGTCCGCGTACATACCTGTTGGTATGACCACAACATGGCAACGGGCAATTGAAGATTCATAGTGTATTGGGTCATCGCTGGGCAACGAGTAATTGAAGAACTTGAGGAGCACCGAATTCTTTTGCCAACGCTCTTCGAAAATCCACAACGACAACGTTGTGCCGTGCTCCGCATAAAGCCAAGAATGGCTGAGGTACAAATGAATCCGATGGCAGCTCAACTGTTGAGTTCCCTGTGCGGGCATCTTGGCAAAGTCCAAATTGGCGACGCCTCGGTAGACAGAACAAAGAGTGTGTTGGTGTTGGCTCTCACGAAACGATGAATCGCTTGTCAGGCGAATTGACCTTTGGAGGCAAACTCTCCGGCGTGAAATGCCAAGTGGACAGCACAATGGATACTCACGTCAGGTACGAACACCTGACAATTTGGGACCGATTGGGGGCAGGCGGAACTGTTCGGCCCTTGGGTTCATACATTTTGCCGGGCGGGACCTCTCAAAGCTGAAACGATTGTTGGCAGGCATTTCCGGATCTGTTCTCGATCGCTTTCTTTCTCCTTCTCGGACAAGTCCTTGTATGGCGTGGCACTTTGCCTCTCCCAGCGGGAAACCAGTTCGGCAGAGAGAAGGAGGGAGCCGTCTGGCCGGCGTCTTCCCTTGCAGTGCAGGTGTCGCTGCCAATTCGCCCATCGTTCATGTTCAATGTCGGCAAGCGCCTTCATGACCAGGTCCAAGCGTCGTTCCAATCCTTCTGTCTCACCTTCTGTTCATTCCTCCCTGGCCAATCGAACCTTGAACTTGCCGTTGAAAACAAGCTTGCATCCACCGTTCTTCATGCCCGCGTTCCACCAATGTGGCGCTCCTTCCGACGCTGCCAGATTGATTGATGCGATTGTACTCTTGGAATCCGTTGCAATGCAGCATGGCGCGGCGGGTCAGGTTCCGGCATGCCGGAAGCGACAATGCGCAAGATGCGTTTCGGTGCGAAGAACTGGTCCAATCCGAACTCGCACGCCGGTCAGGAAACCCTTGCAACACGCCTCAATTTCTTGATCTGGTTTAACTGCAGGCTGTGTCTTGGTCCCGAGCGATACAGTTTCGCATGCGTCTTGAAAGGGGAAGGTTGGGCCCGAACGTCAGGTGAGTGATTGTCCTGCACGCAATTGCCTCCGAATGAAACCTTCCTTGCAAGCCTTGCAGCAGTTCCATTGAGCGCGTTGACCATGGGCTTCGTGATCCTTTGGAATCCGCCCTGCCCGCCTGCAAACCCTTCCTTGGTCACAGCGGTCAGGATGCCTGCTCCCTCCTTTGGATTGACAACCATGGAGAGTGGATTGTTGCCAGCGACACCGCTTTGGCAATCCAGGAAGATCAACTGTGCTGCGAGCTCCGGATCAATCCGTCCAGGCAACGACTTCATATGGAAATGCCGTCAAGAACTGGCCGATGGGTTGAGGCGCCAAGAATATCATCAGTGGTCTCAATGTATCCGTGACCGGGATGCCAAGGGAGTGCAGTCTCACAGTCATCCAGGGGTTGCCCATTGGCGGAACGGAGCACGTTTCGCCTCTCGCCCTGGCTGGAACCTTGGAAAAACCAGCAAGCATTTATCGAAGCGCTTTGAACCGCTCGGGTTGCAGTTCTGTGTAAAGACTGTGCCATTGACACGCAGCCATACGGACGATGAATGCGTTCGTTTTTTTCCATTCGGCAACCGAGGCTTCTCATTGCGATTCATTTGGGAGCTGACCACAGCGCCAGCGAGGAACACAAACATGGAACGGTTCATTCCCGAGCAGGCGCATGTCCCTGCATTGTGCACCTTCGCATGATTGCAGATCTTTCCATAGTCCCAAGCGCGGCATCGCGGCTTTCTGCCAATGGCAAAGCACAGAAAAGCCTGTGTCGGTTGTGCCCGAACCTGGAAGCCGATCAAGCGGGCAGCAAAGGTTATGGCAGTGGAAGGATGCTGCCACTGCACGTTATTCCTGCCAGGCAAGCCTGATTCCACTTGAAATTCCCGCCGCCAGGACAGTCCAAGCGCGGGGGCTGCTTGCGTGCAGCTGGCCAATGCTGCATCGCCATGACGAACCGACTGACCGCGTTGATCGCGCAAGGATGGAAACACTTGCTGAATTCTGCCTTTCGCTCATGGGCACAGGGAATCAAGGCCATAGCCTGTACCTTTGCGACTTCACATGAGCATTCGAATTGAATGCCGCGCAGTGTCAAGGACTTGAAGGACACTGCCGATTGAGGTTCCATCGGTTTGTCCGAGAAGCTTGCGCAGCCGGGATAAACGAAGAATCGTCAAGTTGTCTGGAACGCGTTAAATTGTTCCTGTAAATCGCTTGGGATGTATTGAACAGTATCGAGGCAAGGGGTCATGGGCACTAGCTTCCGTCCATATGAGCCGGACAAGTTCTTGTTGTTTTCGCCGGAAATACTGGATGGCCTTCCGCAGGATCATATGGTCCACAAAGTTGGCCTTATCGTTGATTGGCTGGACTTGAGCGCCTTTTACTTGCCCTACGAGGGCGGCGGTCGCCGCAACACTCCCTATCACCCTGCGATGATGGTGAAGGTGTTGATCTATGGCTACGCGACGGGTGTGTGTTCGTCGCGCAAGCTTGCTCGGGGGCTGAAGGAGGATTTGGCATTTCGAGTGCTGGCGGCCGACAACACGCCGGCGCATCGGACGATTTGCGGGTTTCGTCAACGTCATCTGGAAGACTTGAAACGCGTGTTTGCAGAAACGGTGCATTTGGCAAACGAGTTGGGACTGGAGGGTTTCGACGGTTTGACGATCGACAGCACAAAGGTGCCACCAGAGGCTTGAAGCGCTGGTCAATGCAATTCCTCAAGGCGCCAGTGGGAAGAAAGACAGCGGCTAAGGTGTGCTGCGGGCAAACAACGAAAGCACCGTTCAAGAGCCTCAGGAAGCGATTGCTGCGGCGTCGCTTCCTGCATGAATGCTGCACAGATCTATCTCGAAGCTGATGGTATTCTTCATTCCAGTCCACTCCGCAAGCCACAAAGAAAGAGACGTGCAGATTTGCGAAGCTGAAGAAGCCGCTGCAGAATGTGTGTGGCATGTTGGAGCTTGTGTGCCTTTCTGTGGTCAAGAACCGCAACTCAGGGCCTGGCCTTGAATGGCTTGCAAAGTTTAGCGGCTCCCGTTCCCTTCGAATTCCTGCGGTGTCCCTGCTGCGGTTTCCGGCGCATTGTCCAGTCGTTGACACAGTCGGGAATGCTGGTGTTCAATCTGTTTGGGACAAGAATTCAATCCAAGCAACTACGGCGCAGCAGCAACTCCGCACGGTCTGCACACCGTGCTCGCCAACCTAGCACACACACTTGGCGTCTGTTCGCTTTGCTTGGCGGCTTCCAAAGGCGATCTTTTGGCGCATCGGGTTGATCAGCGGGGCAACGGAACCGATCCTCCCTTGTCGAAATGCTCCGTTGGCGGTGAAAAACCGCATTTTGGTCAAAATCGTCTCTCAGGTCCGGTTCAATGCCTGACATGCGATCAGCCACTTCAATTGCCGCGCCGGCAGTGGAAACGACTGGCAAAATTGCATCTTGCGGCTGCAATCGTCGTACCAGACCGAATTCCTTGAGGATGCCGCCATCAATCAACATAGCCACAGGCCGCCTCCGTCAGCAGCCGAGCGGGCAAGGATGCGGGCGTCCACCAGACCAAGCAGCGTGCCATGCTCGGCCTCAACCGCAATCGTCGCATGGCCGACAAGGCTGTTGCCCTTGCCGTCGTCCCGAAGGCTGGTCGTGTCCTGAATGGCCAGAATGTGCCGACCGGCAACACGAGAGGCCGTGCCGGCCGCCGCCTGGCTGACGACCTTGTCGACCGTCACCTTTTCGTTGCGCAGGAAACGGCTGGTCCGCATCTCGCCGGCACGATTGCCGCCGAGGCTGCGCACCGAGATGCCCCGAGGGCCGATCTTGACCAGACGGTCATGGATGAAGCGCCCGGCAGTATCCAGACGTTTGTCTCCGAAGTGTGACACAGCGCTGCACATCGTTCCAGCCTCCGTTGCCGTACCTGTCCAGAACAAGGTGAATCAGAAGTTGATGCAAGTGGCAAGTCATTGCCATCATGACGGGTGAAAAATGATGTGTGCATACGGTAGGTGTTGGAGGAGGTGCCGACGCTACGTTGGCTGTTCGCCGATCAGGGCTGCAAAGGGCCCAAGCTGCGCAATGCCCTGCTTGCGCACAGCATTGACGATCTGTTGAAGATTGGCAGGAAGCCGAGCGGCGAGAAGGGCTTTGTGGTGATCCCAAGGCGCTGGGCGGTCGAGCGGACGTTTGGCTGGGTCGCCGCCGCCGCCTGACGAAGGACCATAAACGCACTGTGGAAGGTTCTCATGCATGGATGCAGCTGGCGGCAATTCGTAACATGACACGCTGGCCTGATCGGCAGGGGCAATCCCCGAGGCGAACATTGTTCCGCTCTAGAGACTTCTGAATCGGACTCTGTGCGTGTTTGGCCTATCCGAACCTGCGAAGTGGAATATCGGACAGGGACAACTTACTATCAGGATTTTCAACACCAGTTTCCAAGAGCAGGTGACGAAACGCCTTTAGGGTGACACGCGGATACGGAGTTGGCCCGATGATTATTCTGTTCAAAAGACTCGGTATATCTGCTCCTTCAAGACCAAGTCTTGGGTCGTGGCAAAGTGGAAGTGCCCAAATTGTTTGAGGAATGCCTCTGACAGTCTCTATCCTCCTTTGCAACAATTTTTCGGGGTCTTGTGGTTGGAAGACAATTCGCCATTCCTTCTCTTCCGAAAATCCAGAGTGCTTGGTTCCCACAGCAGTCATCAAGAGCAATCGATTGATTGTGTGAACCAAAACCATTGGCCCGAAGTTCTTTACGCGGGCAACATTTTCGGAAATTCTCTTGGTTAACTCGGCAATCTGTTCGTTGAATCCTGTTTGGTCGAGGTATTGTACCGGCATAGAGAAAAAATTAGGTCTCTTTGCCACTGCTTTAAACGGAGCATTGTTGACTACGAGCGCTACATCACCATAGGCACGCCACATGGAGAGACGCCCCGTTTTGTCCTCGGTGGGGTCGTGTAGCGACAGACATGCGAGGTAGGTCTTTTTTTTCCAAACCGGTCCCTTCAGGCGTAGAATCATTTCCATGACTGCTTCGCCGTCAACATCGAAGTGTTTAAGAGAGTTGCGGAAATCCTTTCCAACAGAAGTTGAAAAGGCATTTTCTACCAGAGACATGCCGTGGGCGATTTCGGAAAAGTCATTCATCACTTGAGCGCTTCGAAGCCATACTTCTCCATTCCGAATTATCTTCGACGCTGTCTCCGCCGTGGTATAATAGGCAAGCTTGTGGTCTGATGACTTAAGATCTTCTCCAGCTCGCACAAGATGTGGAAAGAAGAGTATTTTGAGGAACGCTTGATCGTCAACTATCAACATAACTCAACCGTGCCATCTTCATTTGAGGTGTAATCACATGGCGGACTACGCCTTCGAGCCAACGGCTTCAAGCCTCTTATGGCCTTCCACAGGGTCGATGCAGGGCCCTGAACACGTATCGCCGACACTCTTGACGCGGGACTGCAGACTGCAATTTCCCAATGCAGCTTCCCGTCAGCAAAGCGCTCCCGCCAACCGTCAGCCCGAGTTCCGGGCAGCAGGCTGTGATGCGCAGACTAGGCAATCCAACCGCTCCCCTCAAGTAAACGGTGTTCTGCTGTGTCGGAAGCGCGGCTTCACGGGAGCGCTCCGCTGGCTCGCCATGCCATCGAAGATCTCCTGAATTCGTTTCAATTCACGCTTCTCACTTTGTTTTGCCACTCCGTCGGCCATGATCACTTCCTTGAGGAATTCGATCAGGTTGCCGGTGGTGGCTCTGTATTTGTAGTCGGAGTTCTTCCTGCTGAGCTCGGCAAACGTTCTTGCAACATCTTCGGTCCTGAACATTTCCAGGTCTTCCTTCACACATTCGAGTGCCAGATCTACAAACGCAGGCTCATAACCCCATAATTCCGAAAAGTACTCTTTCGTTGTCCGCAATTCCGCTTCATGAAATTCACCATCGGCGCCGGCAATCTTGAGCGCCATCGGCGCCAACAGGTCAAACACCTCCACGGCCAACTGATCAATCGGGGAGTTGACAATCCTGGGTTTGGCTTCGTCCCGGCCCCTATTCAGTTCAGCCTTTTTCCGAGCAAGCGTATACCCAACTCCTGAAGCGGCTGCCGCCAGAACAATCCAGCCAACCGGAGTGGCCGCGGTTGCCAAGCCAAGCGCTCCCAGGACTCCTCCTGCCGGAAAGAACGTTGTGGCGACAATCGAGGACGAGGCAACCGCAGCCCCGGCGCTTGCGGCGCTCACCGCTCCCTTTGTGGTCAACAGAGCTTCCGAAAGGGATGTGCAGTCCAGGTCGATTCCCAGTTTGCCAGTGAACAACCACTCATCGCGGATTACAGAATCAATATCCAATGCATCGAAGCGGGCCTTGCGATCATCTCCACTCGACTCCTGGCCTTGAAGCTTGTCAAACGGCAGCATCAGTTCCCAAAAACGTTTGAGCTGCGGGATCTTGAACTCCGCCGATTCGCCATGCGCAGGACCACGCGCCGCGTACAAGGGACTGATGATCGGCTCCAACAAATGCGCAAGAATTGGAATGTTGGTCGTCAACCTGACGATCACGGCTTTGAGTATTGCGCCGGCGGATGCATGGGGATTGTGACGAACCAGTTCAAGGAACTTCTCGAGTATCTTCCGCCCGATCCAGATGGCGTTGGCGTCAGCCCAAACTTTCGTGCTGGAGAAGTCGAGCAGCATCTTCTTGGCTTCGGCGGACAATGGCAGCCCACCGATCCTCCGCACAAGATCTTCCATCGTGAGGTCGAACGAGTTGAAGTACTCAATTGCGCCAGGCTCGTCAAAGCCACTCGCTTCCACCTCAAATGGCTTCCCTGACTTTGGGTTGTATGCCTTGATTTTCATCTGATCATTGCTTCCTTCCCAAGGAACCTCTCCCCGTGGCCGCGATTGGCACATTGCAATCCGCAGAGCCTCTCAACCGCAGTCTTTCCAATGCAAGCCATTCAGGGTGCGGTGATGGTCGGCTTGTTTCCTGATCTGAGATTCTTGGGCCATGTGGCCGGTCGACATTGAATTCGACAGCTTGCATTTCCATAATCCTCGGCGATGTCAAGTGCAGGCCGCTTCGTTGCGGCAGAAGTCGATTGTGCTTGCCAAGGCATGTGTCAATGCCTTTGGCTTGAATCAGGATCATTGTGGTTCGACCGGCGTGTCGATCTTGTCCCTGCTGACACTCGGAACAACTTGCCTCACTTGGTGTTCCAATGAACGGCATTCTCAACTGCAAATGGTTGGATGTCAGGCTTTGGGATGCGGCCACGCAGGACGGTCCAGCATGTCGCTACCTGACGCTTGGGAAGTCCAACCATCGATGCTGCATGGGAGGCTGTTGACAACACTGCCCCTTCAGCAACGTGCGAGCTTTGGTCGTCACTGCAAGCGAATGCCTCACATGCACAATCCGGCTTAAAGTCAGTCGGTCCGCACATAGCCGTTTGATCAGCGTGATGGAGCGACAACACCTTCACTTCCTGTAGCCTGACTGGAAGGTCAAAGTCAGCGGAATTGAGAATGTGGGCATTCCGCAGGACATGGCAAACTATGAACATTGCACTTCACAACAATGGAGGTTGGAGGCTTTCGTGTCATGGTCCAAGGCCGCTCGGGAAACGAGTGGTCGTTTCGATTGCTGCACGCAGTCCGGATTTGCTGATGCGGGACGGAACGTCTTCGGACTGCTCCTTCCCAAACTGGGCAGCATGTGGCGTCCCTGCACCTCGCATCATGGACCTTCGCATTGTGGCCGATGCCACAATGTTCAAGCTTTCCAACGGTGTTCGAAGGATTGCGGTCACACCGCAAGAGGTTCAATGGCAGGGTCGAAATTGCCTCCGTTTCGGAGATCCACAAAGCGAAAGTGGCTTCAATTGAGAGACTTCTGCATCGAAATCCAAGACTAAACCAGGCAATGGGCAATCGCCCAATCATCGGTTGCATTTCCATCGTCAGGAGCGAATGTCGGAATGGACATGAAACCGACCCCGACATCCCCCAATCACGGATGGGACAGAAAGGGAGTTCCAGTGCGCTCCATGTTCCGAACGCATGCAGCCAGACACAACACGATTTGCACCAAGGCTTTGCTCAACGCACAATGCCTGCATCGTTCCGGATGCATTTTCTCCATGAGGCGTCCAAACAGCGTCCTTGTGTCCCGACGTTGGCACAGGATGCAATTCCCTTCATGCGGCGTCGAACAGTTCGACCTGCTGCACCGGCTGAAGCTGCTGGTCGCGGGCGACGGCTTCTTCAAGACAACAGGACAGCACAATGGTAGAGAAGCAATTGACGGGCAACCATTTTGATGGTTTTCCAATCGGCTCGCATCCCGCGACCCCTGGAAATCTCTTCCGCCACAAGGACTCTTCCGCCTACCCGGAATTCGTATGGCATTCATGACAACGGTGGTTTCATGGGCATCCAAATCCACTTCGACAGGTTTCACGACAGGATCAAGCTGTGCCGCGAAGACAGCTCCTACAGCAGGGCGCGGGAGCTTGACGACAGCATCAAGAAGGACATCTCCACCGCATTCAGGAAAGCAAGGCACCCTCTTGCAAGCGACTTCATCCGAGGTTCGTTCAGCACGCACACGGGAATAGTGCCAATATCCGGTGTCCATGACATTGACCGTGGCTTGGTCCTCGATACGAGGAGCGCTCCCAAGAATCCGGTGCTTCCCAAGAAGAAAGCGCTCGCCGTGCTTGAAAGCAGGGGATTGAGCAATGCGAGGATCAAGAGACATTGCATCACGGCGTACGACGCCAGCGAGAACATCCACATCGACTTGGCCATCTACCAGGGATTTTCTGGCATGTACAAGCTTGCCAAAGGCAAGAAGTACTCGAACGCGCGCAACCGGAAGTGGTCAAGGGACGACCCGGATGGCCTTGTCGACTGGATCAACGACGACAGCGACTATGGCAGCGAGCGCAAGGAAGTGCTTGCACAGTTCCGGCGGCTGGTGAGATACCTGAAACGATGGCGCGACGTACAGTTTGACGAAGAGCGGGCGGCGAGGATCCCATCGATCGGATTGACAATCATGGTGAAGGATCAGCTACGTTGGTCCTTTGGCGCTGGGGGTCACAGGCAGGACTTGCGCGCATTGCGCAAGACCGTGGAAGCGATACTCAACTCAAGGCACTTTGGCGGCGTTTCTCGCGGCCTGATTACCCTTGAATTATGTCTACCCACGCGACCCTGGGATGTGGTATTCGGCAAGCCCTGGATTGCCGGAGAATATCTCTACAGACGGCTGTTGCATCTCAGACGTGGGCTTGCAGAGGCGGAAGGGCTGATCGACGAACGCCACCAATGCATGATCTTGAACAAGTTCTTCGGCAGCGACTTCAAGGCGCCGACAACAATGAATCTAATCCCCGTCAGGTAGACCGCAATGCACTTGAGCGCCGTCATTCTTTCCGTATCCCAAGACGAATGAACTGGCATTGATACAAGAACTGCTGCAGGACTTCCGGCCGTGACGCGCCGGTACAGGACAAGGGATCGAAGCTGAAGGTCAGATTCTTCGTGTGGAAGCGGAGGCCATTGCTTGCCCCCAAGTTGCCGGATCAACCATTGAGATCAACCACCGACCCTTTTGTCGCCAGGCATTTCTGCAGCAAACTGTACAGGCGCTCTCGAACGCAAGCATCGATTCCGGACAGGATTGAATCAATGATGGAACTGAAACAGCCGTCAACATCGACTGGCCCAAGATGACACCTTGGCCGAACATGCAGAATGCAGGCACAGTCCGCTATTGTCACTTCACAGTGGTTCTGAATCTCTGGGTTGCGGTTTCGAATCTTCGGGTTTGGGATAGGCTTTGCTCATTTTGTCCCTGGCCTTGTCGACGGTGAACATCCAGCTTGTCCGTCCCTTGTCTTCATTTCTCTGTTTCATCGGGGCCGCGACCTCCGCTTCAAGGGTTTTCCTGTCGGGAATGCGTCGATTGAGACACACGCATCCCTTGACAACTAGGGGAGTATGCGGGCATTTGACAATCCCAACAAACCGTCGGCTCTGAAAGCAGCATGTCTCAAACCTCCAAAACCACCCTGCAACGACACTTTATCCATTGCGTGGAAGTGCAGCGCGCATGACTGTTGGCTCGGGTGAGGTCGTGTTCCGCATGGGACAAGCCCCTTGCACTGGAGTTGGCATACGCTGGACGGACGAGGAATTGAACGCTGCGTTGAATGGCCCGGTTGGGGCAGTGTTGTTTGACGATGAAGGAAAGGCGCTCATCGCCAAGTCTCTGCAAGGCGTGGCCGACTCAGAATTTGCCAACGAGAACTTGCGTCGCCTGATGGAAGGACCCGAGAGTATCAAAGGCTGGAG
>MKWU01003619.1_pt1 | contig 19961 bp, 18 predicted proteins | sample 809101 | NCBI WGS metagenome assembly MKWU01 (sample SAMN05860141, study PRJNA318959) | sponge metagenome | host: Aplysina aerophoba | place: Slovenia: Piran, Adriatic Sea, Gulf of Piran | collected 2013-05-07
GGGCGGCACGCCCGGATCTCCCCGCCGCCCCTGCATCCCGACTGCGCCGTCCCTCGCGGGCGCGGGCGGCACCCGCGGGTGCGCTGAGATGTCCGACTCGCGCCCAGCCGCCGCGGGCGCAGCCCCGCCGACGACCTGCATCGAGGCCGAGCCGTTCGCGCTGCGCGTCACCGACGACAGCATGGAGCCCGAATTCGCGGCGGGGTGCATCATCATCGTCGACCCCACCGGTGTGGCGAAGGACGGGGCGTTCGTGCTCGCCGAGATCGACGGCGAGTACATCTTCCGCAGGCTGGAGCGAACCGGCGAGGGCGACCGGCTCGTCGCGCTCAACGACGGCTACGCGCCCGTGGCGCTCTCCGCCGGGCTCGCTGCGGTGCGGGGCGTGGTGGTCCAGCGCGCCGGCGCACGGCGCAGGTACCACAAGCGGTACGCCTGAACCACAAGCCGGCGAGGCTTCGTCTCGGACCGACGTCGGGCACGTGGTGCCTTTCCCGGGAGCGCGGGCGTCCCGCCCGCTTGAACCGACACGGGCCTTCGGCGGGTCGTCGAGTGCGGGCCTCCAGCCCGGGCGGGCGGGACGCCCACGCTCCCGGGAAAAGCCGCGTGCAAACCTGGCTCGAGCGGCGCGGGCAAGCCCGCCGAAGGAGTCCGGACTCCGTTACGCGAACACGACCCAGGTCGTCGCGATGTACTTCACCCCGCGCTCGAGGACGGCCCCGCGATGCTCGTGGGTCCAGAACGGGGGGAAGAGCAGGAGCTTCCCCTCCTCCGGCTTCACCTTCACCGCCTGGTGGCGGAACTCGGTCTCGCCGCCCGGCCCCTCGACGTCGTTCAGGTACCAGATCGCCACGAGCTGGCGGTGGCTGAGATCGTGGCTGCCGCCGTCGATGTGCCAGTGATAGAACTCGCCCGGCGCGGTGCGCTGCATCGCGTACCCGACGTCCTTGAAGCGCCCGCCGAAGAACGGATGACGGCGCGTCACCGCGTCGAGCGCGGCCACGAGCGATCGGAAGAGCGCGCCGTCGAGATCCTTCCAGTGCGCCTTGCCGCTCATGACGAGGTCCGTCGAGCGCTTGACGGAAGTGTCGAGCGCGGCGTGGTGGCCGACCCGGCCCGCGTACTGCTCGGGCCCGCACGCCTCGAAGCGCCGCACCATCTCGCGGCAGACCTCGCTCGCGAGCGCCTGCGGAACCTCGAAGATGAAGCTTCCGGGGACCACCTCGCGCAACCCCACCGGTAACGTCTCCCTCGCGTTTCGCGTCACGTTTACACTCGACGTCGCTCAACCAGTCCGCAGCGCGTGTTCCGCCGGACGGAGCCGCGCCGGCGTCGGCCCGACACCCGACACCCGACACCCGACACCCGACACCTTAACCGCCCGGGGACGGACACGGCACCATGGCGACACGCGTCAGGAGCAGGTGGCATCACTCCGAGCGCCAACCGCCCCGTACCGACAAGGCACCATGGCGATACGCATCAAGAGCAGGTGGCATCACTCCGAGCGCAACGAAGCGCGGAGCAAGACGTTCGCCGACAGCGCCGGTGCGCTCGCGTTCATCGTGTGGCGCCTGTCGGTCGAGCACGCCAGGACGATCCACCGCGACGGTTTCGACTACGCCTCCGATCGCGAGCGCATCCGCGTGATCTCCGAGTACTGCGCCTTCGCGGTCCAGCTCGTGGACCGGCTCGTGCACGGGCGCATCGACGACGAGGCGCGCGCCGCGCTCGTCGTCGCGCTCGGACGGCGCCTTGCGGATCAGATGCATGACAACCTGCTCGACATCGCCGGTCCGGGCGAGTACCGGGCGCCGTTTGTGGAGATACTCAACGATCGGCTCGACGACTACGCGCGCTTCGACTTCGATGAAGAGGAGCCGGGGTTCGAGGCGCTGCGCTATTTCGGCGATCGGGTCATGCGGTCGATGGGCGTCAGCCAGACCAATCGCTGGGTGATGGACCACGTGATGGAGATCTCGGGACCCGAGCTGTTCGAGAAGGTGGCGAAGAGCGTGGACGACCTGCTCGCGTCCGCGGCCTGATACAGGGGCGTCTGCGCAGGACTCACCTGCGACCGCCGGGGGAGCCCAAGCGTGCGAACACGAGCGGCGCCACCGCCACGATGAGTCCGATCCGCAGGACGTGGTGGGTCGCGACGAACGCGGTCTCGATGCCGAGCGAGAGCGCGATGAGGCTCATCTCGGCCAGGCCGCCCGGAGCGTAGGCGAGCACGATGGAGCGCCAGTCGATTCCAGTGGCGGGCGCCAGCACCAGCGCGAACGCCACGGTGCCGGCGAGCATCACGACCGCGGAGACCAGCGCCGCGGCCATGAGGCCGAGCACCCGGCGCACCGGCACGCCCGTGAACCGCGCCCCGATGGCGGAGCCCACCACCACCTGAGCCACCGCGATCACCTCCCACGGCGGGGCCGAAGAGTTCAGTCCCGTGGCGTGAACGAGCGCGCTGGCCAGCAGCGGCCCCGAGAGACGGTACGCGGGGAGCCGGATGAGCCGGCCGACGGCCACTCCGGCCACCGCGCATGCTCCCAGCACCGCGAGGTCGGCGAGGCCCATCGCTCCGATCGAGGGCCCGATCGAGGACGGCGTCGTCGTCACTCCGGTCATGTACCGGTACCAGAGCGGAATGGTCAGCACCACCAGCAGCACCCGCGAGGAGTGCACGAGCGCGATGGTTCGGTCGTCGGCACCCATCGCGGCGCCGGTGATGACCATCTCGCTCAGACCCCCCGGTGCGGCGGAGAAATACGCCGTGGGCGCATCGAGGCCCACGATCCGGTGGAAGTAGAGAAACAGGACGGCCACGAGGACGCCGAGGTGAAGCACCAGGCATCCGATAGTGAGCGGCCACTCACGGACCTTGTCGAGGATCTCGGGGGTAAAGCTCGCGCCGAGCAGCACTCCGATGACCGCGACCATGATCGAGCGCATCGGGCCGGGCACGTGGAGCTTCGCGCCCCCGAGCGAAGCGACGGTCGTCGCGACCATCGCCCCGAGCATCCATGCGAGCGGCAGGTTGAGCCACGCGAAGACGGCCCCGCCGACGGTGCCGACGACGAGGGTGCGGCCCAGCCTTGCCGCGAGCGGCCCGGGTCCCGATGCGTCAGCGGCCAAGTCCGGCGTCGTCCAGTCCGACGACGACGGCCGGCACGGCATTCAACTCGGGACTCACCGCTCGCGCCTCGTCCGATGGGGTCGGCGCACCTTACGAGACCCTCCGGAACGTGACAACTCGCCGCCTCGTATAATCGGCTCGGCTCCGCGCCGACACGGCACTCTCGCTCGCGACGCCGCGCGCGATGCCCGGACGGAGCGCCCCGCGTTCGGGGCACGCCGCCGCAATCACGACCCGGGAGCAAGCCCAGTGACAAGCACGATCATGCCGCTCGACGACATCCGGGTGCTCGACGCCGCCACCTTTGTCGCGGCCCCGTTCGCCGGCACATGCCTCGCGGAGTTCGGCGCCGACGTCATCAAGATCGAGCGCCCGGGCATCGGCGACGATCTGCGGCGCCTCGGCACCCCGAGCGAGGCGGGCGACACCTGGTGGTGGATCAACGACGCGCGCAACAAGAAGTGCGTCACGCTCAACCTCAAGGACGAGCGAGGCGCCGCCCTCTTCCGGCGGCTCGCGGCGACCGCGGACGTGGTGATCGAGAACTTCCGGCCAGGCACCATGGAGCGGTGGGGGCTCGGGTTCGCGGATCTGCTCGCGGTCAACCCGAAGCTCGTGATGCTGCGCGTCTCGGCTTACGGGCAGACCGGGCCGAAGTCGGGGCTTCCGGGGTTCGCGCGCATCGCGCAGGCCTACGCGGGCCTCTCCTACGTGACGGGCCAGCCGGACACGCCGCCGCTCATCGCGGGGTCGACGACGCTGGCCGACTACCTCTCCGGTCTGTACGGCGCCTTCGGGGTGATGCTCGCGCTGCGCGCCCGCGAGAGGACCGGGCGCGGCCAGTTCATCGACATCGCGCTGCACGACGGCGTCTTCCGGTTCCTCGACGAGATCGCGGCGGTCTACGACCGGACCGGGCATGTGCGCGAGCGAAGCGGCACCGAGACCCACACCGCGACGCCGCACAGCCACTACCCGTGCGCGGACGGCCGGTGGGTCGCCATTGCGTGCACCAACGACAGGATGTTCGAACGCCTCACGCGGGCGATGGGACAACCGGAGCTCGCGGGCGACGAGCGCTTTCGAGACAAGCGCTCCCGGCTGGACCGGCGCGACGAGGTGAACGCAATCGTGCGCGCGTGGACGTCGAGCCACGACCGGGAGGCAGTCATCCGCCTCTGCTCCGACGGGGACGTTCCCTGCGGCCCGGTGTGCAGCATCGAGGACATCTTCGGTGAGGAGCAGTTCTGGGTACGGGACACGCTGGTGCGGGTCACCGACCCGCGCATCGGCGACATCGCCCTCCAGGGCACGGTCCCGAAGCTGTCCGACACCCCGGGCGGCATCCGCCACCTCGGGACTACACTGGCAGCCCACAACGAGGCCGTCTACGGCGAGGAGCTGGGGCTCACGGGCGAGGAGATGGCGGCGCTGTCCGAGGCGGGGGTAATCTGAGCGAGCGCGGGCGGCTCGCGCGAAGCCGCGAATGCACAAAACCGCGAAGCCGACGACAAGGAGACACTGCCATGGCGAAGACGATCCTTGCGATCCTGGCCCCGATGACGCTGCTGATCGCGGTCGCGGCCCGGGCGGAGACCCCTCTCGGACTGTGGGAGACCGGCGAGAGCCACATCGAGATCTACCATTGCGGCGAGCTGCTCTGCGGCCGCATCGCCGCCCTCGACGAGCCCCTCGACAAGGACGGAAATCCGAAGCTCGACGACAACAATCCCGACCCCGCCCTGAAATCCCGGCCCATCCTGGGCATGGACCTCATTGCCGACTTCTCCCGCAAGAGCGACAAGCAATGGGTGAAAGGCAGGATCTACGACCCGCGGGACGGCAAGACCTACAAGTGCAAGATGACCCTGCAGGAGGACGGGACCCTCGAGGTTCGCGGCTACGTCGGGCTCTCCCTGTTCGGGAAGACCGTGGTCTGGAACCGGATCGAGTAAGCGCCGCCCCCGGATTCACGACTCACCCCCCGGGCGGGGGGATGGCTTGCCGGAGGCCTTCGACGAGCCCGTTCAGGGTTCCCTGCTGTTCGACGAGCCGCGTGATTTGATTCGCGAAGGCTTCGCGCTCGGCCCGGGCTTCTGCGCGCATCGCTTCGCGCTCGGCCCGGACCTCGGCCCGATCGGCACGCATCTCGGCGCGAATGTCGCTGAAGTTCGCGAAGTTGAATCCGGCGAGAGCGACACCGACCGTCACGATCGCGATCGTCTCCTGCGACAGCGAGAAGCGGGTCTGCTTCGCGCCCATCATTTCGCCGTCTTGGCCACGTCCCACTGTCGGTTCCAATTCCCGCGATGTGTTCGGAAAGCTCGTACGGACCAGGATAGCACTCGATGGTCCAGGCTTCGTGCGCCACGCGCCCCTGCGTTCGTACGCTTCCGGCTTCGAGCGTGTAGGCGGGGAGCCACCTCGACCTGAGGTCGCGCCCGTTCAGCCTTCCGCCCGCTCGCGCCGCAGTATCCTTCCCGGTTTCGCCCCCGTCCACTCGCCGCCGCGCCACACCTGCGTACCGTTGACGATGACCTGGTAGATCCCGCGAGCCGGGCGCGTGGGAGAGCCGAAATCCGCCTCGTCGGCGACTCCGTCCGCGTCGAAGAGCACGATGTCCGCGAAGGCACCGGCGCGAACCGCGCCGCGGTCGGCGAGTCCGAAAACACGAGCCGGAACGCCGGTCATGCGATACACCGCCTCTTCCAGGGAGAACAGACCGAGGTCGCGGCAGTAGTGGCCGAGCACCCGGGGGAACGTGCCCCACAGCCGCGGGTGGGGGAAGGTGTCGTGCGGTAGGCCGTCGGAGCCGATCATCGCGTCCTGGAAGCGCAGGATGCGGCGGAGATCGTCCTCGTCCATCTTGAAGTAGATCCCACCGGCTGGACTCAGCCGCTCCACCGCCTCCTCGACCGTGCAGCCCCACTCGGTGCGGATGCTCTCGAAGTCCCGACCCATGAACTCCGGGTGCGGCTCTGACCAGGTCACGATCACGCGCTCGGACCCGGCGATCCAGTCCGCGAGCAGCACCGTGGAGCTCGCGACATAGGGGTAGACGTCGAGGTTGACACTCTGCTTCGCCCGCGCACGGGCGATCGCCGCGAGCGTCTCACGGCTCATTCCCCAGCTCTCCCGGCCGCTGCACTTGTGGTGCGAGATGACCACGGGGACGCCGGCCCGCTCGCCGATCTCGAGCGTCTCGCGCACCGAATCGAGGACCCCGACGCCCTCGTCGCGCATGTGGGTCGCGTAGACACCGCCGTGGGCGCCGAGCCGGCTCGCGAGCGTCACGACCTCGTCGGTCGGCGCTTCGACCGCGGGCGGATAGGCAAGGCCGGTGCTCATCCCGATGCAGCCCGCCTCGAGCGCTTCGTCGAGCAGCACTTCCATCTGCGTGATCTCGGCCGCGGTGGCGGCGCGATACACGTCGTCCATCGTCGCGGCCCGCAACGCGGTATGGCCGACCAGAGGCGCGAGATTGAGCGCCGGAGGCGATGCCTCCACCGCGGCCATGTACTCGCGCATCGTGGGGAACCGGTACCACGACGCGTCGCCGAGCAGGTTCATCGGCGCCGGCGGCTCGCCGCCCGCGAACGGAGCGAGGCTCGCGCCGCAGTTGCCGGTCACCACCGAAGTCACCCCCTGGCTGACCTTCGGCGTCATGTCCGGACCCGACAGCACGGCACGGTCGTCGTGGGTGTGCGCGTCGATGAACCCCGGCGCCACGACGAGCCCCGAGGCGTCGATCTTGCTGGTCGCGTCGATGTGCAGATCGAGGTGATCGCCGACCGCGACGATGCGGTCGCCGGTGACGGCTACGTCGAGATGGGCGCGCGCCGCGCCCGTGCCGTCGATGACGTCGCCGGAGTGGATCAGCAGATCGCACGTGGTCGGAACGGCGGACATTCGGCGGTTCTCCGTTGGCGGGTGGCAGATGCGCCGGCACGTCATCGGCGCTCGGGCGGCGGCGCGAGGCGGGGTCCGAATCCGGCTGCGCCCGATGCGTCCGCATGGCGGCGCGGAGTCGTGCGGTCAGCGCGAATATTTCGCCGTAATACGGCCGATATACGGCTGCGGACGCGGATCGGTGAAATTTTCGCGCTAGACTGCGCGCCGGCCGCACCCCCCGGGGCGCGGCCGCCCGCGGTTCGCGGATGGTCTCACAATCAGGTTCACAAATGGGGCGCACCCGGCGGGGTGCGGGCAAACGGGGATCGCCATGCTCGTGTTCAGGTCGCTGCTGTTCGCACCGGGCAATCACGCCCGGCGCGTCGAGAAGGCGCTGACCCTCGACGCCGATGTCGTCATCCTCGACCTCGAGGACGCGGTCCCGGTCGCGGAGAAGGCGGCAACGCGAGCGAAGGTGGTCGCGGCATTCCAGGTGCCGCGCCGCGCCCTCGGATACGTCCGGATCAATGCGTTCGACACGCTGTACTGCTTCGACGACCTGCAGGCGATGGTCGCGCCCGGCATCGACGGCATCGTGCTGCCGAAGGTCGAATCGCCGGCCCAGCTCGTCGCCGTCGACTGGGCCGTTACGGCTCTGGAGCGCGCGCGGGGCTTGCGCGAAGGCGGAATCGACATCGTCCCGATCATCGAAACCGGCCGGGGGATGACGGAGCTGCGCGACATCGCCCGCTCCGGCACTCGGGTACGGCGCCTCTCGTTCGGAGCCGGCGACTACACCCTCGACGTGAGGATGCGATGGACGTTCGTGGAGCGCGAGCTCGACCACGCCCGCACCGCCATCGTCGTGGAATCGCGCGCCGCCGGGCTCGAGGCGCCGCTGGACACCGTGTTCATTCATCTCGGCCAGCCCGATGCGCTCCGGCGCTCCGCCGAGCTTGCCCGCGACCTCGGGTTCCAGGGCAAGCTCTGCATCCACCCCGAGCAGGTGGGTCCGGTCAACGAGGCGTTCTCCCCGACCGGCGAGGAAGTGGCGAAGGCCGAACGCTACGTCGCGGCATTCGAGGAAGCCGAAGCGAGAGGCTCGGTATCCATTCAGGTCGACGGGTACTTCATCGACTATCCGATCGTGGAGCAGGCCCGGCGCACGCTGCAGGTCGCGCAGGCTCTGCGAACGCGCGACGGTTGAATCCGCGTGCACGAGTGTCCGCTGCGAGCGCGGTGCAAGGCTCCGGCACGACTGCGGTTCGCGCCGTCGCGACCGACTTCGATTCGTCGCCTGCCGGACACCATCCCGCGTGAGAGGACGCGAGGTCCCGAGCGCCACGCGTCCCGCGCCGAACCCGCTCAGGGGGATCGGCTTCATGATGCTCGCATGCGTGCTCTTCGGCGCGATGCATGTCGGGGTGCGTCACGTCACGCAGTCCATCCATCCCTTCGAGGCCGCGTTCTTCCGCAATCTCTTCGGGCTCCTGGTGATCGCGCCGAGCTTCATCACCCACGGCTGGCGCCCACTGCGCACCGAGCGCTTCGGGCTGCACTGCGCGCGCGCATCGCTCAACGTGGTCGCGATGCTCTCGTTCTTCTACGCGCTCAGCATCACGCCGGTCGTGCTCGTGCAGGCGCTCGCGTTCACCGCGCCGCTGTTCACCTCGGTGCTCGCGGTCGCGCTCCTTGGCGAGCGAATCCGCGCGCGGCGGCTCACCGCGATCGTGGTCGGCTTCGCGGGCACCCTGCTCATCATCCGTCCCGGCGTCCAGCCGTTCGAGCTCGGACCGGCGCTGGTGCTCGCATCGGCCGCGGTGTGGGGCTATGTCGTGGTTCTCATCAAGTCGCTGTCACGCACGGACTCCGCGGTCACCATCACCGCGTACATGGTGGTGCTGATGACCCCGATTACGCTGGTCTGCGCGCTGTTCGTGTGGACGTGGCCGAGCGGCGGCGAGATCGCGGTGCTGGTCGGCATCGGCATCGCCGGCACCCTCGCCCAGATGTGCATGACGCAGTCGCTGCGGCTCGCGGAGACGATGGTGGTGCTCCCGTTCGACTTCACCAAGCTCGTCTGGGGCGCGTTCTTCGCGTGGCTGGTGTTCGGCGAGCTGATGGACACCTGGACGCTCGCGGGGGCGCTCGTGATCTTCTCCGGCGGGCTCTACGTGGCGTACCGCGAACGGCAACTGGCGCGAAGTCGGAAACCGTGAATCGCCAGGGCCATTTCACGCTCGCCGGACTGTAGAGCCGGCGCGTACTTCCGGGGTCGGATTCGTCGGACTACGCTGCGCCAATCCGACCTACAGACAGCGCCAAGCGACCTGTGGACTGCCGAATCATCAATTTTCGTCCACAAGCCGCCGCGTGAAATGGTCTCGGTGAATCACGGATTCCGTATGCGGCCGGACAGCGGCATGATTTCGGCTCTGCCAGCGGCGGCGCGAAACGACGAGAACAGGTGATGAGGGACCTCGAGAGCGACGTGGTCGTGGTGGGGGCGGGCAACGCGGCGATGTGCGCCGCGCTGGCGGCGAGGGAGCGGGGCGCGGACGTGGTGATCCTGGAGGCGGCGCCCGAAGCCGAGAGCGGAGGGAACAGCCGCTACACGGCGGGCGCGATGCGGGTCGTGTTCGACGGCGTCGAGGATCTCGTCAAGGTAATGGATCTCTCCGCGCAGGAAATCGCGAACACCGACTTCGGGCGGTACACGCGCGAGCAGTACTACGACGACATGGCGCGCGTGACCGGCTTTCGCTGCGACCCGGACCTGGTCGAGATGCTTGTGGAGAACAGTCTCGACACCATGGTGTGGATGCGGAGCAAGGGCGTGCGCTTCCAGCCCTCGTACGGCCGGCAGGCGTTCCGGGTCGACGGGCGCTTCCGGTTCTGGGGCGGTCTCGCGGTGGAGACGTGGGGCGGCGGTCCCGGCCTCGTGGCGAACCTCGCGAAGACCTGCGAGCGCGAAGGTGTCGAGATCGTGTACGAGTCGCGCGCGGTGTCGCTCATCGAGGAGGGTGGCGCGGTACGGGGTGTCTTCGTGCGCGGAGCGCACGGCACGATCGCGGTGCGAGGACGGGCCGTGGTGCTCGCGTGCGGCGGCTTCGAGTCGAACGCCGAGTGGCGTACCCGCTACCTCGGCCCCGGCTGGGATCTCGCGAGAGTGCGGGGCACGCGTTTCAACGCGGGCGACGGGATCCGGATGGCGCTCGAAGCCGGTGCGATGTCGTTCGGGAACTGGTCGGGATGCCATTCGGTGGGGTGGGACCGGAACGCGCCGGCGTTCGGCGACCTGTCGGTCGGCGACAACTTCCAGAAGCACAGCTATCCGTTCGGCATCATGGTGAATGCGCACGGTGAACGTTTCGTCGACGAGGGCGCGGATTTCCGCAACTACACCTACGCGAAGTACGGCCGGGCGGTGCTGGAGCAGCCGGGCCAGTTCGCGTGGCAGGTGTTCGACGCGAAGGTTGCACACCTGCTGCGCGACGAGTACCGGATCCGCGAGGTGACGAAGGTGACCGCCGACACACTCGAGGCTCTGGCCGGAAAACTCGAAGGCGTGGACCCGGCGGGCTTCCTGCGCACCGTCCGGACCTACAACGACGCCGTGCGCACGGATGTCACGTTCGACCCGACGATCAAGGACGGGCGCGGCACCGACGGGCTCGAGGTGCCGAAGTCGAACTGGGCCCAGCCGCTGGACACGCCGCCGTTCGAGGCCTATGCCGTGACCTGCGGGATCACGTTCACGTTCGGGGGCTTGAGAGTCGACACCCGGGGCCGTGTCGTCGACACCGCCGAGCGGCCCATTCCGGGGCTGTACGGCGCCGGAGAGCTGGTCGGCGGATTGTTCTACTTCAACTATCCCGGGGGAACGGGTCTGATGTCGGGCGCGGTGTTCGGACGAATCGCGGGGGCGTCCGCCGGGGCACGGGCGGTGGGGAACCGGGACACGAACTCGCACGAGGCGAGCCGCCGGTAGGCCCGCGCAGGAAGATGAGTCCCGCACCCATTTCTCACCGACTCACGGCCGCGGTCGGGGATTCCGCAACGTGTCGATGGCTTCGATTCGCGGGTTCGTGAGAAATGCCGGCGACGGTTCGTCCGGTTCGGATACGTGTTGACCCGCATTTCTCACCGATTCACGGCTGCGGACGCGGGTTCATGACGCACCCGGCATTTCGACGCGAAAGAGGCGCGGAGTTCCGTGCGGCGGACGCCGTTGACGCCGTTGGCGTTGCGGGCTGAACCCCGGCCCCTCCTCACCATGCGCTACCACGCCGCGGATCGCCCGCACACCCTGCGCGCGCACCTGCGCGAGACCATGCGACTCGCACTACCGGTGATGCTCGCCCGGCTCGGCGTGCTGACGATCGTCACGATGGACACCGCGATGAGCGGGCACGCATCCGGGGACGATCTCGCCTGGTACTCGGTGGCCATCGCACCCCAGATCCCGCTGCTGCTCGTGGGGATCGGACTGTTGATGGGCACCGTGGTGATGGCCGCGCAGGCCGTCGGCGCCGGCAACCCGCACCGATGCGGCGCGATCTGGCGCACCGCTCTCGTGCACGCGGCGGTGGCCGGCGCGGTGATGGCGGCCGCGTGCTTGTTCGGGGAGGCTTTCCTGCTCGCCACGGGGCAGCCCGAAAACATCGCGGAGGGTGGCGGCCGAGTGCTGGCGGCGCTCGGATACGGTCTTCCGGCGATGCTGCTGTACGTGGCGACGAGCTTCTTTCTCGAAGGCATCGGACGGCCGGTTCCCGGGATGATGATCATCATCGGCGCAAACGTCCTGAACGTGTTCCTGAACTGGCTCCTGATCTTCGGCCACGGCGGACTGCCGGCCCTGGGGGCGGAGGGTGCCGCGATCGCGTCGAGCATCGTGCGCTGGTGCATGTTCGCCGCCGCCGCCCTGTACGTCCTGCGCTTCGTCAACCGCCGCCGCTTCGGCATCGGTGCCGCCGCCGACCCGGCCGAGCGTCTCGGTCCGCGAATGCGCCGGATCGGGCTGCCGATGGGAATCGCGCACGGGCTGGAAGCGAGCGCCTTCGCGGTGATGACCCTGATTGCCGGCCTGCTCGGCACCGCAGTGGTCGGCGGCTACTCCATCCCGATGAATCTGCTCGCACTCGCCTTCATGGGCGCCATCGGGCTCTCCACCGCGGCGAGCGTGCGCGTCGGGATCGCCGTGGGCCGGGGGGACCCCGCGGGCGTGCGCTGGTCCGGCTGGGTCGCCATCGGAGTCGCGGGGGTCTACCTGGCCGCGCTCGCGGCGGTATTCGGCCTCGTGCCGGAACGGCTCGCGACGCTGTACACGGCCGATGCGGCGGTGATCGCGATCGCCGGACCGACCATTGTGGTCTGCGCGATCGCGGCGGTTCCGGACGGGGTGCAGGGCGTGCTCATGGGTGCGCTTCGCGGCGCGTCGGACGTCTGGCCCGCAACCTTCCTCTACGTCTTCTCGTTCTGGGTGGTCATGGTCCCGCTCGGCTACTGGCTCGCGGTGCCGCGGGGACTGGGTGCGCCCGGCCTGATGGCTGCGGTCGTCGCCGGCGCGACGGTCGCCGCGCTGCTTCTGGGATGGCGCTTCCGGGTGGTATCCGCCCGCGCGGTGCGGCGGGCGTGAAGGCGATGATGGAATCGGGGGCGACGCGCGGCGACGGCCAAGCGGAAGTCAACCGGCGACGAACGGCATGCTGATGATGAGCGTGGCGAGGGTCACCGTCGATACGGCCCACAGCCGGAACATCCTGGTCTCGAGCCTGGCGATCTCCACTTTGAGCTCCGCCTTCGTGGCGAACTTCGTGGCGAACCGCTCCACCTCTTCCCTTGTCGGAAATTGTGCGAGGTCCGTCTTGGTCGCCAGCTCGGAGTACTCGGTCACGACCACCTCGTTGAGCGCTTCGGCGTGGGCTTCGGCCTGGCGGCGATCGACACCGGCCGATTCCAGCTTTCGGGTGATCCTAAGCGTGTCGATTGCGTGAGCCATTTCTCATCCTTCGAGTCTACAAGCGGTCGGTTTGCGAATCATCCCGGCTTCGGGTGTTTCCGGCATTGGACCGAGGTCCCGTCCGATGTAGGCCTTGCGCTTGCGTGGAGTACGCGATTGGCGGGCCCGAGCGCGACGGACGAGAGGCGCTTCGATGTGACATGGAGTACCGGCCGGGCAATAATCGCTCCAGGCTCGGCCGGCTCGCCGAGCCCCCTCCCTCGACCAATACGAACGATGGCACGGACATGACCCCATCCGACATGCCGCTCTCGCGCTTCAACGTGCTCGATCTCACACGGGTGCGCGCCGGCCCGACCGCCGTGCGCCAACTCGCGGACTGGGGCGCCAACGTCATCAAGATCGAGGCTCCCGCGGCCATCGACAAGGCCGCCGGAATGGGCGGCGCGCGACATGGGCCGGACTTCCAGAACCTGCACCGCAACAAGCGGTCGATGACCCTGAACCTCAAGGACCCGGACGGCCGGGCGGTGTTCATGCGCCTCATCGAGCGCGCCGACGTCGTGGTGGAGAACTACCGTCCGGACGTGAAGGAGCGCCTCGGCGTCGGCTACCCCGAGTGCCGGGCGGTGAACCCGCGCATCGTCTACGCGAGCGTCTCCGGCTTCGGGCAGGACGGGCCGTACCGCCTGCGTCCCGGATTCGATCAGATCGCGCAGGGCATGGGGGGGCTGATGTGGATCACCGGCCTGCCCGGCCAGGGGCCGATGCGGGTCGGGGTGCCGATCGCGGACCTGGCGAGCGGACTCTACGCATCCATCGGGATCTTCATCGCACTGCTGGAACGCGAACAGACGGGCGATGGCCGGTGGGTGCATTCGTCGCTGCTGGAGGCGCAGATTGCGATGCTCGACTTCCAGGCGGCGCGCTGGACGGTGGCCCGCGAGGTTCCGCCCCAGGCCGGGAACAACCACCCCACGAGCATCCCCACCGGGGTGTTCGAGACCGCCGACGGCTACATCAACATCGCGGCCAGCGGCGACGGGATGTGGCGGCGGCTGTGCGAGGTCCTGGGCGACTCCGAGATGCGCGAGCATCCGCACTACGCCACCGACGAGGCGCGTTCGGAGCACCGAGACCATCTCAACGACCGGATCCGGGCGCACACCCGCACCCGCACGAGCGCCGAATGGATCGATGCGCTCAACGACGCCGGCGTCCCCTGCGGACCGATCTACCGGATGAACGAGATGTGGGCGGACCCGCAGGTGCAGCACTTGCGGATGCAGCGTCCCACCCGCCACCCGACGCTCGGTGACGTCAACGTCGTGCGCAACGCGGTCAACATCGAGGGCGTACCGCCGATGCCCTACCGCCATACCGCCGAGCGGGGCGAGCACACCGACGAGATTCTGGACGAGTTCGGCTTCGCGGCCGACGAGATTGCCGACATGCGAACGAGGAACGTCATATGAACGATACGGCGACGGCGGTGTCCGTCTCCACCGACAGGATCATCGCCGATCGGTCGGGAGGCGTCGGCCGGCTCAGGCTCAACCAGCCCGAGAAGCACAATGCGATTTCGTACGCGATGTGGATGGCGATCGCGGAGACCATGGCGTCGTTCCGCAACGACGACAGCGTCCGGGTGGTGGTGATGTCGGGGGAGGGCGGGCGCGCGTTCTCGGCCGGCGCGGACATCTCCGAATTCTCCGAAGTGCGCAGCACCCAGGCGCAGATCGAGGTCTACGAGGAAGCGGGTCGCGCGGCATATGAAGCGATCACGCACTTCCCCAAGCCGGTCATCGCGCAGATCGAAGGTTACTGCGTCGGCGGCGGACTCGCGGTGGCGCTGTGCGCGGATCTGCGCATCGCGACCGACGATTCCAGGTTCGGCATTCCCGCCGCGAAGCTCGGTCTCGGGTACTCGCACAAGAGCTTGCGCCCCCTCGTCGACCTCGTCGGGCCGACCTGCGCGAAGGAGATCCTGTTCACCGCGAAGCGGTTCACCGCGGCGCAGGCGCAACGGATGGGGCTCGTGAACCAGGTCGTGGCGCGCGGCGAGATCGACGCATTCGTCGAGGACTATGCGCGGACGATTGCAGGCAACGCGCCGCTCACCGTGGCGGCGTGCAAGACGGTGGTGGCCGAGCTGCTCAAGGACCCCGAGGATCGGGACACCGAGCTCTGCGATCGCGTGGTCGACGCCTGCTTCGCGAGCGAGGACTACAAGGAAGGCCGGGCGGCGTTCATGGACAAGCGCGCCCCACGATTCGCCGGCAGGTGAACCGGCGCTTCGCGCCCGGCCGCGGCGGTCACCGATCCCGGGTGCATGCGCGGTACTGCGTTGTCCTGCGCCGGGCGTCGGGACGGACGCCTGCGAGCCGGGCGGCAACGCCTGCAACGCGAACCGCCTGACGCATGAGCGAGTTCGTCGACCACCTTGCCGAGCTGTTCGAGGCGTTCGGTCCGGTGACGCTGCGGCGCATGTTCGGCGGTCACGGCGTCTTTCGCGACGAGCTGATGTTCGGGCTCGTCGTCGACGACGCACTCTTTCTCAAGGCGGACGGCGAAAGCCGGGCGATGTTCGAGTCGGCGGGGCTGCCTCCATTCGAGTACACGCGAAAGGGAAGGCGAATCTCGCTCTCGTACTACCTTGCCCCCGAGGAGGCGCTGGAGGATCCGCTGACGCTCGCCGAATGGGCGCGGCCCGCGTTCGATGCGGCGCTTCGCGCAAGGCGTGCGGGCAAGGGGTGAAGCGCTCGGGGCTGAGCTCCGACGCCATTTCAAGCCGGCACCCGGTGTGGGGGCATTTCCCGTCCGTGCTCCGCCGCCGCGTCAAGCGGGCGGGACGCCCGCGCTCCCAGGGGAGTATCTCCCGTCCGCGCTCCGCCGCCGCCTTGCGTCGTGCATCGCGCGCCGCAACCATCACCGCGCCACTCCACCGCCTCGGTGCTCGATGGCGTTGTGAGTACCGCGCGATTCGCCTAACCTCCCGACTTCCCCCGGCTGACCGCGGTCCGTGTGGTGCGAGGAGCCGGGCCGCTCACCAGTGAACGCGACCCGACACCACGATGCTCTCCGATCTCGATCTCGAACTCGTCCCCAGGAGCCGGCGCGAGGACGTCGACTTCGACAACCTCGGATTCGGCAACGCCTTCTCCGATCACATGTTCAGCATGGAGTGGGAAGACGGCGAGTGGCGCCGGCCCCGGATCATCCCCTACGGCCCGTTCGAGATGGAGCCGTGCAACGCGGCGCTGCACTACGGACAGTCGGTGTTCGAGGGAATGAAGGCGTTTCGGGGTGCCGACGGCCGCGTTCGGATCTTCAGGCCGGACATGAACGCGCGCAGGCTGGAGGCATCGTGCGATCGGCTGTGCGTGCCGCGGATCGACCCGGAGGTGTTCGTGGCGGCAATCGAACGCCTCGTCGCCGTCGACCAGGCCTGGATTCCGGCACGGCGCGGGGAGTCGCTCTACATCCGTCCCATCATCTTCAGCAACGAGTCGCACCTGGAGGTCCGCCCTTCGCACGCGTTCCGGCTGCTGGTGATGACGTCTCCGGTGCGTTCGTACTTCGACGAGAGCATGCCCGCGGTGACGCTGAGGGTCGAGGACACCTACACCCGCGCCGCCCCGGGCGGGACCGGCGCGGCCAAGACCGCCGGGAACTACGCGGGGAGCCTGTATCCCGCCGAGCTCGCTCGGCGCGAGGGCTACATGCAGGTCCTGTGGCTCGACGGCGTGGAGCATCGATACGTGGAAGAAGTGGGCGCGATGAACATCTTCTTCCGCATCAACGGCCACGTCGTCACACCGGAGCTCCGCGGCTCCATCCTCCCCGGGGTCACCCGCGATGCGGTGATCACGCTGCTGCGCGAGAACGGCCACGAGGTGGTCGAACGCCGGATCACGATCGACGAGGTCGTCGACGCATCAAGCAAGGGAGCGCTCGAGGAAGCGTTCGGGGCGGGCACCGCGGCGGTGATCTCCCCGGTCGGCACCATGGCGTACAAGGGCGACGAGATCCGCGTAAACGCCAATGCGTCCGGTCCGGTGACGCAGTGGCTCTACGACCAGATCACCGGCATCCAGCTCGGCGAGCGCGACGACCCCCACGGCTGGTGCAGGGTGCTGCCGGTCTAAAACGGCACCAATGTCGTCGCTATCGCCACAACCATCCGCGGCTTCCACCCGTACACATCTTCAATACGCCACTACGCACACTCCACAATTTGTTCCGTTTGCCTTCTGTAGTGCATCAATAACAAATGCCGCGACCTTATGATATGCCACATGCGCGAAAACTGGCTGATTGCGATCACTGTCCGTCGTATCATAGAGAAAATCCGCAAAGACCGTTGCATCATCAAGACCAACTCGCACCACGGCGATATGCAAGCTCATCGGACTAACTGTCTCACTGAGCGCTAGCCTCACAGACGCCAATATTCTCTTTTCCTTATCAGAAGAGCCTTTCAATCGATCATAGAGCTCGTTTCCAACGTAGTCCGTCATTCTTGTAATTCGTGACGATACAACAAACGATAACGGATCCCGACCAATTGACTCCGCTAGCCTGTTTATTACCCCCGCTATATCGCTAACGTGCGTCAAAGCGATCCTGTGCAACGTATCTGGATCCGTGCGAATGTCACTATGTGCTGCCACGATCAATTGTGTCGGGACAAATGTTCCATAGTTATCAGTCGGCGATGTCTCCACTGACCTCCCATTGGGTTCAATTGGTGCCTCTGGACTAATGACAGCAATATTCGCCGCATTTGCCGTGACCCGGAACCGTACATTCGGTCCAAGATTGTCATCGTGCACATAGAAGATTTCAATATTGGAATCTGCAAGAAGAGGTGTCGACGCGTCTCCCGATGGCGGAACGCACGATCGGAAACCGACATTACATATCGCATGGCCAGCCACACCATCTGAAGTGTTCAACTCTCCCAACATTAGTACGGGGTATCCAGAACGAATATAGGACGCACATGTACTCGAAAATCTATCCCGAGAGAAGCCTTTCGGATTGCCTCGTTCATCCTTTATGTCTCCATCCGCAACTAATGGTACAAGATTTTGCTCCTTTATCGCATCATCTATCTGATAAATATTCAATCCCTTCGATGGGAATATCCGTGTCCCAAATGAATGCTTCTTGTGCGCGTCACGAGTAATGTCGGCAGTTGTGGGAATTGCATGATATTCGTCGAGAGCTGACGAATGAAGCATGGACCAAAGGCTCACGGTAGCGCAAGCACCCACGCCTGTGTCTTGCTGTTGCCAAGCCAATCCTTCTACGTACAACTCAATCCCACAAATGTGAACAACATACTTGCGCGTCGAGGCAGGCACGCGTGGTGTCGTGTCGACAAATTTATCCGGAAACCACTTCAGTACTGTCCTTCCAAGGCGCGCCGCGGGTATTGGTCGGCGGACAACAAACCCCAAATATGCGTTTTGCATTCTTAGCTTTGCACGGGAACTTCCGCTCGCCGCTGCACGTAGTATGCGGCGAGAAACATCGTCCGAAAAGAAATGTAGGCGCTCGCATACATTTGGGTAGCCCTTAGCGCTTACACTATAGAATGCTGCAAACTCCGCAAGGTAATCCCTGTCGAAGTACTTTGACTCCCGCAGGATGACTTTTGCATTCAGGGCATCCAGGTATCGCTCTAGGTAACTCGCCTGAATAGATCTGAATTCCAAGAGCGAAAAGAAAACCTCCGCAGAGTAGTTGACGAACAGAAGTCTACTAGATTCGTTCACACAACGTCCTCGTCACTGGTGTTGACCTACTGCATGCGAATTCCACTATTCGCGATTCGATGTCTCATCAACGCCATCTTGTGTAACAGGTGTGTCAAGCGGACGCACACGTACATCGAGTCTCTTCCGGTGGAGCTGTTTGGCAAAGCCAATGACCTCTTCGCTGGTTGTCTCGGCGGCTTCGAAGTCCTGCATTGGCTGGGACCATTCAGATTTTGGTATGGTCCACAAAGTATATTTTGCTTCCTTCTTTGCCATGAGATAGCTCCCCGTTGATTTATTTCTGGTGTATGGAACAGCGACATTCATGTCCTATAGACAATCGATGCCATGTCAAGTTGCATAAATCGGAGGGTTACTCAATTGCTCGTGCTTCAAGTGGCCAAAATGGTACACGATCAGCATCTTCAGCGATATGCAAGCGCTGGAGTGTCGACGTTGTGGCTGTAAAATCAACGAAAAATAGGCGCCTCGCTGGCCGGTGTCGCGGAGTCGGCCAGTCACCGGAACGTGGCATCGCATGGTGGCTGATCGGTCTTTGCGACCGAGGAAAGGCTTCGCGAACAAGGCTGTGAAAGTGAGCTCCCTCCAGTTCGATCGCCCGTAGGTTACATCTATTGTTCGATAACTCATTGATCGAATGGATGTTTCTTCGTACGGAATCACCCAATGATATCGGCTGCTGTGGTTATGGGGGAATTTTGTCGGTATGTCAAGTGAGGGCGACTCAGTACTCGCAGTCGATAGTGGGATTTTGTTGCGCATGTATGGACCCTATTTCATTCGCCTGTCTGGCCAAATCCGCAAGGGCGCATCTGTAACTGTGAACTTGAGAGAGATTGGAGTGTGTCGACAATGCATTAGCGTTTGTGTCCAGACCGACGGCTACGTGAGGGAACCGAGGCGGGACTCCATGTTACACGATGTGTAGTTGGCGCAAGCGCAGAATCGCCTCGGTGTCGTAGCCAATCTCTGCGAGCAGTGCGTCGGTGTGCTCGCCGAGGGCCGGCGCCGCCCGGCTCGGGGCGGGCTCGCCGACTCTCACGGGCGGTGCGACGAGACGGATGTCCCCCCGTACAGGATGCTTCAGGTGCTGGATCCCGGAGCGCTCGGCCACGAACGGGTTGTCGAGCGCCTCGGCAATGCCGTTGATGGGGGCGGCGGGCACCACGCCGGCGAAGTGGTCGAG
>MKWU01003620.1_pt1 | contig 19951 bp, 32 predicted proteins | sample 809101 | NCBI WGS metagenome assembly MKWU01 (sample SAMN05860141, study PRJNA318959) | sponge metagenome | host: Aplysina aerophoba | place: Slovenia: Piran, Adriatic Sea, Gulf of Piran | collected 2013-05-07
GACCCACGGCGACCGGTTGGTGGGCCATCTCTCCCGCGACTCGACGGCCATCGAGGCGCGGGAGAAACCTGCCGCCAAGGAGAAGGCGCAGGCGCCCCCCAAGCGCAAGCGCGGGCGGCCGAAGAAGTTCGCCGTGCTCGCACTCACCGCCGACCAGCTCCTGCGCCTTGTAACATAACCAACGCGCGTCGCCGGACCCCTCGCCCATCCCACCGCATGGCCTGACCGGCGTCAGGCCTCTACTGATGTCCTCAACGCTCGGTCGAGAACACGTCGAAGCCGCCGGTTTTAGCCTCTCGCGTGACGCCGGTCCTGTAGAACCAGACACGGGGTCGGCAACCCAGCGGCAACAGCGTTCTCCAGAGCGTCAGGGCCCGCATCGAGCCGCAATCCCGCAGAATTCTGCAAGTGGCTCAAGCGACACTCAAAACTGACCCCCTGGCGACATCGAAAACTGACCCCCGAAGAAACGGCGTATGTAGATCGACTTCCGGCGGTTCACCGCGTCCCGCGAGCGTCGTGGACGGCCGGGACGCCCCCGTCCAGGCCGGGCCGCAAGGTCCATAACTGCCATCCGAGCCGCGGGGCGGACGGCGTGTCACCCGGAGGGCCGGAGCGGAATCGGGATAAGGGTACCGACACCATTCGTGCTCTGATACACGCTAACGGCTCGGCCTGAGCCCTCTGGTGGTCATGAAGCTGTAGAGCGCGGTTCCGGGACACGCCCGTAAGCTTGGCGATGGCGGTCTTCGAGACGCCCAGCTCGAGGAAGCGCCGGATCTCGTCCTCCTTGCCGTCGAGCCGTGAGACGCCCAGCGAGCCCTTCGGGCGCCCGAGCTTCCGGCCCGAGGACCTCGCCCGGGCGAGGCCCTCGCGGGTGCGCTCGGAGATCAGGTCGCGCTCGACCTCGGCGAACAGCGCGAACAGGGTGGTCATGACCTTGGTCTGGATGTCGCGCTTGCCCTCGACGCGGATGTTCTCCTTCAGGGCCACGAAGGCGACGCCCGCCTTGGCGAGGGCGTCGAGCACGGCGACGACCTGACCCAGCGACCGGCCGAGCCGGGAGAGTTCGCTGACGACCAGACGGTCGCCGGGCTGCAGGGCGTTCGTCAGCTCGTCGAGCCGGCGGCGCTTCTCGGAAGCCTGTCCGGAGGCGGTTGCCTCGATGAAGTCGTCGATGTGGAGGTCGTGCTTCCGCGCGTACTCCAGGATGGCGAGGCGCTGGCTGCTCGCGTCCTGCTGCGGGGTCGAGACGCGCAGATAGGCGACGGTCTTCACGGTCTGTCCATGGAATACAGATTAGCGCATTGTATATTACATATACGGGACATGGACCGCGTCATGTTCCCTGCTGCTGAACTGTTCGGTCAGAACGCCTGTTTCTTCCTGACAGAACCGCGCCGGTTTCCCGCCGCCGACGGTCCTTCCGCGCCCGGCGGCCGGCTCGGGGAGCCATTCGGGGGCTTGCGCTGAGCCCTTGGAGTGTATTTCCGCACGAATGTTGTCGGTACCCTCACCGAGCGGAGCGCCCACGCCGATCCGCGGCACCGAGTGAAACGCCCCCCCGTTCCGGGCCCCCGAGTCGAACGCCAGGCGTTCAGAGAAGCCCGCCCTCACGAACGCAGTGGAGCGACCGCAGACCCCAAGCGCCCCCGTTCCCGGCCCCGAGTCGAAACGCCAGGCGCTCCGAGAAGCTCGCCCCTCACGAACGCACCGAGCGGAGCGACCGCAGGCCCGGCACCGAGTGAAGCACCCCGTTCCTGGCACCGAGTCCGAACACCTAGGCGCTCCGAGAAAGCTCGCCCTCACGAACGCACCGAATGGAGCGACCCCGCAGACCCGGCACCGAGGTGAAAGCACCCCGTTCCCCGGCACCGAGTCGAACACCACGCGCTCCGAGAAAGCTCGCCCTCACGAACGCACCGCGTGGAGCGACCCCGCAGATCCAATACCACGCCGACGCCGCTACGGGCCGGCGCGCCTCCCCGAGTCGGCGCACACAACCACGGGACCCGGGAGGGGAAGCGGTTACGGACGAAGATAGGTCAGATCGGACGCGGCCGGACGGGCGGAACGCGCGCGGGCAAGGCAACGCTCCGGCATTCTGCACCCCGCTCGCACGCCGCCGGTCGCCGACCCGCATCCGCAACACCCCCTGGGCCTGACGGCCCCCTTCACCCGGCCCCGTCGGGGCCATTCCACTCGTTTCTCCGGAGGGACAACCCATGCCGCTCATCGACCTGCTGCGCCCCGACCAGCGCGCCGCGCTGCGCCGCCTGCGCAAGAAGATCGCCAACCGCGAGAACATGCGCCGCTACCGGGCAGAGCACCGCGACAAGATGCTCTGCGCCGGCGTCGACCTGCCGCTCGAGGCCGGAACCTGCGGACGCCTCGTCTGGCCCGAGAGCGAGCGCTGTATCGTGTGCCGCAAGCGGCGCGCCTGGCTCCTCCGCCACGCGCTCAACCCCGCCGAGGTCACGTTGGCCGCGCTGCTCGAGAGCGTCGATGACGCCGCCGCCGAGCCCGGCACCTGCCCGCCCGAGGACGCTGGCCACAGCGTTCCCCTGCTCGACCTGTCCGCACTCGGCGATCCCTGCCTGCGCTGGTGAGCGCCGAACACACGCCCGCCTGCAGCCCCGGCGAGAGATCGTCTCCTCGGCGCTGATGCCTCGTGATTTGCGGAGTCCCCTCGGGCAGCCGCGCGGAAAGCCGCGCGGCTGCACATCCAGAACAGGGAAGCGTGAGATGTCGACGATCGCCTCGTGCGGAACCGCTGAAGACCGGCCGGAGCGCGAGGCGATGCGCGCGCGCTGCTGATTGGCCGCCGCTTGATGGATGCGTACCGGGCGGCCCGGGTCGGGGAGAAGAAGCACACGCTCGGCTCGTTGTTCGGTTGGGTCAGGGAGCAGACCGCCCCCGAGCTCCGGTGGATGTGGTCCAACGCCCGGGCGTACCAGGCCGAGCACGCCGACGCCTACGCCCAGGTTGCGGGGGCCTGATCCTCCAGGGCGTGGCCGGTGCGAGGATTCTCGCCGAAGTCTGGTTCGAGACCGATATCAGCGAGCAGTACGGCTGGTTGTTCGAGCCCGCGTGCCTCGAGTACGACGGCTGGCAGCTCGTCACCATCAAAGATTCCCGATGGCCGCGAGGTCAAGAGTTGGGCCAGGGCAGACCGACTCGCATTGAACCCTTCGGCCGGCCGCTGGTAGCCCGTCGCCGTGCTACGCTGGGCCCGCCGCATCCCGGATGGGAGAGCCTGGCCATGTTCGATACCCACGCCATCGGAACACGCCGCCGCGATCACCGCCGCTGTACGCCGGCCGACCGACCGCGACTGTCCGCCGGTGTCCGCGTGTCGTCGGGGTTCACGGCCCGGCCTTCGTTGAGCGAAGCCGCCCCGGCGGGTCGGTTTCTTCAAAGCAGATGTTCGAGGTCGCGCCGAAGCATCCCGACCCAAGCTTCCAGCCGGCGCGGTGGGCCACGACATCGAGGCGTGTGGTCAACAGGTGCACGTGCGCCAGAGCGCTTGCGAACCTGTAGTAGGCGGAAGGCCGCCTCGATGCGGTCGCCGCGAAACCGCGTGCAGGTATAGAAGGAGGGAGCGATGAGTACGGCCGACGCCGCCGCCCGCGGCAGCGAGTCAGACGCACCCATGCGGCCTACCTACCAGGACGTGCTCGACGCCCCGGCCAATCGGGTGGCCGAGATCGTCGACGGAGTCCTCTATACGCAACCGCGGCCGGCCATGCCGCATGCGTTGGCGAGTTCCCGTCTGGGCGGCGAGCTCACGGGACCCTTCGACCGGGGTCGCGGCGGCCCCGGCGGATGGTGGATCATCGACGAGCCAGAGCTGCATTTCGGAGAGGATATCCTGGTGCCCGATCTGGCGGGGTGGCGTCGGGAGCGGATGCCCGAGTATCCCGACACGGCCTACGTCACCTTGGCGCCGGACTGGGTGTGCGAGGTGCTCTCCCCTTCGACGCGCCGGCTCGACCTGCAGGGCAAGCGCCCGGTCTACGCCCGTGAGGGCGTCGGGCATCTGTGGCTCGTCGAGCCGTCCGACCACACCTTCGAGGCGTTCGAGCTGCGCGAGGGTCGGTGGGTGCTGACGGCGACCGCAAAGGACGCCGAGCCGGTGTGCGTCCCCCCCTTCGAGGCGGTCACCTTCAGCCTCGGCGATCTCTGGCCTTGAGACGCCGACGCCGCGCTGGTCGGTGGTCGCCCGGACGGTCTCTGCGGCCGTCGGCACCCCGGCCACCCAGATCCGCGAGGCGTTGGCCGCGGTGATCTCGGCCGAGCGGAGCCGCGAGACGGTCTCAGCCCGGCGTGACGCTCGGCCGTCTGCATCGAACGCTCTCTGTTCATGATCGACTGGACCACGGACCCCGACGTGCGCCGGTGCGCCCTGGTCGGCTTGAACAAGGGCGAGGCGCACCTCCTCGCGCAACCTTGAGCATGTCGTCGAGGCGTTCGTCGACCCGCTTCCGATTCCGGTCGAGGAGCTTGCCGTACATGTCGACGGCCTGGTCGAGCGTGTCGCGCCACGCCTGGTGCAGGAAGCACACCAGCGCGAGGTGGCAACGCAGGGCCGCCATCTCGCGCACCCGGTCGGCAGACGCGGCTCCGGTGTCGCGGACAAACGGTTGCCGCTCAACGCCAACCGTCGCCACCGCCAGCCACCGCCACTGGTTCTCCGGAGCCGGCCCATCGGAGAACCGCTACAATTGGCGCGTGAGAAACACTCGTCGCGGTCGCCACAGCGTAGTACTTCAGGAATCGAGGCGACGTAGCCGCAACAACAGAATGAACCGCAGACAAGCGCGGTCTCTGCCACAACGATTTGACCGGTTGGAGGAGTGCATCCGTGAGAATGCTCGCCGGGATTTCATCCGGCAACTGACGATGAGTAGCGTCTCCGTCGTTGCTAGCTTCGCGGGTGCGCACTGGTTGTCGCAGCAATCGCAGGACACAGGCAACCAGGACACAGGCAACCAGCTAAAGGGGCAAGAAGTACGGGGCCGGGTCGGCTCGATTCACGCTGTTCGCGGCGCGGGCAACATCGACGTTCGAGTCACGGCCAGTGTGCTTGCTACAGGCATCGTCTCGGCCGAGGTCGTTACTGCAGCACCACCGTTGCGCGTGTCGGGGGCGTCCGGCTGAGCAACGCCCGACGCCGTGCGCGCCAAGGTGTGTCGAGGCGATCAACGTACCAGCCGGCGTTCAGTGCAGGCGCTGGCGGGCGCCATCGTCATGTGTCGTTGCCTGGGGCTCGGACGCGCCGTCATCCCATGTCCCCTTCGGCCGGCCGCACCGCCCTTGATCCTGGGTAGGCTCTGCTCAGCGGCGTCTCGAGCGCGGCTACACGGACCCGCGCTGGGGCGGCTACCGCCAGATCGAGCAGGCCGGCGGGCACGTCCGGAAGGGCGAGAAGGGCACGCCGATCATGTACGTCGAGTTCGACCCGCCGCGTGCAGGTTCGCGACGAGCGGGGCCAGCCGGTGCGCGACGCCGAGGGCCGGCCGACCTTTCACGCGGGAGAAGCGCGACCGGCCGCTGGTGAAGATCCAGCACGTCTTCAACGTCGAGCAGACCGAGAACCTGAGCTGCGGCCGCTGGCCCGCGCCGCTCCGGAGTGGGAGGGCCACCAGCGCGCCGAGAGGCGGTGATGCGCAACAGCGACGTCCGGATCGACCACGTCGCCGGCGACCGGGCCTACTACAACCACAAGGCCGACCGGGTGGTGTTGCCGGAGCGGAGCCAGTTCCCGTCGCAGGCGGCCTACACGCACACGGCGCTGCACGAGCTGGGCCACGCCACGGACCACGAGAAGCGGCTGGACCGGCCGACGCTGACGAGCCACGGCGGGTTCGGCTCGGAGACCTACGCGCGAGAGTAGCTGGCTGCTGGGTCGCGAGCGGGAGCGAGTGGTCGAGAAGGAGCAGCCGGCGCAGGGAGCAGGCGCGTGCCGACAAGACGCCGGTGCCGGAACCGGAGCGGGCAAACGCCGCCCGGGCGCGACGAAGTCCGGGCCGCGCCAGTGGACATGTCGAAGGAGCTGGAGGCCGCGCTACGGGGCGCGGGCGCCCGTGGGAGTACGCGCGGAAGTACGACTTGGTGGTGGGCTGCTTTGTGGGAGCGGCCTCACGGATTTTCTGCAGGGCGTCCTCAAGAGCGTTCTGCACCACCGTGTCATCGCACGATTCCGCCAGCTCTACCAGCTTCTCGAGACGGTCCCGAAGCGCCGGCGGAATCCGCGACACCTCGTTCGCCGTCGTGATGAACAGCACTTCCGACAGGTCGAACGGCAGCTCCACGAACGCATCGCGGAAGTGGGCGTTCCGCCAGCTTCGTGTTCAGCTCCGACACCTTGTGCAGGTAGCCCGGCTCCTTGAAGTGGCCACTGCCGAAGCTGAGGCGCAGCACGGGATGCCGCACCGACCAGTCCCACCGGTCGTGGATAGCGAGCCCCTCGAATAGCGGCTCGTTGCCCTCGAACAAGCTCCTTGCAGGTGTCCAGGAACAGGCTCTTGCCGAAGCGCTGCGGGCGCGACAGGAAGTAGTGCTTGCCCTCGTCGAGCAGCCGCCCGATGTAGGCGGTCTTGTCGACGTAGTAGCAGTTGCTCTCCCGGATTTCCCGGAAGGTCTGCATGCCGATGGGCAGCTTGCGTCGAGTCATGGACACGGGTCGTGGTCGCCAGCGTACATTGTCGTATCCGCGGGCTGCGCCCCGTGGCGGGTTGGACGAGGTCCTGGTGAACAAATAGCAGCCCGCCGGAGCGCCACCGTCGGCCGAGGGGGAGCCTCCGCGCCCCGGGTCAATCCGTGTCCCGGGTCACTCCCGTCAGCGCACGAAGCTCCTGTCGTGCTTCCTCGATCCGGGGGTCTGAAGGTTGCGCCGCGTCGCGCGCGGCGATCTCCACTCGGAGTCGCACCACCATCAACCGGCGCGCCGTCCCGCTTCCGCGCACCGTCGTCAGGAGCCGTCCGGCGGTCGCGTTCGCCGTGGTACTGCATCGTCCAAACTCACCTCGTCCGCCGGCTCGTAGCTCGGCTGACCGGTCCGGAACGACGTCACCCGCAGCATACCGCACGCCTCGCACACGTCCGCCTGACAGGACGTCGTCGACCGCTCCCGGTCGAGCAGCCAGCGATGCCCTCGGCGCCGAAATGGACACGGCGGAACCGTCACCTTCGTCTCCGGCATGGGTCCGCCCGGTGTCGCATCATGGCTGTTCAGGCGCGCCTGGTCGAACCTGCCGCCCGTCCTACCGCGGGTCCTCCGCGCTGGCCAGCAGGTCCTTGAGCGCGTAGTTGACGCTCGCCGCCCCGAAGTCCGGTTCCCGCTGTAACGGCCGCCGGACGTAGCGCACGCGCGGTGTGTCGTCGTCGCCGCTGCCGAACAGGACGAGGGCGAGGATGAAGTCGTCCGGCTTGTTCAGCGAACACAGGATCTCGTTCTTCGTGACGGTTACCGTGTCGGCATCGCTCCTGCGTCCCTTGACCTCGATGAACCGGAGCTTGCCGGTGGCCGGATCCCGGCTCTCGATGTCGTAGCCGAGCTTGTCGAACTCGCGGTCGGTCGGCTCGAAGCCGAGACGGCGCTCGGTCTCCATCACGATGGCGTCGCGCTCGCGCGGCGACGAGCTGGGTGTCGTCCGGCCGCCCGGTACTCGGCGTCGACCGGCCGGCCATCTTGTCGACCAGGCCCTGCGGGACGACCAGCAGGCTGCCGAGCACCACCGGCGGCCGCGGCGAGATCTGCGCGTCGCGCTTCCGCGAGATGCTCCGGGACGACGTCGCCGACCTGCGCCGCCTGCTCCAGATCCCGGCTGATCCAGGCGCACTCGGGCCGTTCGGAGGAACGCGTCGACCGCCGGCTCGCCGTCCGCCAGCGGCCGGTAGTCGAGATACGGCGCGTAGTACAGATGGCGCGTCACGCCGGCGTTGTCGAGCTCGACATAGAGCACCCGCGTCGAGACGACGCGCCGACCGCCGGCACGGGTGACGCCGGCGTCCTGCAGGGCGGTGCTCGATGGAGAAGAGCACGCGGGGCGTCGTTCCGTGGTCGCGCTCGTCGACGAGGGCCGCGCCGCGCTTGAGCAAGTCGCGGTGGCGTTCCAGGGTCAGGTCGATGACGGCGTCGAGCAACGGATGGCCCGGACAGACGAAAGCCGCCAACGGCTGCCCGGGCGGGGCGACCAGCGGCTTCTCGAACACGATCCGTTCGTAGCGGGGGAGGACTGGCTCGCTGGTTCCGATCACCCGTCGAGCGCCCTGGTCGACGGCAGTGTCGAGCCGCGCGCGGACCTCCGGCTGCTCGCCGTAGCGGATGGCGTCGAGCAGCAGCTCGCGCAGCGGCCGCCCTTCGAACTCCAGCTTGCCGAGCACGTCGAAGACCTGGCCGCCCCGCCTGCCGGGCCTGTTCCAGCTTCTCGAGCAGCCGCCGGTAGACGTCGCCCTCGCGGGTCTCGTCGGCGATCAGGTTCCACAGGTGGCAGACCTCGGTCTGGCCGATGCGGTGGATGCGGCCGAAGCGCTGTTCCAGGCGGTTCGGGTTCCAGGGCAGGGCGTAGTTGACCATCAGGTGGCCGCGCTGCAGGTTGATGCCTTCGCCCGCGGCGTCGGTGGCCAGCAGCACCTGCACCTGCGGGTCGTGCCGGAACGCTTCCTGCGCCGCCAGGCGTTCCTCGTGGCCCACGCTGCAGTGGATGACGACCACTGACGTTTGGCGACCGAGCAGGGTCGTGATGCGCTCCTGCAGGTAGCGCAGCGTGTCGCGGTGCTCGGTGAAGATCACCAGCTTCTGATGCGGAGAGGCCGCCGGCCGCGGGATCGCGCCGTCGCCGTCGCGAATGGCCGGCTCCTCGGTCCGGCCGTCCCGTCCTGTAGCCGTGAAGATCTCGTCGAGCAGGCTCGCGAGCTCGCGCCACGGTCGCCGCTCCGCCTGCGCACGAGCAACTTGCATCTCACCGGGAGCCGGTGAGGGGTGCCCATTCGCCGGGACCGGGTACGATGGTCCCGGCGAAGCAGCGGGTCCGTCCTGTCGCTGGCGGACGCTGGTTCGGCGGCGACAATCCGATCATGCGCTTCTTCAACACCGAAGGCCCCATCCGCCCCGACGACCACTACCATGTCCCGCCACTCGACCGGGTGAACCTCGACGATCTGCTGGGTCTCGTGCGTGACAAGCGGTACTTCGTGCTACACGCGCCGCGGCAAACGGGCAAGACGTCGGCGCTGCTGGCGCTGCGCGATCTGCTGAACCGGGGTGGCGAGTACCGCTGCGTGTATGTGACCGTGGAGGCGGCGCAGGCGTTGCGCGAAGACGTGGCGGAGGGCGTACGCACCGTCCTGGCCGAGCTGGGGCTGCAGGCGAGCGTGACACTGGGCGACGAAACGCTGGAGGGCATCTGGCCCGGCGTGCTGGAGCGGGTAGGTCCGGGCCAGGCGCTCCGCCAAGCGCTGCTGCGCTGGAGCATGGCCGATCCGCAACCTCTGGTGTTGCTGATCGACGAGATCGACGCGCTGGTGGGCGACACGCTGCTGTCGGTGCTGCGACAGTTGCGCGCCGGGTATCCGGACCGCCCCGGCCGCTTCCCGCACAGCGTCATCCTGTGCGGGGTGCGGGACGTGCGCGACTACCGCATCTACTCCACGGCGCGCAAAGCTCTGGTGCTGGGCGGCAGCGCGTTCAACATCAAGTCGAAGTCGTTGCGCCTGGGCGATTTCACCGAGGCGGAGACGCGGGCGCTGCTGGCCCAGCACACGGCGCAGACCGGGCAGGCGTTCACCGCGGACGCGGTGGCGGCGGTCTGGACGCGCACGGCGGGGCAGCCGTGGCTGGTGAATGCGCTGTGCCGGGAAGCATGCTTCGAGAACCCGGCGGGCCGAGACCGTTCCCGCGCGATTAGCGAAGGCGACATCCTCGACGCCCAGGAGCGGTTGATTTTGGGCCGCGTGACGCACCTGGACGATTTGGCCGACAAGTTGCGCGAGGACCGGGTGCGGCGGGTGGTGGCGCCGATGCTGACCGGCGACGCAGACCGGGGCAGCTATGCGGACCGGAACCGCGACGTGGAGTACGCCCGAGACATGGGCCTGCTGGCGCAGCACGACGCCAAGCGGATCGCCAACCCAATCTACGCGGAGGTGATTCCGCGCGAGCTGACGTGGGTTGCGCAGGACGACGTCGAGGTGGAAACAGCCTGGTATGTGGACGTCGGCGGCGGCTTGAACGTGGACGAGCTGCTGACGGCGTTCCAGCAGTTCTTCCGCGAGCACTCGGAGCACTGGACGCAGCGCTTCGACCGGTATCAGGAGGCAGGCCCGCAACTGCTGCTGCAGGCGTATCTGCAGAAGGTGGTCAACGGCGGCGGCCGCATCGAGCGGGAGTACGCCCTGGGCAGCGGGCGCGTGGACCTGCTGATCGTGTGGCCGCAAGGGGACCGCACCCGCAGGTTCGTGGTCGAGTGCAAGGTGCTGCACCAGGGTCTGGAGCGGACCATCGCCGAGGGGCTGGCGCAGACGCGCGGCTACATGGACCGTTGCGGTGCGGAGGCGGGGCACCTGATCGTCTTCGATCGCGCGCCGGAGCGGACGTGGGAGGAGAAACTCTTCCGGCGTGCGCCGGCGTCGGGCCGCGCGCCGGTCACCGTCTGGGGCATGTGACGGCCGGCCAGGGCGCGCAGATCGACACCACCACCGCGGCCGGCCGCCTCGTGTTTCGGGATCTCGCCCCCGTCCGTCCGCACCGACCCGCCCGGCAGGTTGGTGATGGCGTCGACGTCGCTCCGTCGTCCAGCTTCGCCGCGGCCCACTTCGAGTCGGTGTCGATGCACGTCTGCTGGCAGATCCGGCCGACGCCCCTTGGACGCAGTGCCGGAACGGTGCGGGGGAGAGTTCCTCGTTGACGCTCTCGCCGCGGTTTTCATCAGGGGCGTCGCCAGCGCCTTCGACCGAGCCGAGGCACGCCCGCCGGCAGAGGAAGCGACCCTGTACCCGATCGAGCGGCGACCTGGGATTCTTGCGGCGGTCGGTTCGCGTGCTGGCGATCTCCGTAGGAACCCCCGCGAGGCCCGCCTTGAACTGGTAGAATGCGGACTTGGTTGATGCCAAACACCTGACAGTCGTCGACCTGGACACCGGGCCGCGCCCCGTCACACCAGTCAAGTCAGCGACAGTCGTCGCACGGCTGCTCAACACGCAATCATCCGTCGGAACACAAGGAGAGAATAAACCACAATGTCATCCCGCGATTTCGGGTTTATCCAGATCTCCTCAATGGGCACCTGGCCGAGTTGAAACTGTGACCTGTGCACTTCTCTCATGATGTCAATGTCGCGAAGATACTCCCGAAATGGGCCGATTCCTCATAGATCGCCCCCAAGAATACGACATTCGGACGATCTTTGCCACTTGAAATCCACAGTATCCCCTGTAGAATCAACAACTTATGGGGTTTTCTGCCGAACACTAGCTAGACCACCGGCCCGCTGTCCGGGTGACCCGGATGATTGGATGTGCTATGATGCCGAATCGGTGTTGTTCCGGAGGAAAGGGGTAAGTTTTGGCAATGACCAATTCAACGTCGGACCCTGTTGTTTCGACAGCTACGCTCGTTGTAAGACTTGTTGATGTCGTGCACCGTGCGGTTGAAATCCTGTATGGTCACGTTAATAGGTTAACGGAAGCCAACATAGCCAATCAGCAGGCCCTTGTTGCCTTAGTAGAAGAGGTGGAAGCACTTCGGGAGGGAAAGGCCAGCAAAACGGACTTGGCCGGGTTGCGTGGCACCCTCAACCATATGCGCCAAAGACTGAACACTCTTGAAGAGGACCTTCCCAGGGCTTTAGAAGACCTTGCGACCATTAGCGAACTTGAAGGAAAGGAGGGGCAATAGCGACGCGGAGGGTCATACGTGACTCCGAACCCCTACCTCGCCGAGCCCCACCAGCGTCGCGTCGCTGTGATAGCCCTTGTCGGCCACCAACTCTTCGACCCCCGCGCCGTCCGGCTGCACCGCCTCAACCTGCTCGGCCGCCATGATCAGCGTCTCCGGCAGCGTCGCCGTGTCGCCATCCGAGGCATCCTGCACCGTCACCGCAACGATGGCCCCCGTATCCATATCGACCCCGTGCTCGGCCTTGTGGGCCAAGTGCGTCCGACCGTCCTTTCATCTTCGCGATCTTCGCGTCCGGGTCCTGCGGGGACTTCCACTCCTTGTTCGACGTCTTCTTCTTCCGGGACCGGTCGGACCGAGCCAGATCCGCCCGCGTCGGGGTCTCCACACCGGACGCTTCCGCCAACCGCCGAATGAACGCTTCGTGGGATTCTCCCGTGTCCCGCCGCTTGATGCTCCGCATCGCCGCGTTCGCTTCCAGCGTCGTCGCATCGATGCCGACCGTCTTCCCCCGAACCAGACCCGCTGCGGACAACCGCTCCAGAACCCACGTGAACACCGCCTCGTGGGTCTCCACGTCGATCCGCCGCCGCGTGCGCGACAGCGTCGAGTGATCCGGCGCCGCCTCAGTCAATTCCAGGTCCAGGAACGACCGCAGACTCAGCGAATCGGCCACCCGCCACGCAATCCCCGCTCCGACGACAGCCCCTCGAAATAGCCGATGAACAGCATCCGGAAATACCGACCCGGACGCAGACTCGGACGGCCCAGCCGGTCCGCATAGAAGGTCGCGCACAACCTCCTCGACGAACGCATCGAAGCCGGAATCCGCCAGGACCCGGTTCAGCCCAGTTCAGCCCCTCGAAGTAAGGATGCCCGTCGCTCGTCGGGAGGTCCGACGTGTCCACCCACATCGGCGCCGCCTGACGCGCCGCCGGTCTCTTGCCCATTGCCATGGTCGTTCAGTGTACGGGTTCTATTGCCCCAGGGCCAGGCTGGATCCCCGCGGCGTCTGTGCTAACATGGCCACCAGTGCCTGCTCCTCGTGTGCTGGCGGCGTCGTGGTAGAGTGCCAGTGGGTGTGGAAGGACCGTAATGAACGAGCCAACTTCCAAGTCGGAATTGCCGACGTTTCAAAAGGTGCTATTCGGCGGACTCGCCAGTGCTCTGGTGCTTCTGGCGCGGACACGAACCCTTCTGTCCGACGAACGCTTCGAGGGGATTGACGGGGTTGCCTTGATGGTGGGATTGATCATCGTTTTCGCGCTCTCCCTGTTCGTACTCGTTGGCATAAAGGAGAGTGACAGATTCTGCCTACTAATGAAGGGGTTTGGACTTCCTGGTTCGTTACTTGCTGGCGGGGAGCTTTTTTCGGGAGGGTAGGATGTTCAAGTTGCATCGGGTCTTGTTTGCGGTCATCCTGGTCGCCATCATGAGCGTTCCCTGTGCGGACGCACAAGACAATGAGGCTTGGCTTGATGTGGTGGCGACGGAGCTCTCACCAGCCACGGTGACCGATGGGAGCGGCAAGGAAATTGGCTTGGAGTTGGCTCTACGGTGTCTCGCAGAAGCGGATCGCACCGATGAGGTGGCAGATAGTGTAGGCATGGACCTGAGCTCAGTCGGAAGTCACTTGAGTCGGAGAGTCTGGGACGGAACATACCGTGAGAGCACGTGGACGGATGTCGCGCGCGTGGCGTTCAGCGTGCTCCGGGGACCGAATGCGGGTTCCGAGTACGGCAGCGCATACAGATTTCCCGTGGACGCGGTACTCAATCGTTCGCAAGGAGACCACCACGCTGAGCTGACGACACGAATTGACCTTGGATCTGTGAGTTTTGTGGCTTGGCAATACGATGACTCCTACCGAGTTGTTGGCCCGGACGAGGCCGAGTGGCGTGCTGTCCGCGACCAGATTCAGCAAGGGAATCCGCCGGTAGCGCCGGAATACCAGTTCGTGGCGCGGGACAACACTCTATTTGGCGTTGAGAGCGACGACCGCCTTGTGTCTTGGAACGCGAAATCCAGCGTGCCTCCCAACCGTGTCTTCCTGGATGACACTTTGCTTCCTGCGGTGGCTGATGTTACGTCTCAGATTAGATGCGCAAGCACAGTGGCGGCAGGCTTTGGAAACGGGCGGCGGTGAAGCGACGGGGGAGGTGCAACGCCATGTCCAGGCGGCCGTGGCTGCTGCTGTCTTCGACCACCACGTCCAGCCCCAGCCCCGCGAAGTACGAGTAGAACACGCTGGCGTAGAAGCCCTCGTAGCTCGCGATGTCGTTGTTCGTGTACCACTCGTACGGAATGCTGGCGAAGAACGACTCGACCAGTGCCGCGAGCCCCGGGAAGTCGTTGACCAGCAGCAGGTCGTAGAGCCGCGCGCTGTGCGCTACCGGCCGCGATGCATCCCCCGTCATGCGGTTCAGGCTCTGCCGCACCTCCCGATGCAGCCGCCGTGCCGGACGGGGCCGGCGACCTCGTCGCCGACCTCTATCAGCGGATACCCGACACGCGGATCACGGACATTCTGCTCGAGGTGGACGACGCCACCAGATTCACCGAGGCCTTCACGCACCTGCGCACCGGGGCGCCCTGTCGCGACCGCATCGGCCTGCTCAACGTGCTGCTCGCCGAGGGCATCAATCTCGGCCTGCGCAAGATGGCCGACGCCACGAGCACGCACGGGTTCTGGGAATTGATGCGCATCGCGCGCTGGCACGTCGAAGGCGAAGCGTATGACCGGGCATTGTCCGTGGACGTCGAGGCCCAGGCCGCCCTGCCGATGGCGGCCTTCTGGGGAACGGGACGGACCGCCTCGAGCGACGGCCAGTTCTTCCCGGCCGCCGGCCGCGGCGAAGCCCTCAACCTGGTCAACGCCCGCTACGGAACCGAACCCGGCCTCAAGGCGTACTCGCACGTCTCCGACCGGTTCTCCCCGTTCGCCACCCAGACCATCCCCGCCACCGTCCACGAAGCCCCCTACATCCTCGACGGACTCCTGATGAACGAGACCGGGAGACGCGTCCGCGAACAGTACGCCGATACCGGTGGTTTCACCGACCATGTCTTCGCCGCGTGCTCGATCCTCCGGCTACGCGTTCGTCCCGCGCATCCGGGACCTGCCGTCGAAGCGGCTGTACGTGTTCGAACGCGCCGGTGTCCCCGAAGCAACTCCGGCCACTGGTCGGCGGCAAGGTGAACGCGGACCTGATCGACAGGAACTTGGGCGGACATCCTGCGCGTCGCGTCCACCATGGCCGCCGGGTCCATGCGGCCGAGCCAGATCCTGCGCAAGCTCGCCGCGTATCCCCGTCAGAACGAGCGGACGGCGTTGAGGACTGCTCCGTGTCCCCGACTCGTCAGGCGCTTGGCGCGTCGTCGCGGGATTCAGCGAATCCCGAGAAAAGGAAGTCGTCCGGCTTCACGACGATGAAGAAAGAGCGTGGGGGCGTCGTGGTGTTCGGAGCGCCTGGTCAAGCCTGCTCGACGTCGAACGCCGCCAGGTTGCGGGCCTCCCTGCTGAACTCCACCCCGATCAGGTGGATCGGTTCGCCCCGATCGCGGTACTTGTCCGAGTAGCCCTTCGCCTTCAACTGCGCCATCGCCGCGCCCTCGGGCGCCGCTCCTGCGACCCTTGACCTCGATGAACCGGAGCTTGCCGGTGGCCGGATCCCGGCTCTCGATGTCGTAGCCGAGCTTGTCGAACTCGCGGTCGGTCGGCTCGAAGCCGAGACGGCGCTCGGTCTCCATCACGATGGTGCGCGGCGGCGAGCTCGGTGTCGTCCGTCCGCCCGGTACTCGGCGTCGACCGGCCGGCCATCTTGTCGAACAGGGCCCGCGGGACGACCAGCAGGCCGCCGAGCACCACCGGCGGCCGCGGCGAGATCTGCGCGTCGCGCTTCAGCTCCTCCAGCTGCTTCTGCAGCCGGCGCTGCAAGGTGTCCGCCCGCCGGCGCGCCTCGCCCGAGTTGAGGCGCGCACCAGTCTTGCCGGCCCCCTTTTCGAGCGCGAGCTGTGCGGCGCGGTGGTCCCAGTACGAGATCTCCTTGGTGAGGCGGTCCTTCACGGCCGCCTCGGTCTTGTCGATCAACGTGGGCCTGGCAGCGCGGACTTCCGCGAGATGCTCCGGGACGACGTCGCCGCCGGCGTACGCCGGCGGCGCCGGCTCCAGATCCCGGCCGATCCAGGCGCACTCGGGCCGTTCGAGGAACGCGTCGACCGCCGGCTCCCCCCCCCCCCCCCGCCCGGGGGCGCGACGCCGGCCCACGCGGCCCGCCGGCCCGCCGTCCGCTAGCGGACGGTAGTCGAGATACGGCGCATAGTGCAGATGGCGCGTCACGCGGTCGTTGTCGAGCTCGACGTAGAGCACCCGCTTCGAGACGACGCGCCGAGCGCCTGCACGGGTGACGCCGGCGTCCTGCAGGGCGTGCTCGATGGAGAAGAGCACGCGGGGCATCGTGCCATGGTCGCGCTCGTCCGACGAGGACCGCGGCGCGCTTGAGCAGGTCTCGGTGGCGTTCCAGGGATCAGGTCGACCGACGGCGTCGAGCACCGGATGGCCCGGACAGACGAAAGCCGCCAACGGCTGCCCGGGCGGGGCGACCAGCGGCTTCTCGAACACGATCCGTTCGTAGCGGGGGAGGACCGGCTCGCTGGTTCCCGATCACCCGGTCGCGGTTCCGGATCAGGGCCGGAACGTGCGACACCTGGTAGCGGCGCGGTTCACGTTGGCGGGCCGAGCCGCCGAGCTGTCTGAACGCCTCATGGAAGAACGATTCGATGTAGTGCGGTTGCAGGCGGCGCGCCTCGGCCCGCTCCATCTCCTCGCGCACGCGCTGCACGCGGCTGGCATCCATCGCGTCGTGGACGAGCTGTCGCTCCTCGAGCAGGTCCTGCAGCGTCGCCCGGTCGAGCGCCTGGTCGACGGCAGTGTCGAGCCGCGCGCGGACCGCCGGCTGTTCTCCGTAGCGGATGGCGTCGAGCAGTAGCTCGCGCAGCGGCCGCCCTTCGAACTCCAGCTTGCCGAGCACGTCGAAGACCTGGCCGCCCCGCCTGCCGGGCCTGTTCCAGCTTCTCGAGCAGCCGCCGGTAGACGTCGCCCTCGCGGGTCTCGTCGGCGACCAGGTTCCACAGGTGGCAGACCTCGGTCTTGGCCGATGCGGTGGATGCGGCCGGAACGCTGTTCCAGGCGGTTCGGGTTCCAGGGCAGGTCGTAGTTGACCATCAGGTGGGCGCGCTGCAGGTTGATGCCTTCGCCGGCGGCGTCGGTGGCCAGCAGCACCTGCACCTGCGGGTCGTGCCGGAACGCTTCCTGCGCCGTCAGGCGTTCCTCGCGGCCCACGCTGCCGTGGATGACGATCACCGACGTCTGTCTGCCGAGTAGGGTCGTGAGGGTCCACACGCGCTCCGTCGTGTCGATCTCAGCCCACTGTGCGCCGCGCACCTCGCCCCGACCGCGTCCGGGGCGGTCTGGTAGTGGTCAAGTTTGGATCAGCGCCGTCTGTTCGCTACCCGCAGCACCGGGGCAGAGGAGTATAGTCGTCTCCGAGAGCGATCAACCATCCGGCAGACGCGACGTGAACGACGCGACGCATCAGACGGTCCCCGGCCATCGTCCCACGGGCCGAGCCCCCGAAGCCGACGAAGAACTTGGCGGCCGTGGCCCTCGGCAAGCTCGGCGGGCTTAGGGGCGGGACGGCGCGCGCCGCGAAATGCACTACAACGTCGCCCGGATCCACTGGACGGTTCGGATGTCCCCGGCGATGGCGGCCGGCGTGACGGAGACGCTGTGGAGCGTCCCCGACCTCGTGACGCTGCTCGAAGAGCACGAAGCACAGGCAGCCGCATGACTGGCTTTGTTCTTCCTCCAATCGCTGTAGCCGGCTGTTTCGCTGTTAGCATGACGCTACGGCTGCTCGCGGCACGGATCGGAGATGGCCACTGGGATTCCGTCGCCGAAACTGGACGCGCCGACTCGCGCGGCCACGTTGCCGACACCATCGAATGGCTGGCCCGGATGTTCAACTTGGCTGGTTTGGTGGGGACCGCCGTTGTCGTGTGGCAGGTCGTCCGCTGACCCCAAACTTGACCACTACCGGCGGTCTCGCGTCGGTGAGCAGGGGTTCCGCAGCGATCTAGAATCGCTTAGGATAGTGTCGCAGAGGTCGGATGTCGCCTGCTTGACCCGCCTGCGGCAGCGAAACCGCCCCGAGAAAGACCATGTTTCCTTGAGGTTGGAGAGCAAGATGCCAGATTTCCTAGCAGCTATCCTGAGCGCTACTCTTGGTGGCGTGGCGACTGAAGTGTTTCGGATCTACTTGAGGCCGTTGCTTCGCGCACGGTGGCCGCCTGGAGGGGCGACGGCGCCTCGGCTGCAAGGCACGTGGAGATACGATCACGGAACACTGGAGATACGTCAATACGGGACGAAGATTACGGCTAAGGCGACGCGAGCTGATGGGAACAACATCCGACATTTCGACTACGAGGGAAGGCTCATGGGAGGTCAATTGGTATTGTCCTGGAAGCAATCAGGAGGTGAGGGGCACATCGTAGGTGCAATGGTGCTTCGGATAGCTGAAGGTGGACAGAGGTTGGAAGGAATGACCACGTACCTGGAGCACGACCAAGCCACCGTGATGTCACGTCCCAGAAAGTACACGAGAGCCTAACTGTTCCGGCGCGCCGCCGAACAGGAACACGCCAACGCCCAAACTAATGCTCGCTGCAGGGGCCCAGCAGCTTTGCAGCCAACTGATGGTGCTTGGACGCCACGGGACGCTTCTCGAGCTTCGCGGACCGTGGAAATTGATGGAGCAGCAGGGCCGGCAGTGGAAACCAGAGCGGGACTATGGTCCGAGCCGTTAGCGTTAGCGCTGCATCGCGACCGGGCGCATTACCGAGCCTTGCGAGCGAGGTACTCAGCCCAATCGTCCATGAGACGCCGTCGGCGCTCGAACAGGTCCGACCTAGCGTAGGCCGCTGGACCACGTGCGCTCGCTGGGCGTCTCACGACTCGACGGCAAGGAGGACGAAATCCGGCGCTTCCTCGAGCTGGGCGTCTCGAAGACCGCCATCGCCAAGCTCACGGGCGTGTCCCGGACCGCCCTCTACAGCCTCATGAGCACCCGAGGTCCAGCCCGAACCGGCCGAATAACCGCTTGGCTACGACTTGTCAGCCGCTTCTCTCAGCGCGTCGAGCGCGTCCAGATCACGCAGAGCCGCCAGCCGCACCGGGATGCCGAGGCGCGGGATCTGTACTTCCGTGTACCGCGCGGAAGCCTCCGCAAAACTGAAGCTCGCCTTGGGTGGCGTCAGCACGTGGACGCTGCCGAATAACTGAGTGTAGTTACCAGGTGCTGTCAGTCGCTCGACCGTGTCTGTATTCACATTGTGGCCGAGTTTCCGGAGGACTAGGCCTACCTTTCTTGCATTCTTCGGCGTGGAATCAATCATTACGTCTACGTCATCCACGGAAGCGCCGTTCAAGGAATGCAGGGCCTTGGCCATGCTTCCGATGAGCAGGTACTCCACGCCGTGGGTATGAAAAGCCCTCAGCAGATCGGCACAACGCGTGGTCCACGTACGTGGAAAGAGAAAGTTCATAGCAGGGCGATTGTAGATCGACCCAGACTGGCCGATCGTGTCTGCCCACGCCAAGGCCGCCGGGGTGGCGCGGTCGTCGGCACTTTATTGGGTGTCAAGCGAGCCTCTTGCAGAACCCTGCGATGGGGTAGTTTTCTTGCCCGACAGGGCAGGATGCCAGTGGGGCGGCCAGCCAAGGGTAGCACAATCGGGGGGCGACCGCGACTGCGGGACCACCCCCTGGACCACCCTCCCGGCGGGTCAGGAAGGCGTTCTTTCGGTTATGGGAGTAACAACGGCCTGAGAGAGAGCGCGGACCGCTTTGGCACCTCGCGCGGTGTTTTTCCTCGCTCATCGCGTTGCTGCTTGATATGGTTCCAGCATGAGCCGTCTACGAGAATCCTTCGCCCCCTATTGGCAGTCGATTCAGGAGGCGCTGTTCCCCCACCTGGAGCAGACGCTGGGGCC
>MKWU01003621.1_pt1 | contig 19941 bp, 17 predicted proteins | sample 809101 | NCBI WGS metagenome assembly MKWU01 (sample SAMN05860141, study PRJNA318959) | sponge metagenome | host: Aplysina aerophoba | place: Slovenia: Piran, Adriatic Sea, Gulf of Piran | collected 2013-05-07
TCAGGGACGTGGATGGGGATGGAGATGGGGTGACAGTGGAGCATACCACCGATCCCACCACCACCCGTGCCGTGACTTACAAAAGCGGTAGTACTCTGACCGGACTGTACAGGAGTATCGAGAACTTCATCGGCAGCCCTGAAGACGACGATATTACCGGCGATGGCCGACCCAACATCATCGAAGGCGGTGATGGGGATGACGATTTGGACGGCGGCACAGGTGGTGGAGATACCGTGTCCTACCGCAATTCGATCAGCAGTGTGACCATAGATTTAAGTGCCGGTAGCGGCGCCCGTGCCCGTAAAGGACACGCGGCAGGCGATACCTTAGAAAACTTTGACAACATCATTGGTTCTGCATACGACGACATCCTGACCGGCGACGACCTGACCGGCGACGACAATGGTAATATCATCGAAGGACTGGCAGGCGCCGACACCCTGGACGGCGGCGACGGAGCAGATACCCTGTCCTACGCCAGCTCTAACGCCGGCGTCACCATCGACCTCAACCGCGGCACCGGCGATTTTAACGCCAACGACAACACCATCAAAACCGCCAGCGGCGGCCATGCCGCCGGCGACAAGGTCAAGTACGGTTCCTTCATAAACGTGCTCGGTTCCCGCCACGGCGACAGGATCATCGGCGATGGCCAGGACAACACACTCACAGGCGGCGCCGGCAACGACACGCTGAACGGCGGCGACGGCGATGACACGCTCGACGGCGGCCCCGGCGGCGACACCCTGAACGGCGGCGACGACACGGATACCGCCACCTACGCCGGCGCCGCGGAAGGCGTCACCATCAACCTCAGTTCCGTCTCCGAACGCAATAACGTCACCACCATCTCCAACAGCGGCGGCCAGGGCGAAGCCCGCGGCGACCGCTTTATCGACGTTGAAAAATTCGTCGGCTCCCCCCACAACGATACCTTCATCGCCGGACCGGAAGAGGATGATATCAACGGCGGTGACGGTAAGGATACCATCTCTTACGAACGTTCCCGCAAAGCCGTGCTGTTAACTTTACCCGCGGCTGATGGCACTAATTCCACACCCCAGGATGGTGGCGCCAACCATGCCAACGATGGCGATAACAAGGACAACTATGCCCAGGGAGACATACTGAATAATTTCGAGAATATCATCGGTTCCAACGCCAGTTCCGCCAGTGCCGGCTACGATGATAGCGGAACATTGCGTCACGATATGCTGACCGGCAACGGCGATGACAACGTCATCGACGGCCGCGGCGGTAACGACACAATACTCGGCGGCGGTGGAAACGACACGCTGATCGGCGGCAGCGGCAACGATACCCTGACCGGTGGTGGCGGCATGGATACCTTCGTGATCAGTGGCAGGGATACGATTACAGACTTTACGGAAGGCAACGACGGCGACAAGCTGAGCTTCGGCAGCTCCTCCCGTATATTGAACTTGAACTACATGCTCGATGAAAACAATAACAACAAACTCGTTATCACGTCTGGCAGCCACCGGGTTACATTTGATGACGTCACTGTTCTCGACGGAATCAATGAGCTGACTGCCGCCAACTTCGACTTCAACCCGGATGGCTATGTCAAACTGACAGACAATAGTCCGACAGGTCAAGATAGTACAAGAGGAAATACCACAATCCTGGGCGGCGCGGGCGACAATCGCCTGACAGGCGGCAACAATGCTGACAGAATCTTTGGCGGCGGCGGAGATGACACCATTGAGGGCCGCGCCGGTAGCGATACGCTGGATGGTGGCGAAGGTGGTGAAGAGAACGGCGACACCTTGTCTTATGCAGGTTCAACCCAACGCAGCAGAAAGCCTAATGATGATACTCTAGATACCGACGATAATCCTTACATAACAGGTGTTACTGTAGTCTTGAATACATCTGCCGCTGGCCCCGGCACTTATGCGGGTGGGGATACTTTTACGAACGACGGTAATTTCGAAAACCTCATCGGTAGCAGTCGTGATGATAATCTCACTGGCGACAGCCAAGCTAACGTAATTGATGGCGGCAGCGGCAATGACACAATAACGGGCGGCGGCGGAGCGGACACGCTCAAAGGCGGCAGTGGCTATGATGTAATCACTGGCGGTGGTGATGGCGACAAAGTGGAAGGTGGTTCTCAAAGCGACAGGCTTACGGGCTCTGGCGCGGACTTTTTGTCCTATGAAGGCAGTTCCGGAGTGACCGTGGACTTAAGCGACCTGACCACTCGAGATTTATCTCAGACCGAAGCGGACCGGTTCACTACTGATGGCACGCCGGTGGAGGTGCCGGGCATCATCAAAGTCAGCCGTAGTGATGCATCAGGCGACATAGCGACCGGCTTTGTCAACGTCATCGGCGGCGGCAGCGGCGACACCCTGACCGGTAATGACGCGGCCAACGAGCTGCGCGGCATGGGCGGCAACGACAGACTGACCGGCGGCGACGGCGCTGATACGCTCAAGGGCGGCGCCGGCAATGACAACCTCAAGGGCGGCACCGGCAACGATATGCTGGATGGCGGCCCCGGCGGGGACGACCTTGAAGGCGGCGGCACTGAAGCCGAGTCGGGCGTGGATACCGCCACCTACGCCAGCGCCACGGAAGGGGTGACGGTTGACCTGAGTGGCGGCAACAGTGGCCGGGGTGATGCGGCCGGCGACAGCTTTGACGGCATAGAGCAGTACGTAGGTTCCTACCACGCAGATATCTTCATCGCCGGCGACGATCCTGATCACATCACCGGCGGCCCTACAACTGGTGGCCCAGGTGATGCTGGAGACACAAGCAATGACACCGTCTCCTACGCGAGATCAGACAAGGGTGTTACAGTGGAGCTAGGCAGTGTAGGCAGTGGTAGCGTCCAAACATCAACTGGTTACGCCAGCGGAGATACTCTCACCAATATCGAAAACGTCATCGGCTCCCGATATGTCGATAACCTGACTGCCCACACTGGTGGCAGCATTATCACCGGCGGCAGGGGCGATGATACCCTTGAGGCCGGCGGCGGCAGCGATACGTTTGTGTTCGCCCCCGGCGATGGCGATGATGAAATCACCAATTTCGGTACCGACGGCGTCGATAAGATCGACCTGAGCGCCTTCACTTCCATCGCCTCCTTGGAAGACCTGAGGGATACTAATAACAGTAATGGAGAAATATCCGTTACAGGTACCGCTGTAGAGATAAATTTGCCCAGCAACGGTGAGATCAGGCTGAACGGAGTTACATCCGACACTTTAACCGCCGACAACTTCATCTTCTACACCAAACGCATCAGCGGCAATATGGGTGATCGCTTCAACAACGAGATCAACGGCGGGAACGGCGATGACGCCATCTACGGCGAGCAAGGCAGGGACATCCTCAACGGCGGCGCCGGAGACGATGAAATCTACGGCGGCGAGGACAACGACATCATCAACGGCGGCGCAGGCGACGACTGGCTGGACGGCGGCCCCGGTATCGACACCTTCGTATTCGAACCCGGCCATGGCAACGACTACATCATGGACTTCGACAGCGGTGAGAAGATCGACCTGAGAGCGTTTACGAACGATGCTGGTGGTCCGTTGGTTCTCTCGGATATCACAGGCGATAATCCCGTAGTTGACGGTAATTACGTGATCGACCTGTCCAATTTCGGCGGAGGAACGATTACCGTCCTGGGCGTAACCTCCGACGCTACCGAAAGCGACTTCATTTTCTCCTAAGTCAACCCAGCCGTCCCTACCTCACAACATTCCGAAATACGGGGACAGATTTGAAATCTGTCCCCGGCCAGGACTGCAATAGAGAAGCAGGACTATCCAGTATTCAGAGACAGAGGGGATGGGGTCGGACCACGCTAGGAACACGGGGTCAGGTCGCACAATGCACAGAATTGGAGAGGCAATACCGTGACGGGTCGTAAATTTGGGACACCCATAAATTGCTTTTAGGGGAACACGGGGTCAGGGAAGGTATCGGCTTGTCTGGGAATGGGGTCGGACCATCATAACCCATTGCTCATGCAGCATAAAGGGATGATTAAACGCCCGTTTTAAGGCTTAAAACGCACTTTCTGGCCGCAAAAACAACCCGCTAAGCCAGGTAAGCATTACATCTGCGGCAAAGCGGCATGCCTCAAACCAACGGGAGTTCTGGGGACATACAATACGCAATTGAAGGGGCCAGAGTAACGTACTCTGATCCCAGGTAACTCCCCTTCCGGCAAAAAAAGACTGCCTGTTATCTGCCTCACCTGAAAAAGCGGGCAGACTTATTTCTACGGCAGCTTACTGCGCAACTCCGGGGAACAGCATGATTTGGAAAAGTATACCAACGCCGGCGATGATGATGCCGGCAAAAACGAATAAAGAACCGACCATCCATTTGATAAGCCTGGTTTCCAGGTTTGCAATTTCGCTTTTCAGATCGGACTTCGTCGCCAGTTGCTCCAGCTGTGACACTCGAATAACGTCCTCCGCCGCCTTTGATGCGCTCTCTTCCGATGCGCCAACCTCAATAAATGCCTTGTAGAGTGGAATACTGCTCATACGGGTTACCTCCTTTTAAGTTTAACGTTACATTCCAGGTCCGGAAGCTGTTTTGCTTCCGCCCATGTCTGTAATTTATGGTTTTTTATCCGGGTTGTCAATGATGGCTTGGGCCATGCGGAACACGGGAACACATTGTTGGTTACAACTTACTGGGCAACTCCGGGGGATAACAAGATTTGGAAAAGTATGCCAACGCTGGCGATGATGATGGTGGCAAAAACGAACAAAGAGCCGACCATCCATTTGATAAGCCGGGATTCCTGTTTTGCCATATTGGTTTCCAGCCTTCCAATATCAGCCGCCACGTTGCGTTCCAACCTTGCAATATCGGTCTTTGTTGCCAGTTGCGGTAGCTGTGACACTTGAATGACGTCCTCCGATGCCTTGGTTGCGCTCTCCTCCGATGCGCCGACTTCAATAAATGCCTTGTAGAGTGGAACACTGCTCATACGGGTTACCTCCTTTTAAGTTTAACGTTACGTTCCAGGTCCGGAAGGCGCTTCGCTTCCGCCCATGTCTGTAATTTATGGTTTTTTATCCGGGTTGTCAATGATGGCTTGGGCCATGGGACCAGGTCGCACAATGCATAACTACACCTGAATGAAGGGAACGGAATTCAATTCCGTCCCCAACCAGGGCCGACTTTATTTCCTGCAATCCTGCTCAAGTCAGTTTGAGCACCGCGATCATCACCGCCAGACCGCTGAGAAAATACCAGGTCATCCACTTGATCATCTCAACCTTGAGCGTTTGCGCGCTGACCTCTATATCCTGCCTGGTGGCCATGTTCTTCTTGACTTCCTCAAGTTCGTCCTTTGTGGCCATGTTTTGCTTAACCGTCTCAAGGTCGTTCTTAACGATCTCAAGGTCGTCCTTGACGGTCTCGATATCCCGCTTGGTCGCCAGGTTGTTGAGCAGGTCGGCCTGCTCCGCGGCCAGCGTTTCCGCCTGTTGCTCGTTGAATCCGCCGCTGGTCATTCGTTTCACGTACTCGTGGCTGTCAAATATCAGCGAGTCTTTCATTACTGCCTGGTAATGGCCCGCCGTCGCTTTCTGTGATTTCGTTTCGGTCATTGTAACCTCCCTGCTTGTCCCTGTGGACTGGTCAGTAATCGCTGTAGTCTGATTTGACGGGTGACGCTGTCAATCCCTACCTCTACCCTACGGGAGAAGGGGCCAGGCGTCAACAAAAAAACACCGCATGGAACACGGGGTCAGGTCGCACAATGCACAGAATTTAAGGGGTCAGAGTAAGAAATTCGACAGAATTTTTACTCTGACCCCAGGATATTCAAAACAACCCCAACCATCTATCCATTGCCGTGAAAGCTTGTCCCCGTATGGAGTTGAGCGGGGACGGGAATCCAGTGAACAAAGAGTCCCCCAAAGGGCGACACCGTATTTAACTGGACTCTGATCCCCGCTTACGACATGCGGGGACAGGCTTTCGTGGGAGTGGTATGGTGGCTGTAGTAATCTGCCTTACCTGAAAAAGCGGACAGACTTATTTCTACGGCAGCTTACTGGGCAACTCCGGGGGGATAAAAAGATTTGGAGAACTATCCTAACGCGATGATGATGCTGGCAAAAACGAACAAAGAGCCGACCATCCATTTGATAAGCCGGGTTTCCTGGTTCGCCATAGCGGCCGTCATATCGCTTCTCAAAATCGCAATTTCGCTTCTCACAGTTCCGATTTCGCTTTTCAGATCGGCTTTTGTCGCCAGTTGTGGTAGCTGTGACACTTGAATGACGTCCTCCGCTGCCCTGGTGGCGCTATCTTCCGATGCGCCGACTTCAATAAATGCCTTGTAAAGTGCGGTACTGCTCATAAGGGTTACCTCCTTTTAAGTTTAACGTTACATTCCAGGTCCGGAAGCTGATTCACTTCCGCCCATGTCCGGCAATCTACGGTCTTTTGCCCGGGTTGTCAAGGGTCATGAGGGCCAAAGGGCCATGGGGAACACAGGGTCAGGTCGCACAATGCACATGAGCGATCGTATCAGTGTGATTAAGACCGGGCGAAAGTTTGAGAAAGCCGAAATCCTGGCCGAGTAAAGATTCCTTCGTTTCGGGCTCGGACCGCATTCCGCATCCGGGCCCAAACTCCCCGCGGGAATGAAAGGGGTCAGAGTAAGAAATTCGACAGAATTTTTACTCTGACCCCAGGTATCTCCCCTTCCCGCAAAAAAACACTGCCTGTTAATCTGCCTCACCTGAAAAAGCGGACAGACTTATTTCTACGGCGTCTTACTGCGCAACTCCGCCTGCCGGAATTGTCCCGCAACACAGGATTTGACAACCCGGGCAGGAGAGCTTAGAGTGCAGATATGGGCGGAAGTAAAGCAGCTTCCGGACCTGGAATGTAACGTTAAACTTAAAAGGAGGTAACCCTTATGAGCAGTATTCCACTCTACAAGGCATTTATTGAGGTTGGCGCATCAGAGGAGAGCGCCACCAAAGCGGCGGAGGACGTCATTCGAGTGTCACAGCTGGAGCAACTGGCGACAAAGGCCGATATTGCCAACCTTGAAACCCGGCTTATCAAATGGATGGTTGGCTCTTTGTTCGTTTTTGCCGGCATCATCATCGCCGGCGTCGGCATTGTCGTTTAACGGAATGAAAGGGGTCAGAGTAAGAAATTCGACCGTAAATTTGGGACACCCATAAATTGCTTTTAGGGGAACACGGGGTCAGGGAAGGTATCGGCTTGTCTGGGAATGGGGTCGGACCATCATAACCCATTGATTATGCAGCATAAAGGGATGATTAAACGCCCGTTTTAAGGCTTAAAACACACTTTCTGGCCGCAACAACAACCCGCTAAGCCAGGTAAGCATTACATCTGCGGCAAAGCGGCATGCCTCAAACCAACGGGTCTCCGGGAGTCCCGGGGCGGTTCAGTCCATAGAGATCCATTTTATTGAAAGAATGTCTATGAATCACACAGCTCAAGATGGTCTTTGTCGCCCGTCATGGCTGCAAGAAGTAGCTTCTTAATTATGACAGGGTGGTTTCTTTCCAAATCGGACTGATTGTATCTCATTGGTTTGCAGAAATCCTCACATTTGTAAAGATGGTAGATGTTGTCTGGAACCGCATAGCAATTTCTTCGATACTCCTTTGTGCGATATACTAAACTCTCATGATCAGATCTCTGCACACCCCGACAGCATGTAACTCAGCTTGCTGGGGACAGAATTAATTCTGTCCCCGAATTTACACAGCAAAAAAGATTGGTTTTATCGATACTCTAAATTGACATGACATTACCAGCCCAAAATTTGACGTCTCACTTGGCGAGAGCTGATTTACTCTTCAGGCAAAATGAGGCCCCAAGGTGGCGCAAGTCGGTTGGTTCAGGACATGAGCCATCTTCTCCCGATAGCGGCGCCTTGGTAAAGTATTTGTTTAGTTCTGTCACGTCTCCAACTTTAATGTCCGGCTTACCTGCTTCGCATAATGAAACAGTAGCGCTCAGAAAAGCTGTAGAGTTACTGTTGGAAGCAACTGAAGATGGAACTTTGACGGAAAACGAGGCTGATACTATGATTCAGTTGTTGGCTGAGAGATTTACTCTACGTAGGTTCAACCAAATATTTGAACGTATATCAAATATAGACGAGTCTAATTGGTTTTTAGCAGCTTCAAGATTGTCGCGTCATGAGTGAAGATAAAAAAGCCGGAAATGCACTGACTGGAATTGGCGGGCTCATTGGCGGTTTTTTGGGCGGCTGGGGTTTTAGCAGGTCGCGAGATGACAATACCAGTACATAGTTGTTTCCGCTTATAGAAGTGATGGGGTCAGGTCGCACATTGCACAAGAACGAGAGCAATCCCGGCAGTTCATGGGGTCCGATAGGATGGATGGGGTCAAACCAACATAACCCATTGATTATGCGGGATAAAGGGACGATTAAACGCTTGTTTTAAGGCTTAAAACGCATGATCGAAATCAGATAAGGTCTTGTCATCTGTTGACGCTATGACCCGTCAACTCGAATAATTTATCTCTTAATTCAATCATGATAACTTCATCCACCACAACTTCGCGAGAAACGCCTTCTTCGTATTGGCATCTTTTGATGTCGGAGGCCTCTTCCTCGGTCGGCCTGAATCTATTCTTTAGATAATCCGAGGCAAATGCCTGAATTTCATATTCCGGCATTCCTTTAATTTCATTTAACAGAACTCCGCCAAGTCGTTCAGCCACTTTCCTGGCATTGGACGTCCGAGATATTTTCTTCTCAAAATCTGTCAACACTAAAGGGCTGGCCCCTGCTGTTGCCGGCTCAGGAAGTCGCTTGAAAATTTCAATGATATGTTTATTGATTTCATCAAATTTCTTTTCAATTCTAGCCATGAAATCATTGAATAATGTCCTGTCGGCATTAACATTTCCTGCCCACCTCCCGATATAAAACACCGCCGTACCAACAGCCAGGATTATAAGAATTATTATTGGGTGTTCCTGCAGGTAAACCACGTTTCTCTCCTTATACTTTTATTAAGTAAATGAGTTATATTTGTAAATATAACACAAGATATTGGGTTATCACTGAACAAATCAATACAAATAGCGGGTTTAGCGAAGCAAAAAAGCATGTGCTAACATGGTTTGATGATGCCGAAATCCACATATGATATCACTGCTGTCCCAAGAAAATCTTGTTGATATATCATAACTCATTGATATAGCTTAATAAACAGTCAATTTACACCTGTCATCGACTTGAACTCAACAGGGCCTGCCTGCAATGCTGTGACTCCCATCCACAACCAGGGAGTCCAACCCCATGTATTCCGGACACCTGAATGGATGGGGCCGGACCAACATAACCCATTGATTATACAGGATAAAGGGATGATTATACTGCGCAACTCCGCCTGCCGGAAATTGTCCGGGACCGCGCCGCCTGCTATACTGCAAACATGTCTCCTGAACTCATCGGCATTATCTCTGTCGGCGCGGGTCTGGCCGTGCTTTTCGTCGGCCTGTTCGCCTGGTTGCGACAGGATATGAAAGAGCAGGGTAAAGAGATTAAGGGAGTGAAAAAAGAGATTGAGGGAATGAAAATCGAAGTTGCCTCCCTCAGAGCCACTGTGGAAACCTACTTCCGAGTCCGGGTTGATCCACCCCGGACGGCAGCCGTGGCGGAGACCCCCGAGGACTACGGCGCGGATTGATCTCTCCCCTGGGATGGGGTCGGCACGGGGGACGGGGTCGGACCAACGGAACACGGGACCAGCTTGTACGCGGCATTCCAATATGGGTTTTCAGACCCGGATGTATGTCAGGCGACAACTTTCTAACCCATGCTTGGAAAATGTTGCTAATCGCGAGAGTACGATGCTTTGTTCGTTTGTTAGTTTCGCTTAGCTCGGCACACTTTGACAATCTGGGTGACTACTTTATCGATACCTTCTGAGGAATCTACTGCATAAATATCAGCAATGATCGGTGAGTATTTCTGTACATCCTGGGCTGATAGCCTATGCCAGATTGGGAGTATGGATCGTTTCAACCGATGATACCCAAGGAGGACATTGTTGTCAGCCGCTGTGTGAGCTCAATTGTTCTTTGACCAGATTCTGTAAACCGCTTATCAGATGATTAAACCTGGTCGAGGTATTTTTATCTATGTCCATGTGCCGGGGTATTTTCCGCGCAGCAATGCTCTTGCTGAAACCTCTAACTATCCACTTTAATTCGTCGCCAGGTTTGTTAATGGCATCAGGATTCCGTTAAATTTCCAATAGATCTTGATTCCACAACCAGCCTAGCTTATCGCCTTCTTCTATAAAACGCCTAATTTGTTGATTGTCTGCAAGCGGCTCAATTGCTGTTATACCCTGTTCCTTTTTTAGAAAAAATGCCTCATCAATTTCTACATGATTCAACACTTCAGGCGAGTGTGTAGAAATAAAGACCTGTCCACCACGCACGGCGTAATCGCGAAGTTCTTCTACCAATAAACCAAGCAATTGAGGGAAAAGTTGATTTTCCGGCTCCTCAATACACAAAAATGGATGAGGTTTTGGATCATGCAACAGCACTAAATAGGCAAACATTTTGATCGTGCCATCAGATACATATCGGGCAATAAACGGGTCTCTAAACTCTCATGATCAGATCTCTGCACACCCCGACAGCATGTAACTCAGCTTGCTGGGGACAGAATTAATTCTGTCCCCGAATTTACACAGCAAATGAACCATCTTTGAAACGTAGCAATATATGTCCGTCTTCCGTTTCAGTAGCGGTTACCTTTGACATACCGGGAATTCTATCCTTGAATCTTCGCAGAATCTCCCGTTGTACTACGGGGATACCGTTATCCATGATAATTTCCAGATGATAAGTGACTAACCGGTTTACATCTGAGATCATCATTCTAAACTGAATCTCGATTTCGATCGGTTCGTCCGCGTGACCGCGGGTTGCTACTTCTTTATAACCACCCATTCTTTGCAGAGCAATGCTGACATTGTTTTTCAAGGCATCTTTCAGAAAGCCGAAGGTTTGAAACAAAGTGGATTTGCCACTACCGTTTTTGCCAACGAATACAGCAAGTGGTGGGATATTTTTCAGTTCTACATCGCGTAGCGCGCGGAAATTCTTCAGACGAATACGTTCAATTTTCATATTTCTAATCTATTCAGCAATTCATTGCTATTAATTTAACAAGAAATCTACGCCTATCACAATTAATGAGTTACTTATTTCCGTATTTCTGTAAAAGAATTCCACGCGCTTAGTATACTGTTTTGCCGTAGTGTTAGAGTAGTGATTTTGTCCAGGCCAAGCACCATTCCGATAAAAGGGGTCGGACCAACACAACCCATTGATTATGCAGGATAAAGGGATGATTAGACGCGTGATTTAAAATTGCAGTTCCGATGCGCGAATTAACGGGAGCAACGGCGTTCCTGAAATATTCAGCCACAGGTTCCAGCAGGTATTGTCAACGACACTTTCACTATGGGTCTTGATGGTGCTCTCCCACTCCTCTGGAGACAGGAACAACTTTTCGCCGACCATATCCCTGGCATTGAGGAATCCCAAGTACATCAGAACTACGGAAACGCCCAGCGTTGCCAGCTTCCAGGACCAGGCAAAGCGGTTGGAAAGTTGGTAGTGACGATCCCGGCATAGATTCCAATTGTTTCCGGTTTCCAACCGGAGATAGCGGTTAACTATCTATAGCCACTTTGACACTTATCAAATGAGCGTGCAATCACGGGGGCAGGTCGCTCAATGCACAGAATTGAAGGGATCAGAGTAACGTACTCTCACCCCAGGTAACTCCCCTGTCGGCAATGGAGTGAGTGAACTACGGATACACTACGGGCCGGGATACCGGGTCTATTTCCATCAACAAGGCTGAAAACCTTGCTTGCCGTCATGAAGTCCCTGGGGGTTGACCTTGTTGTCAGGCCCCATGTGTCCTGAGATTTATAAAGGGGATGGGGTCAGATCAAGATAACCCGAACGTGACCGTATGATGGGGCAGCATGAAGCCGCCCCTTTTTATGTCCCATGCCGATTAGATGGATTATTTACTTTGATTGCATCTGTTTTAGGTAATTTCTGATTTAAAAAAGGCTTGTAATGCTCAATAAGGTAGCGTTCAACACCATCACGGTATTTTTCTGGCACAATCGCCCAGGTAACAAACAAATAATCATTTATTGAAAAATTAATAATTTCATCATTTGTTTTATGGGCTTCCAATCTGTTATACAAATTTCCTTGGCCAACATACACTACGTTTCTATCTTCTTTAGAATTCCAAATGATATAGACACCTTCTTTGTCTTTAACGGGATCCAGGTCAAGAGTCAGAAGATTGCACCAATGACGATCTTCTCCGCATCTTGCCCAGCGCACATCTAATTTTTCAGGCATTAACATGTTATGCCCCGTGTAACTGAATGCTATTGGGATTCCAGTCAAAAAAATGTTTTAACGCTCTTTGATAAAATCTTATCCGGTACAAGTCTTTTTGCTCATAACCCATTGCCAAACCCAATTCATTGTGACATACAATATTCAACACTCGCAGGATAGGGGGTTCTTTGGTTTCAGCATGAAGCATTTTGGTTGTCACAGCTTCAATTAATTCAGGAGTTGGGTTCTTTCGCCCAGCCTCCAGTTCAATTTCCAGACTGATAAATTCACGCTTTAAATCAATATGTAATATAGCTTTCTGATGCCAACTATAAACAAGGCCAATCCCTGTTAAAATACTGACTGTCATAGACGGGATATAAATATACCAATCAGGCATATTTGCTCCTTTGATAAGTATGAAAGCCGGACCTGAAAAGAATCCGACAAAGAGAATAAATTTATAACAACCCTCATAAAAATTCTGGCGTTTCTCATGGTATCGTATTGATCTACGCACATTGAACAAAAGGTCATTGAAATCTGTTGTGGACATGTAACACCCTATCTATTTGTTGTACCTACAGGTTGTGGTCGTGGGGGTGGGGGTAGAGGCGGCCTGTCTGGTCTGACTGCCGTTGTCTCATCTCTATAACGTACAGGGGTAGTAAATGTACGCGTTGTGCTTTGTATTCGCCCTGTGGCTGTAGTATTAGACATACTACCCCCTATGTCACAGTCAGGGAGTAATATAAACCCGATAGGCGTTTTTTATTTATCTGGAACTCTAACATATTAATATCCTTAAACAATTTACTAACACAAAATAACCGTTGCGTGAAAATAATATTAGCAATAACTTTTTTTTGTTGCAAATAATTTCCTACAGGGATGCTTCAGCCAAGACTGGCGTAAGCAGCCCCCAAACTCTCATGATCAGATCTCTGCACACCCCGACAGCATGTAACTCAGCTTGCTGGGGACAGAATTAATTCTGTCCCCGAATTTACACAGCAAATTAAAGCTGGCGTTACTGTCTGGCCTGTCAAGTAATCTTTAAATATGTTATCTTTTAAAGGCATGACAAACCAAGAGGAGGTTCATCATGTCGGAGAATAGTGTAAGAGAAGCCTCCAAAAAAGATGTTCTGCTGGGGATGGATTTTTTATTAGGATTCCGCCTGACCCTTTACAAATCCCGATTTACGCTAAGTATTCCACAGGCCGAGTAATCGACACCAGCAAGGGCTGGAATGCTGGGATGGGGTCGGACCACGGACCAAAATAACCCCTTGATTATGCACAGCGGAACACGGGGTCGAACACAGGACCAGCCGCACAATGCACACGCAGGAGAGGGCCCTGCATGGGGATTTAAATCCGTCCCCGATTTAAACGACTATGCTGACCCCGGCAATGGCAATGCCGGCATACAGGAGCCCGCAGCCGACTATCCATTTGACAAGCCGGGCTTCGCGATCTGCCATGTCGCTTCTCAATGAACCAATATCAGCCGTTACCTTCTTTTCCAAAATCGCAATATCAGCCGTTATCTTGTTTTCCAGAACTGATATATCACTTTTCAGAAGTGATACATCGCTTTTCAGAAGTACAATATCGGCCTTTGTCGCCAGTTGCGGTAGCTGTGACACTTGAATGACGTCCTCCGCCGCTTTGGTGGCGCTCTCCTCTGATGCGCCAACTTCAATAAATGCCTTGTAGAGTGGAATACTGCTCATACGGGTTACCTCCTTTTAAGTTTAACATTACGTTCCAGGTCCGGAAGGCGCTTCGCTTCCGCCCATGTCTGTAATTTATGGTTTTTTATCCGGGTTGTCAATGATGGCTTGGGCCATGGGACCAGGTCGCACAATGCACACAACGGGCCGGGGAACCAGTCCGGGAACGGATTTATTTTCGGGGATGTCATCAGAACCCCGGCCATTCCTCACCAGAGTTCTGGAGACATAATACGCAATTTAAGGGGTCAGAGTAACGTACTCTGACCCCAGGTATCTCCCCTTCCTGCAAACAATCACTGCCTGTTAATCTGCCTCACCTGAAAAAGCGGACAGACTTATTTCTACGGCGTCTTACTGCGCAACTCCGCCTGCCGGAATTGTCCCGGACCGCGCCGCCTGCTATACTGCAAACATGTCTCCTGAACTCATCGGCATTATCTCTGTCGGCGCGGGTCTGGCCGTGCTTTTCGTCGGCCTGTTCGCCTGGTTGCGACAGGATATGAAAGAGCAGGGTCGGGACCTTCGTAATATGATTACGGAGCAGGGTAAAGAGATTGAGGGAGTGAAAAAAGAGATTGGGGGAGTGAAAATCGAAGTTGCCTCTCTCAGAGCCACTGTGGAAACCTACTTCCGAGTCCGGGTGGACCCACCCCGGACGGCAGCCGTGGCGGAGGCCCCCGAGGACTACGGCGCGGATTGATCTCTCCCCTGGGATGGGGTCGGCACGGGGGACGGGGTCGGACCAGCGGAACACGGGACCAGGTCGCACAATGCACACGCAGGAGAGGGCCCTGCATGGGGATTTAAATGGGAATTATATACGATCTTACCCGTAGGGGCTGGGTTGGTGGTAGATTTTTACTCTTTATCCACTCTAACTTTTAGAAGAAGGAAACGACTAATTGCCGTAAGCAAAGAAACGCCCAGGCCAGTTAATAGCTATCCAACTATGCCCTAAATACATTGCATAAGCGGAAACTAAAAGCGTCAACACACTCACTATTCTAACGGTTGAAATTCGTTTCTCCTCTAAATCAGCAAACTGTTTTTGGCCTTCAGCGTGTCTTTTTTGTTCCATTTCTGCCATTGTCAGCGGGCGGTTCCGGGGACACAAGACTTAATTTATGGGTGTCCCAAATTACTGATGCTGGTGGCGCTCTGTTGGCTCTCTCGGAAGTCAACCCAGCCGTCCCTACCTTACAACATTCCGAAATACGGGGACAGATTTGAAATCTGTCCCCGGCCAGGACCGCAATAGAGAAGCAGGACTATCCGGTATTAAGACAAGACAAGCATAGGTTCAGAACCATATTGCACTGCCCGTTGTCCCACCGAAAAACGGTGCGGCCCCGCCGTCTTATATGTATGGAGGCATCCTGTTGCAGCGGTCTTGGCTGTGGCCCATTGCAGTAGAAGGGTAGTACGGCTGTGTTGCAAGTGAATAGGCGCTGTCCGCGTAGCCTGGACGAACCGCCGCCTGAATGCCCGTATCACAAAAATGCCTGCAAGGAAAAGACTCTTGATCTGTGTTATCGACAGCGTTTTAATGGCTGTTCCAAAGTTACATTAGCAAATCAGATAGTTGCTATTAAACGACACCTTCCCCGAAAATTATCCCCCTGCTGCTGACTCACCACAAAAACCGCGATATAATCCCTGTCCTGACCGGACAAAAAAAACTGCAACAAATACTTGACATTTACACCAATTATTTCTTACTATTCTATTGACAAGCATAAATAATCCTGACATATTGCCGATATTTTAAGACGAGGGGGAAATTAGCAGGTTATTACCTTGCTAAACGTGCACGATTTATTTCTGTTATGCTGTTGACATAATTTGTGAATATGGCATATTGCAACAAATCAGCGAAAGTATTATTATGGCTTGCATTCCATGGGAGCCTTGTGACAAAGTTTAAAGAATTAATCTGTTGACTTATATACGCTTGGGTGCAATATTTGTGGACAGACATTGAATATTATGAAAAAGTACGTGATAATGCGTTTAATCGTAAAAAGTTCGTTTACTTCTATCTGATATAAAGGAGAGAAAGCTATGCCTTACAAGAATGAAATGTTGTTGGTTGGTGGAGATGCGTCTCATAACACCGAGACGCAACTTTGTTTCATGCCGCCAAATGGCCCGTTCGGTGATGACAATGTCGTTGAGGGCAGTATTGGCCGCCCCGGCGATGAAGACTGGATTGCCATCGAGTTAAGCGAAGGCAAGGAATACACTATCACTGTCGGGGGCATGGCAAGCGGAAAAACGCTGAACGACTCCGTGCTGAAGCTGATGGACGGTAAGGGCAATCTGATCGACGAGCATGACGACGTGGACGGCAACAAGGGCAAGTTGGGTTCCAAACTGGTGTATGCTCCGCCGGCCGGCACCGGCACGCAGAAGTACTTCATCAGCGTCAGCGGCTATGCCGGCAACCCGGGTGCAACCAATACCGGAACCTACACGGTCAAGGTCGAAGAAATGGCAGTGCTGGCGCCCGGCGCCGGTTCGGATATTGTGGGTACTGATATGGCCGAGAAGCTCACCGGCACCGACCATGGCGAGACCATCAAAGGCATGGGTGGCGATGACAACCTGGAGGGCGGCGATGGCGACGACACCCTGGAGGGCGGCGCTGGCAATGACCTGCTCGTGGGCGGCGCGGGCGGCGATACGCTCAAGGGTGGCAAAGACGAGGACACCATCTCCTACAAGGATTCACCGATGGGCGTCACCGTCAACCTGTTCAGCGGCTCGGCCCGGGGCGGCGATGCCGACGACGACAAGCTGCCCGGCGAGGATATCGAGAACGTCCAGGGCTCCATGCACGACGACGTGCTGACCGGCGACGACAACGATAATAAGTTGTGGGGTCTGGACGGCATGGACAGACTCACTGGCAGAGACGGCGATGACACGCTCAATGGCGGTGCAGGCGATGACACGCTCGACGGCGGCGATGATGACGATACGCTGGAAGGCGGCCCCGGCAAGGACATGCTGACCGGCGGCGATGATGACGATACCGCGTCCTACGCCGGTTCCACGGCGGGCGTCACGGTGCGCCTGCATGCCAGCCAGGCCATGGGGGGCCATGCTGAGGGCGATAGCTGGCGAATGATAACCGTGCCGTATACCAAGCCGGCTGAGGACCCCGAAGACCCCGATGTGGAGCTGACGGAAACGGTTCCTGATATTGAAAACCTGACCGGTTCGCACCTGGCCGACATACTGGCCGGCGACAGCAGGGACAACACCATCAAGGGCAATGGCGGCAACGACAAGCTGTACGGCGGTCCCGGCGGCGGTAATGACACGCTGATGGGTGACGGCGGTGATGACATGCTGTTCGGCGGTCATGGCAATGACACGCTGCATGGCGGCGGCGGCGATGACATGCTGAATGGCGGCGCTGGCGATGACATGTTTTATGGCGGCGCCGGCAGTGACGTGATATACGCTGATTCTGCTACTGAAACGGCTTCTGGCGCTGCGGAGAAGGATAATCCGATGACGCCTTTCGACGAGAAGACTGGCAATAAGCCGGGTGAGAACGACACCTTGTCCTTCGAGAAGGTTGAGGAAAAGGTCACTGTCGTTCTGGAGGGTTCATCAACTCATATTTCTATTGAAACGCTCATCGGCACCGACGAGGATGAGGATGAGCTGACGGGCACCAACGCCAATCCTGAAACTATCGAAGGCCGCGACGGCGGCGATACGCTTGATGGTGGAACTGATGATGTAGATGGAACTGAGGTGGGCGACACCGTGTCATACAAGAGTTCGGACCGGGGCGTCAACGTTACGCTCCCAGCGGTTGGTGCCGCGAGTACCACCGGCGTCAGTGGCGGCCATGCGTCGGGTGATACGATCAGTAACTTCGAGAACGTTACCGGTTCCGCCCACGATGACGACCTGACAGGTAATGCCAGCAATAACGTGCTTAAGGGGCTTGATGGGGACGATGAGCTGAGTGGTAGCGGTGGCGAAAATACGCTGGAAGGCGGCGCCGGTGAGGACGAGTTGGACGGTGGTGATGATAATGCGGACGGCGCCGATGAAGCCGTTGACGGCCTGGATGACGACCCCGATACCCTGTCCTATGCAAATTCCGACGCCGGTGTCCGTGTAGACCTGAGGACCAACGTTGTTTCCGGCGGCGACGCCAACGGTGACGAGGTTGAGTTTCAAAGTGGGGGGGAGAATAAAATCACTCCGGCCTCTGTTGATCATGCTGCTGGGGGCACTCCGGCGGATGATACGGCTACGCCTGCGACTCCGGCTAGGGGCATACAGGTCTCCACCTTTGAGAACGTCACCGGTTCAATGGACGATGACCGGTTGGCCGGCGACCACAGGATGAACGTGCTTAACGGCGGCAAAGGCAAGGATACCCTTAGTGGCCGCGGAGGTGCGGATCGTCTTGAAGGCGGCCCGGGCGCGGATCGGCTCGATGGTGGCAGCAGCGTGTGGGACGATGGTGGTACCGAGACAGCGCATATCGACTGGGCAGTCTACCGTGGCATGATGATAGGCCCTGATAAGAGAGGCGTAACGGTAGACTTGGACGAAATGGAAGGTACGGCTGGCGACGCCGATGGAGACACCTTGGTCAATATCGAGTTGGTATGGGGTTCCAAAGGGAATGACATGTTCATTGCCAGCAGCGATGGCGATTACACCAACATCATCCATGGTGACGGCGGTAGCGACACCGTGTCTTATGAGGCTTCCAAGACGGGCGTGACAGTTAATTTGGACACTAGCACTGCTGTTGCACATCATACATTGGAGGCTGTTACGGTTACGGGTACAGTGGATAAACCTGTTATTGATTTCCCCGATGAAGATGACCCGGCGATAGGTGATGTAAGCGCAGGCAATGATACTGCAACTAATAATACTGATGGCACAGCCAACGGCGCAGCCGGCGACAGGCTGGGAAGCATTGAGAACCTGACCGGTTCCAGCAAGGATGATATGTTGACCGGTGATGCCAACCCCAACGTCCTCAAGGGCGGTGATGGGGATGACGTGCTGAACGGCGGCGACGAGGCCGCGTCAGGCGAGTTACCCATAACCGCAGGCGCAACCGACACAGGCACTGTCACCCTAGGCGACACACTGATGGGTGGCGCCGGCGATGATACGCTGAACGGCGACGCAGGCAATGACAAGCTGTACGGCGGCGCAGGCGATGATACGCTGAGCGGTGGCACCGGTACTACCGACAGCGCAGGAAACGACACTTTTGTCTTCAGTCCGGGCAACGGCGATGACGAGATTGTTGCTGGTGGCTTTATCGGTCACGGAGAAACCGGTGGCGGAGCTATCACTGACCGCATCGACCTGAGAGCGTTCGGTATTGATAAGGATGATTTGCCGGATCTCATCGATACACGAGGCGGCAATGTTGTCATCGACCTGGGAGATTACGGCGGCGGCAGCATCACATTTACAGGCCTCGATATCGATCAATTTGACGCTATGGTTGATGGTGCTACTGCTGGTGCTGATACGATTCAATCGGTAAGTGTGTGGACGGATCTTAACGGCGATGGTGACGTTACTGATACAGGTGAAAGCGACGGTATCTTCATCCTCTGATTAACTGAGCATTAAGCCAGCTTCCTGATTTCACGGAAGTAAACGATCACAGGGGCGTTTAGACGGGGCAACCCGTTTAAATCAGCCCCTGTTTTATTTGTACCCGCCGGGGTCCGTCAACCCGCAACCGGAGCCGGGCTTCC
>MKWU01003622.1_pt1 | contig 19940 bp, 17 predicted proteins | sample 809101 | NCBI WGS metagenome assembly MKWU01 (sample SAMN05860141, study PRJNA318959) | sponge metagenome | host: Aplysina aerophoba | place: Slovenia: Piran, Adriatic Sea, Gulf of Piran | collected 2013-05-07
TGCTCTCGCCGCCGGCGACTTCATTGTCGGCCGGTGCGCCAACGGGATGCAGCGACTGGGAACGTCGATCGGCCGGCCGACCTTCACTGCGCTGAGCGGCCTCTTCTCCGGCCCACAACTCGGCTGGCCCCCGGGCGAACGATCTGGGCAGATCCTGCCCACTTGTCGAAGCATTTTCGCGTGGCTGTCCCTTGGGTCGTTTCGGGGCAGTTGCCCTGTGTGCTGGACGTGCGACGTTCCGGCCGTTCGACTCTCTGCCTGGTCGCCGCCTTCCCTCCAAGTCCACGGATTGCCTGCCCGGCAGCGGATGATCAACCTGATGCTCGTCTTCTGGCCGGCGCCGGGGTCTCTCGCCGTCCCGTTTCCTGGTTGAGCCACGGTCGAACTCAGGCCCACGCCTTGGCTGCAGCCCGCTCAGATTCGGGCCGCCACTGCCCATGGAATGGATGCTTTCGCGCTCGCGCCGGAGCCGGCTTGACGAAGTCTCCATTTCCGGACCATTGCCGGGTGGCGAACCGGTCCTTCGCTTCGATCTTGCGCCTCCTGTCGGCAGGGGATTCGTGGCATGAGTGTCGGACTCTGTCCTCCCGGGCACTCTCTCCTCCCTGACGTACATCGGATGTTCGCGAAGCTTCCTGGCCCGCCGGCGCAGGAAAGCGATCAATCCAATGTAGACCGCCAGCAGCGCGCCAGCAATTCCGACTGCAATCCAGGGAAAGGAAGCGCCGGCGCCTCCGGCCGCATCCGCTGTCTGGGCTGAACCTTTCGAAGCGGAAACCGCAAAGGCCGCAATCCAACATGCTGCCGACACATGCAGTTGCGATTGCCAGGACTCCCCTGCAGGAGAACAGTCGGACATATTAGCGCAGCCCTGTCGATCCGAATCCATTGTCACCGCGTTCACTTTCATCAAGAGCTTCCACAACAGCGAACTTCAACGCGCAGACCGGGGAAAGCACCATCTGTGCGATTCGAGCCCCATGCAGGACCAAAAAATCCTCCGTGCCAAGATTGATGAGGATCATCTTGATTTCACCACGGTAGTCGCTGTCTATGGTCGCCGGCGAATTTGCCAATGTTATACCATTGTGAAGGGCAAGTCCCGACCTTGGCCGCAGTTGCAGCTCAAATCCTTCGGGCATGCTGACAACCAGTCCTGTGGGGATCAGCTTGCGCTCCATGGGAGCAATGACGACGCCGGACTCTCGATCCTCCGGTCCCAGATTTGCCCTGACGTCTGCGCCCACGGCGCCTGCCGTGGCAACGGCGGGCGGACCGAATGAAGTGTCGGCCTTGTCGCTCCACTTAATTCGGAGCGCATTCATCGCTGAATTCTCCAGCCAGAAAGTCGCACAGGGCGCTGGCAACCTCCTGCTTGGTCATCCTTGGCCACGAACGGGCGTCGCCGCCGCGGCCAATCACCGTGACGGTGTTGTGTTCGCCGCCAAACACGCCTGTGCCGGCGCCCACGTCGTTGGCAACAATCCAGTCACAGCCCTTTGCCGCAAGCTTGCGCCTGGCGTTTTCGACAACGTCGTCAGTTTCCGCGGCGAAGCCAACCACCAAGTCTGGCCGGCCGGACTCAAGCCTGGCAACTGTCCGCAGGATGTCAGGGCACTTTACGAATTTCAGAACGAGCTCCTGCTGTTTCTTTCCCTTCTTGATCTTTCCCGATGCGACCTTCGAAACCCTCCAGTCGGAAACGGCCGCCGCACCCACAAACAGATCGCACGGCAGCGTTGCAAGCACGGCATCCAGCATTTCCCGGGCCGATTCGACCTCAATCACCTTCAGAGCGCCGGAACGTGCATTCACGCCAGGGCCTGCGACCAATGTCACGTCAGCGCCACGCCGCTGCAGCTCAACCGCAATGGCGCATCCCTGCTTGCCCGAGGACCTGTTGGACAGGAACCTGACTGGATCAATGGCTTCGCGCGTAGGACCGCAAGTCACCAGCGCCTTTCTGCCCGCCATGTCGGTGCGCTTGTCCCTCGCGAACAATTCCCTGACGATCTCCTTCGGCTCGATCATGCGCCCCGGACCGAATTCCCCACAAGCCATTGGGCCCTCTGCGGGGCCAAACTGGCTGTATCCAAAGCTGCGAAGCGTCCGCACGTTGGCCTGGGTGGCCTCCTTCAGCCACATCTGGACATTCATCGCCGGAGCAAACGAAATCGGGCTCGTTGACGCGAGCAGGAGCGCAGTGGCAAGATCGTCGGCATGGCCGCCGGCAATGCGTGCAATCAGGTTGGCGGTGGCCGGCGCAATGACAATCCTGTCCGCCCATCTTGCCAATTCAATGTGGCTGAAGTCGGCTTCCGACCGGTAGTCAAGCAGTTCCCGGTAAACCTTGCCGCCAGACAGCGCAGCCGCCGACAGCGGCGTGACGAAGCTGGAACCCGCCTCCGTCAAAACCGCCCTCACCTCGGCCTCCCTTTCCCGAAGCAGTCGGATAAGCTCCAGACTCTTGTAGGCGGCTATCCCTCCACCAATGATCAACAGAATCTTCATCGCCGAACCGGGGCTATCTCGGTGACGGACATGAGCCAGGACACGAATGCGGCAGCCGGCCGAAGGCTTTCGGGGACGACGCTGGCGGGAACAGCGCCGCGCTCCGATGCAGGCATTGATTCAACCTGTCGTCTCCTGGTCTTCGACGGGAGACGCCGCGCAGATCAAATAGCCGTCCGGATCGAGAAAGTAGACTTCCCGCATACCGTACCATTGCGTTGTTGGTTCCTTGACAACGACGTTCTCGTCGAGCCGCGTGCGAACTTCATCGGGGTCCAGGCCACGGAAATAGAACGCCACCGTTGCGGACAGCGGCATGTCCCGGGAAAACACCGGAACTTCGTCCGCAAGACTCTCCTTCAATTGCAGCATCAATTCCGAGTGTTCGCTGTTCATCATGGCAAACACTCCCTTGTCGGGATCCTTCACGACGCTTCTGTCGTCAGCGATCACGAAGCCTGTCTCAAGTCCGAGAACGTCCGCGTAGAACCTGACGGAGCGGCCAAGGTGGGAAACCATCAAGTTTGGACAAATGTGGACACTCATGTCGCCAATCCCGCAAGACATCGTATAGGACGGAAGCAATTACGCGCGTGGGCCGAAATTGCCAACCAAGATGCCACCGCATTCCGGCAGACGAAGTCACATTATCGCCAGCAAGCCGGCAATGGGCGCCTGCGGCCGCCCTTCGCCGCGATTCTGAATTCGCCCAGCGTTGGCCTCCAATTGCGCTAGTCTTCAATTCCTGTTGATCTGCGCTGGCACCTACGTCTTTGGCGACATACAATGTATATGACGGAAGTTCGGCAATTCTCCGAATTCTCGATTCAACTGGCTTGCGGCTTTGGACTTGCAAGTGCATTTTTTGCCAACATTCTCATTTGTGATTGGAGGCGCCTCCTCGGGAAAGTCGCGCTGGGCCGAGAATCTGGTTGCAAGCAATTGCAGCCGACCGATCTATGTTGCAACTGCCGAGGCGGTCGACGAGGAAATGACCAACAGGATTGAATTGCACCGGCGACGGCGCGGATCCTGTTGGCGGACTGTCGAGTGCCCGGTCGACCTCCATTTGGAGGTTGCAAGACACTCGGCCGAATCGATAGTCTTGGTCGAGTGCCTGCCAACTTGGACGGCAAACTTGTTGCATTATGGAGTGAAGGTGCCGGATCAGTACGAATTGTTAGTGGCTGCCATTGAGAACTCGCGTTGCCAGCTTGTAGTTGTGTCTTCCGAAGTTGGCTGTGGAGTGATTCCCGAAAGCGCTCTGGCACGGGAGTTCGCGCAGTTGCTCGGAGAGTTCAATCAGCAGCTGGCCGCAATGGCGGGACTGGTCGTGTTGATCACCGCCGGCATTCCGCTTGTGTTGAAGGGAGAGGTTTAACATGATCCCCGATGTGGACTGGTATTGGGTCCGGCATGCCCCTACGGGAATGACCGGACTAAACGGCTGGACCGACGTTCCAGCCATATTGACCGACACGAAGACGCTGGAGTTCCTGGACAGTTACCTGCCTGACGACTCGGCCGTCCTCACGTCCGATTTGCAGAGGGCCAGGGACACGGCCAAGGCGTTTTGCGGCGATCGACTGCTTCTTCCGCCTGTCGAACATTTGCGGGAGATCAACTTTGGCCAGTGGGAGGGGAAGCTTCCCGAAAGCATCCGGGAAAGTGACCGCGAGCAAGCTGAACGGTTCTGGGCTGATCCCACCAAGGCAACTCCGCCTGGCGGCGAGAGTTGGCAACAGTTCAGGAAACGCGTGGACGACTATGTCGAGGAATTTCTTGCCGTCATGATGGGAGGCAGCATCATTGTCGTGTCTCACTATGGTGTCATTCTTTCGCAAATACAGCAGGCCAAGCAATGCGAGATTTCGGAATTGATGGGCTGGGAGATCCCGCACTATTCCATCACGCGTTTGACTTTGATCGGTGACGATTGGGTGTTGCGCGAGTTCAACGTGTTGCCTGGATCTCAGGCGCAGGACGCGTAGTTCGCAAATCCGCATTGAGCCGCCGCGAGGCGACGACTTGAGCAAACCGCCCTCGGCAATGCCGACACGCGCCGTTGGATGGACCATCGACGCCTGAAACGCCGCTTTGCCGCGAGCGATTCAGCGACTGGCGAGTCTTCTTTCGATGGCGTCCCAGATCAGCCCGGCAGCGTTTGTTCCGTCGAACCTCTCCAGTTCGACAATGCCTGTCGGCGACGTGATGTTGATTTCCGTAAGCCAACCGCCAATTACGTCTATGCCGGCAAAAACCTGTCCGTGTTGCCTCAGAAACGGTCCAACCGATTCGCAGATTTCCCTGTCCCGTTCCGTTAGGCCACATGGTTCGGCACGCCCTCCGACGTGAAGATTGGACCGGGCCTCGCCGGGAGGCGGGATCCGGTTGATCGCGCCCACTGCCTCGCCGTCCACGAGAATGATCCGTTTGTCGCCTTCGGAAACTCCCGGCAGGAATTTCTGGGCAATCAGAGGCTCTCTGCTGTTGTCGAGGAAGACTTCGCACAGCGAGTTGAAATTCGGGTCCTGCTCGCGCAACAAGAAAACGCCTGCACCTCCGTTGCCGTACAGCGGCTTGACCACGATGTCGCCGTGTCTTGCTCGAAACTCCTTGAGCGAAACCCTGCTTCTGGCGATCATCGTCGGCGGAATGAGACCGGGAAAGTGGAGAACCAACAGCTTTTCCGGACAGTTTCTGACCCAGAAAGGATCATTCACGACAAGTGTGTCCTCCTTGACGAGGTCTAGCAGGTGCGTGGTCGTAATGTATGCCATGTCAAACGGCGGGTCCTGACGCAGCCAGACGACATCCATGTCGGCAAGGTTGATCGTCGCTTCCTCGCCAAGACGGTAGTGATCTTCCGGGTCGAGCTTGACGGTCAGCGGATTGGCGTGCGCGCAGACCTTCCCCTGATCATAGTGAATGTCCGCAGGCAGGTAGTGGAATAGCGGATAGGCGCGCCGCTGTGCCTCCACCGCTATGCGGAATGTGCTGTCAGCGTGAATGTCCACACCGCCAACGTGATCCATCTGAAACGCGACTCTGATACTCATCGCTGGTCCTTCCGCCAACAGCATCCATTGCACAAACTATGTTGGCCCGTTCGAATTGCAACCGTCGACGACACGCTGCAGGCCTTGCGTGCCATGATCGAATTCGCTGCGCAGACGGACGGCGACAATGCCGGGGAGCGCTGACGCTGCGTCATGACCCGACGCAAACCTGACGAAGGGCGCCTCCCTGCCTTCACTGCATGGAGCTGTGACAGCCTCGGAAAGCGTGGACTGTCGCAACGGCGACCTCGATGCCGCGCCATGCTGGCCAGGGTCATGGCTCGCCTGTCCGTCGGCGAATTGCCAGCGCCTTGCCATAGATCTCCACACGACTTGCGCCATGGACGGCGGCAACCTCGGAAACGGCGTCACGCAGCGACAGTCGCGCCATCGCTTCAGTCAAATGCCTTTCGATTGCAATCGGGTCGGAGGCCGGGGGATGGGCGCCTTCAACGACAATTGTGCATTCTCCGAGCAGCCTGTCTCCGAGCCCGGCGGCTAGTTCAGCCACTGTTCCACGCATTATGGATTCATGAAACTTCGTAAGCTCGCGGCATATGGCTGCCCTTCTATGGTTCCCCAGCGCCTCCCCAATGTCGTCAAGAGTCGCTTTCAGACGATGCGGCGCTTCGAAAAAGACCAGAGTGTTGGGGATGGACGCCAAGTCGGCCAACGCGGTTTTCCGCTGGCCGGCCTTTGCTGGCAGGAAACCGGCAAACAGGAACCGGTCGCTGGCCAACCCGGAAACGGAAACCGCCGCGGTTACCGCGGAAGGTCCTGGAATCGGATGGCAGCTGTGCCCAGCTTCGATGGCTGCGCTCACCAGGCGATGCCCGGGGTCGGAAATCAACGGAGTGCCTGCCTCTGAAACCAGCGCGACGTCTGTACCCCGATCCAGAAGTTCTAGAATCCGGTGACGCTGCCGGCGGGCATTGTGTTCGCCATAGGAAAGCAACCGCCTTCCCTTCAGGGGAATATCGTGGATTCCCAACAGCTTGCGGGTGGATCTGGTGTCTTCGGCCGCGATGACCGAAACGCTTCGAAGCACGTCAAGCGCGCGCAACGTAATGTCCCGGGAGTTGCCCAGAGGAGTGGAGACGAGATAAAGTCCCGTTGGCACTGCATGATCCGGTCGGTTCAATGGTTCAACGCTGCATGAGCAGGGTGCTTTCCCCTCTGGGAGCCGGTTTGGCTGATCCGGCTGGTTTCAACCCCCTGACTATGGGTGTCTACAGGGCATTGGTCGACAGTTCACTACTGTCTCTAAAGTCACTGTCGGGTAACCCCGCTATTCGGATGGCAGCGAAAGCAAGCACGACCGCCGGTTCCCGTCGGCTCCGGCATCAATCACCCAACGAGAGCAGCGCTCCCAACGGACGTTGCTTTGCAGATTCCAGCCTCCAATCGCAACCTTGTCGCAAGGTTGCTGGCTCAAATCGATGCCGGGTGGAAGCCCGCATGTGTCATTCATTGCCGCTCCCTCATTTCCGTGCAGCGTGGGAGGGTCTCAACTTCATTGCATGCATGCGGCGCTGCCCCAATCGCAGTCGCCGGTCGCGATTGCATAGCCTTGGTTCGCCAACCACAAGAAATGATCCTGGATCAATTCGTTGGGTATAACATGCCAACAGTTCCTGGCTCATGGATGGTGTTGAATGGCATGCCACGGCGTACCTGCCGCATGAGCAAGCCTCGAAAGAGCCGGTCCGGTCAGACGACGATAAATCTCGAAGGTCCGCTCAACTATGTTGCTCTCGAATTCATCCAAGGAGTCCGAATGTAGAATTGCCATCTCGGTGACCGGTTTCCCCTTGGTAGTGGCGAATTGCGACATGCAGGACAGGGATTGCAGGGACATACCGCCAGGCCTCGACATGCTCCCTCATTAGCGGACGTACGAATGGAGCGTGCATCCACCCGTGGCAATGGCAGCGAGCTTCGAGAACTACATGGAAGTCAACTCGCCGCCCTGCTCCTGGGCAAGCTCGACGAATTTCCTTGCCACCGCCTTGCAGGACTTCGTTGGGGTTTCCTCTCAAGGTTGCGAATTCTCGCTCGGTCGCAATCAAGCATGTTTCAGAAGAGTGAGCGTCGGTGAGCAAGCAAGATGGTGCTCTCGGCAGCGAGTTTGTAATTCGATCGCATTCAATGTAGCAACCTTGCCGCCTGCCAAATCAACAACTGCTGGACGCCAGAGTATGTCGGAAATTCGCCTTTTGCTTTCACTTGCAATCATTGCAGGGGTTTCGATGCTTTCCGCATGCGCGCCGCCGACTGAAATGGCCGCCACCGCGCCGACGGCGAAGAAGCCATTGCCAAAGGCCGCCAGCATCGATTCGATTGCCCTTCTCGTACCCTACGAACCAACCGACCCACAGTGGGAAGTCCTTGCCACCAATCTCGAGAACGGCGCCAGGATGGCAATCGACCATGTCGGAATGCAGCAGGAACAACTGCGGGTGTACGCCACCGGCGGCAATGCGCAGCAGGCGGAAGAGGCGGCCAGCGCGGCAATTGCGGACGGCGCCGACGTGATATTGGGACCGGCCTTTTCGCATACCACAAGAGCTGTTGCGCCAATTGCAGCGGCCCGTCGGATTCCGGTTTACAGCTTCTCCAACGATCAGACGGTTGCGGGCGGCAACGTAACGGTTCTCGGCCTGACCGCCACCGATCGTGCCACGCGGTTGGTGGGCTTTTCGTCCGTGCGGGGATTCCGAAGGGCGATAATCGTCGGCGAGGACACACGGTCAGGCAATTCGGCGGTCGACGCCTTGATTCGTGCGGCGGACAGGTATCCACACGAGGTTCTTGACGTAATCGTGCACGAGTTTTCGCAGAACGGCGTGATTGACGCTGTTGAACGAACGCTGGAATCTGCGGAGACCCACCAACCTGACATAATCTACTTCACAGGCACTTCCGCTGGCTCGCTTCCATTGCTGACTCGACTGCTCAACGATCGAGGGCTGGGTCCCAACGAATTGCAGTATGCCGGCGTTTCACGATGGGACATTCCGCAAACGGCCCTGCGATTCCAGGCGTTTCAAGGCGCGTGGTTTCCACTTCCCGATCCCAGTCTCGTAAACAGGTTTGGAGAGACGTACGAGGCGCGCTACGGAACTGCCCCTCATCCCTTGGCGTCACTGGGCTACGACGGTGTCGTAGTGTTGCAGGCCATGGCTACCGACAGGCAGTTTGCCGCGATGCGTGTTCGCGAGGACGGGGCGACCGTTGAAGGGGCAACCGGACATGTCAGGCTGTTGCCAGACGGCACAACGAGACGCGGCTTGGTCATTGGGTCCATCGGAAACCAACAGCTGTACATCATCAGGGACTCGCCATTGGAACTGGCGGTGGTCACGATGGTGGACTACCTTGAACTCCCCGAAACCGACCAATGAGTTGACAGGGCGTCGTGACTTGCGAGGATTGCATCCTACGCCACAGCTGACGGAAACAGCGGGAACTGCATTTGCGTGGCTGGTCGCAGGTAGAGCAAATGCTTAGGAACATGTTCACCGTAGGTTCCTGGACCAGCCTAAGCCGCGTTCTCGGCTTTGTCCGGGACATTCTGTTTGCGGCTGTCCTGGGCGCCGGTCCGGTGGCCGATGCCTTTCTTGTCGCCTTCAGCCTTCCCAACATGTTTCGCCGAATTCTGGCTGAAGGCGCGCTTAACCTGGCTTTCGTGCCGCTGTATTCGAAGAAGCTGAAGAAGAACCAGAATCACCGGGAATTCGCCAGCCAATCCCTCTCGACACTTGCCGTTGTGCTTGTGGCGCTGGTTCTGCTTGCCCAAGTCGCCATGCCGGCGATGGTGCTGGCCATGGCAAGCGGATATCTGGGGGACGGACGCTTCGACCTGGCCACAGTCTTCGGACGAATTGCGTTTCCCTACATTTTCTTCATTTCGCTGGCGGCTCTGCTTTCAGGGATACTCAATTCGCACAGGCAGTTTTGGGTTGCCGCCGCGGCGCCGGTGTTTCTGAACGTAGTCTTCATAGGCGTGTTGGCGGCTGCCGTCGTTGCCGACTTCAACACCGGACTTGTTCTCGCGGTGTCGGTTCCGGTCGGCGGGCTTGCCCAATTGCTGTTTGCGGTGTGGGGAATTCGCAGAGCCGGCATTCGTCTCAAACTGTGCAAGCCTGCCCTTACGCCTGACATCCGACGTCTTCTGGTTGTTGCGGCCCCGGCTGCCCTGGCGGGCGGCGTTATCCAGTTGAACCTGCTCATCGGTCGCCAGGTGGCGAGCTTCGAGCAGGGCGCTGTTGCCTGGCTGAACTATGCCGACAGGCTCGTTCAGCTGCCGCTGGGGATTGTTGGCGTGGCCGTGGGAATTGTTCTCCTGCCAGCCCTTTCGCGCAAAATGGCTTCGGGCGACGACCAAGGCGCCAACGATGTCTTCAACAGAAGTTGCGAAGTCACTCTGACCTTGTCGTTGCCTGCCGCCGTGGCCCTGGCGGTGTTTTCGGATCCAATCGTGAGCGTGTTGTTCGAGCGTGGCGCATTTTCGTCTCGAGATGCATCCAACGCTGCACTCGCATTGACCGTCTATGCCTGCGGCCTGCCGGCATTTGTTCTCCAAAAAGTTTACCAGCCTCTGTTCTATGCCCGCGAGGACACGCTTACGCCATTCAGGCTGTCTCTGGTTGCCATGATAGCCAACGCCGCCATTGCCATAGGTCTGATGCAGAGTTTTGGCTTTCTGGCCGCGGCGCTGGGAACCACCGTGTCGGGATGGGTTTTGCTGGCGCTGTTGGTGCATCGAGCGCGAAGCCTGGGTTCGGCGGCAGTTCTTGACAGGCAGCTTAGAAGAACACTTCCCAGGATCGTGGTTTCGGCGGCGGTTATGGGGGGCCTGCTCTATTTCGCCTATTCCCTTGCCCAGGATCTCTTCTTCACGGAGGGCATCAGGTACATTGCCCTTTTGGTTCTGATTGTAGCCGGGGTGGTCGTCAATTTCGCGACGGCGTTCCTGCTCAAGCCCAGGAACCAGTAACTGGTCGGGACGAGGTCAGGTTTGAAGCATTCTGCCGCGGAATGGGCAGCGCCACCAGTCCAAGCGGTTTCCGCAAGGATTGGCCTTCTTGCAAGCGGCGTGTCGTCGGGAGTGAATTCGAGGCGCCCTCTTGCATCGTCTGAAGTGACCGCACGCTGTCGAAACTGCTCGTCGGGCACGCCACCGCTAACCGCGTTCAATCAGTTTCAACTCTGCACCATGCTCGACTCCGGCGATCTTGCAGGCTGTCTTGATGTGCCGCCTGATTTGCTTGTAGCTCAGATGGGACCCAAGCCACCAACCGTTTTGCAGATCAATCGAATTCTTCTCAATCCGGTGGGCGTGCCTGTAGAGTTCGGACCGTTCCCTCGAAACCAACTTCCGAACTGGCCCGGTGGTTCTCCTTTCAAGCCGAGGCATGAATTCAGGATTCATTCCGTCAAACAGCATCACAATTCTCACGAGCGTCCGAACTCCACTCGTTGTTTCATATCTTTCGCCCTTGAACTCAAACCCGACGATGCGGCCTTTGTGTGGGTGTACTGGTGGAGGCAAAATGGGATGAGGAGGTTCAATCACATCGGGAAGGACGGTCTTTGGTTCCTTCTTCCCGCGTTTTCTGGGAACTACGATGCTTGAAGCTTGAGCGTTCAAGAAATCTCTGACATCGCTCAATACCGGCATTGACCCGCAGTCGGCAACAACCTCATTGGAAATCAATGCTATCAGCCGTTGATCAGCACTTTGCAGGAACTGGCTCCAGACTCGCGGAATTGCGCTTCTGGCCCGTTCGCGTAGCCGTACGCTCTCAAGAACCCTCTCGGCGCTTTGCCTTGACTGACCGGAAACCACGCGATCTCGTTGTACAAATCTTTCGAGAAGTCTTGCATTCTCCGAGATGTCCCGCCTGTTTGATAGATCCATGCGAAAGAACCGACGTTGATTGGGCACACCTGGCGCCATGCTGAGATAGAAGTCCCACCTTCGACCGTCAGTCAGTATGAGAATGGGCACGCCCCTGTGGGCTGCATATCCAAACAGCTGCTCCTCGCCACTGGCCAATGCAACGCCAACACGCTTGGCTTCCATGAAGACATGAGGCGTGCCAAGATCCAGCAACGCGTAGTCCACTCTCCCCTGGTCGACGTTGTACTCGGGCTTGACCATTTGGGGGTTGGCGTCATCCCACCCCAATGCGCGCAAGATTGGGATAAGCACGTATTGCTTTACCTGCGCTTCGTTTTCCAACTGGCCCGAGTTCAACAGGTCAGATGTCTTGGCCAGAATGTGTTTGAGGTCCATTGTCTTGCCGGTTCGAGATGGTTCAGTGGTCATGGACTCATGGGTCCAAAGTCTCGGTCACCGATAAGGAGATTGGAGAAACTGGTCAAGCAAGGCATGCTCCCAGTTTCCAACCGAAGTGGTGCGACCGGAGAACTGCCGGCACAAGAACAGCAATCCCGAACCAAGAACTGGGAACCTGTGGAAACACTCCTGCCACCTGCGAGCACGGCCAAGGGCACTTGGAGCGAAATCAACTCTCCCAATGGGAAACCTTCAGAGAGACGCCGCCGGCACAATTTGGATTTTGCCAACCCCAGGTGAGCCGACTGCTGCCACTCCAAGCACGACACCGGCCGTCACGGACACGCTGGAAGTGGATTCCTAGAGTTCATTTTGGCATTGAGGCTGCTTGCAGAAAGAATTGCGTCATGCACATGCCTGTCGAGACAGCAAATTGATCAGTCGCCGTCGCGCAGGCCCAACTTGGGACTATCGTCCGTTTCACTTGGCCGCCGTGTCCATCACTGCGGTCGCTTCTTTTCAATCAGCGTTAACTCTGTGCCAAATTTGACCCCTGCGACCTCACACGCGGTCTCGATGCGTTGCCTAACCATTGGCAAGCTCATGTTGGTTCCCAACCACCAGCCATTTCCCAGGTTTTTGGAATACTTGACCAGATGGGAAAGCTCGTAGAGCTCAGAGCGCTCCCTCGCTACCAGCTTCCGTGTACGACCGATGGTCCTTCTCTCCAGTTGAGGCATGAATTCGGAATTCAGTTCATCAAATAGTTGTATAACTCTTGCGAGTGTATGTACTCCCGTCCCTGTTTCATATCTTTCGCCCTTGAACTCGAAGCCGACTATGCGACCGGGAGGAGGTGGTGGTGGTGGTGGTGTAATGTCTTCAAATTCCTCGGGTATTTCGATGCTCGCAGTCTGAACGCTCAAGAATATCCTGACATCATTTGATTCTGGATTGGATCCGCAGGCGGCATGAACCTCTTTGGAAACCAAAGATACCAGTAGTTGGTTGGGGCTTTGCAATAGCTGACTCCAGATTTGCGGCATAGTGTTTCTGGCTCTTTCGCGCTGGCGTATACTTTCAAGTATTTTCCGGCCACTTCTCCTTGACTGGCCGGAAATCACACGGTCCCGTTGAACAAATTCTTCGAGATATGCTGCATTCTCCGAAGCATTCCTCTTGCTTGAGAGCTCCATGCGAAGGAATCGACGTTCTTTGGGAACGCCTAGCGCCATGCTGAGATAAAAGTCCCAGTGTCGCCCGTCAGTCAGTATCAAGATGGGGACACCCTTATGGGCGGCGTAGCCGAAAAGCTGGTCCTCACCTCTCGCCAATGAAACGCCCATCCGTTTGGCTTCTATGAACACGTGAGGTGTTCCATGATCCAGCATTGCGTAGTCTACATACCCGTGATCCACCTTGTACTCGGGTTTCACCACCTTGGGGTCTTCGTCGTTCCAATCCAATGCACGAATAATCGGAAGAACAACAGATTGCTTGACTTGCGCTTCATTCTCCAAGTCACCCGAATTCAAACGGTCAGCTATCGTTTCCAGCAAGAGTTTCAGGTTCATTGGCTTGTAGACTTGGAGTGGTGCAACGGTCATGGGCAAATGTGCCCAAGTTCATTTTTGCAACTAAAAAGAATCTTGAAGATGGTCAAGCAGGGCACGGGGCGCAACGGGGAAAGAGCTGGGAACGCCCGTCGCAGTCTACCGGCGGCCGGTTAGGCGAAGGTACATGTACAGGAGACCAGGCCTGAAACCCAGGCAGGAAAATATGCCGCCCAGAAATCCCGCAGCGCATCCGGCAATGTCCGCAAGCCAAAAGTCGGGGCCGCCGAAAATGACGCGGTACAAGATCTGAAGGCCGATGAAATAGAGCGGGATCGACAGCATGAGCCGGTTCAACCTGCGGCTGGCCTTGCCAACGAGAAACACGGCAAGAATGCCGCCAAAGATGGCAAAGTAGCCCGGCGACGAGCCAATCAGCGGATATGCCGCGTCAAGCACCAGCGCGAAGCCGCCCGCCCCCGCAACAATGCCCGCAAAGAAAATCGCCAGCACTTGCCACGACGACACAAACCGCGTGAGAAAATTGCCGAACGCCAGTATGAACACGGTGGACATTGCAGACGACGCAAACTGAGAATGAAGGAATCCGTAGGTAACGAACCGGTGCCATTCGGCGGCAGGAATTCCGCCTCTCAACTGCTCCCTCAACAGCCACTCGCTGAATGCGAAGTTTTCGATGGCGGTGCTGCGCCAGTAGGCGCCCACCACGCCGCCGACGAGTCCCGTGTCGCCTGCCGAAAACATCAGCTCCAGCCCTGCGATCACCCCCGCCAACGCCAGAACGGCGCGCGGGATTGGCCCGAACTTGAGATCCTCTTGATGTTGCCTGTTGTCTCGCACTTGCAGCCTCAGGTTGACGACACTTGTCGATGGCGGTTATTGCACACCCGCCCTATTTCCAGCACGGGACTTTTACAATGAACAACCCGTCCGCACGGATGCGAATTTTTTCCGGCATACAGCCTAGCGGCGTTCTCACGCTTGCCAACTATCTCTGTGCGCTGAAGCGGTTTGTCGAATTGCAGGACAGCGGCCAGGAATGCGTTTACTGCATTGTGGACTTGCATGCCATAACCGTTTGGCAGGACCCCGGCGCCCTGAAGGACGCAATCAGGCATGCCGCCGCTGCATTTCTGGCGGCCGGAATCGACCCCGGGAAATCCATCCTGTTCAACCAGAGCCAGGTGTCGGCGCACGCTGAACTGGCGTGGGTCTTCAATTGCGTCGCCCGCATGGGCTGGATGGGGCGAATGACGCAGTTCAAGGAAAAGGCCGGCCGTGATCGCGAAAACGCATCTGTTGGCCTGTTCACCTATCCGAGCCTGATGGCCGCGGACATCCTCGTGTACCACGCAACCCATGTGCCGGTCGGGGATGACCAGAAGCAGCATCTCGAACTGACGCGCGACATCGCCATCAAGTTCAATCACGACTACAGGCGCGATTTCTTCCCTGTGATTGAACCGCTCATCGAGGGCGTGACAACCCGCATCATGAGTTTGCGTGACGGCACAAAGAAGATGTCGAAGTCGGATCCTTCCGACTACAGCCGCATCAATTTGAGTGATTCCGCCGACCAGGTTGCAAAAAAGATCCGGCGTGCCAGATCGGATGCCTTTGCGCTGCCTGGACAGGCGAGCGAACTTGCTTCCCGTCCGGAGGCCAGGAATCTCCTGGGCATCTATGCGCTGCTCGGCAATACTGCGATGGATCAGGTTCTCGACAGGTTCGGCGGAAAGATGTTCTCGCAGCTGAAGGGCGAACTGACGGAACTGGCCGTGGCTGTGCTCGGTCCGATATCCGCTGAAATGAACCGGCTTGTGGGCGACCCTGCTGAACTCGACCGGATCCTGGGTGACGGCGCTGAACGTGCCGCCAGCCTGGCCGATCCGATCTTGCAGCAAACCTACGACATTGTTGGGATGCTTCCGTCGCGCAGGCGCAACTAGTCCTGATGTGGCGCACCGGCTGGATCCGATGTCAGCCATGGCGCAAAGCGACAATGGACAGGGTGGGATTGCCGTTCTCTCGGGCGATCATCCGAAGACCGGAACGAGGCGATTCACTTTCCGGACAAGGATTGGCGAATTGGTCGCGCAACTGGAAGCTGAACCACGTTGCAGTCCAAGATTGGAGGCAAGCTTGCGGAAGCGGCGTCGGAACAGTTCAATCTCAATCAAGCCGGGGACAGGGACAGTTGTTGAAGTTCGGTTTGCCCAAGGAGGAATCAAACTTGCTGCCGCAGCGGAGATTTCCAACGGGCTGAGTTGGCAGGCCACGACTTGCGCGGTTCAACCCCAACCCGGCCACCATTTCACCGCCTCGTTGGCAGCGGAGAAACCCACTTGAGACCAGTGACAGTATTGTCAAGACAAGTGGGAAGCACTGTGGTACTTGGCGCCTGACCGGACACTGCTCCCTGGGCAGTCGGTCGCCACTTGCTGCATCAGGTGAATGAAGCTGCACAGTCGATCCAGCCGCGCTGGACTGGCGGTGCAGCAGCGGCCGCCGTTGAGATTCAAGGGGTTTGCATTCCCTTTCATTGAGTAACGCCAACAGGAAAGGATGGTTTTTGCGATGGCTTCAGGCACAAACGTCAAAACCTATTTCGAAGGCGAATGGCACGACGGCGATGTCCTTGTGATGCGAGCCGCAGACCACGGCTCCTGGCTGGGCACAACCGTGTTCGACGGCGCCAGATTCGCCTACGGTCTGACACCGGACTTGGATGAACACTGTCAGCGCGTGAACGACTCGGCGGACGTGCTCGGCATAACTCCCACCCATAGCGTCGAAGAGATGATGGAAATCGTTCGGGACGGGATTGACCTGTATGCAAGGGATGCCGCAGTCTACATCCGTCCAATGTATTGGGCCATTCACGGCGGACACATGGCAATCGTGCCAAAGCTCGGAATAACCGGTTTCTGCATCTGCCTTGAAGAACTTCCCATGCCGCCCCTCACGGCTTCGCTTAGCCTGACGACCACACAATTCCATCGACCGATACTGGCAACCGCTCTTGTGAACGCCAAGGCGGGAAGCCTCTATCCAAACAACGCGCGCATGCTGCGAGAGGCCCTGGAGAAGGGATTTGACAACGCATTGGTCGCCGATGCGATGGGGAACGTGGCCGAAACGGCAACTTCGAACATCTTCATGGTGAGAGACAGCGTAGTGCACACGCCGATCGCCAACGGAACGTTTCTTGCCGGCATCACGAGGAGGAGAATCATCAAGCTTCTCCGCAGCGACGGTTATGACGTCCGGGAATCGATTCTGACGTTTGATGACTTCCATTCGGCTGAAGAGGTGTTTGCAACGGGCAACATGTCGAAGGTCATGCCCATTTCACGCTTCGACGACACACACTATCAACTGGGAGTTGTGGCGCGGCGCGCACGGGAACTCTATTGGGAGTGGGCAAGAGCGACCCTCTAGCAAAGCGAAGACTTGCAGGCGAACGGCATTGATGGGATTCCTTGACACAGATGCAAGCTGTTGCAGGTTTGAATGTGAATTTCACTGCAAAGACTGCAGCCCCCTGCGTCACTGCTGCGCAAGTCTGCCGAACACCTCAAATCGCACGAAAGTCTGGCGCTGAACATGTTTGTCAATCTGCATCTCAGTCCGGCGCCACCCGGAATGCTTTCAATGGCCTGCATGCAGTTTCAGAAACCGACATTCGAATTTGCGTCTCGAGGAGCGCAATCCACGTGCTGAATGCGTTGCAGGGGACTGTGGGAACAGTGGCGTTCGCAAGACAGCTGCGTTGCGCCAAATGCAAATGATCGAAGTCGCGGGCGTCGAATACCTCAAGAAGGCTGCCGGCCATTCCGCCGCCGATGCCCGTGAGGTGAGGGAGGCTGTGCGGGGCATCCTGGATGAAATCGAGCGCGAAGGCGATGCAGCGGCGTTGCGGTTTGGCCGCAAGTTTGATCGCTATGACGGCAACATCGTGCTGACGGCAGATGAAGTCAACGCGGCGGCGGACCACGTGCCCGAGCAGTTGAGGAACGACATTCGATTCGCCTGGACAAACATCCGCCGCTTTGCCGAGGCTCAAAGGCAGACAATGGGCGAAATGTCGCTTGAGGTCTCGCCTGGCTTGTTTGCCGGCCAGAAACTGATCCCCTGCAACACAGCGGGATGCTACACGCCCGGAGGTCGCTACAGCCATGTCGCATCGGCCATGATGACGATTACGACCGCCAAGGTTGCGGGGTGCAAGCACATCGTTGCCTGCTCACCTCCCAAACCCGGTGTCGGGATTCCCGCCGCGATAGTCTACACCGCAAATCTCTGTGGCGCGGACACGATACTTGCACTCGGCGGTGTGCAGGGAATTGCGGCCATGGCCTTCGGATTGCTGGGCCAGCCTGCCGCCGACATCCTCGTTGGCCCCGGCAACCAGTATGTCGCCGAAGCCAAGCGGATGCTGTTCGGAAGAGTCGGCATCGACACGCTTGCCGGCCCGACCAACAGTCTTGTTCTCGCCGACGATGCCGCTGATGCAGATTTTGTTGCATGGGACCTCGTCGGTCAAGCGGAGCACGGGTACAATTCACCGGTGTGGCTGGCAACGACGCACCGACCTCTGGCACAGCGGGTTCTCGAGCTGGCGCCCCGATTGATCGCATCCTTGCCGGAGGACAATCGTCGCAATGCAGAGGCTGCCTGGCGCGACTTCGCCGAGATCATTGTTGTGGCGACCCGCTCGGACCTGGTGCGGGTTGCGGATGCATTCGCGCCCGAACATCTCCATGTGCAGGCTCGAGACACGGGCTGGTTCCTGGAGCGGCTGCGTTGCTACGGTTCGCTCTTTCTGGGCGAAGAAACCACGGTGGCATTTGGTGACAAGGCGGCCGGTCCAAACCATGTTCTGCCGACCAACGGCGCCGCCCGCTATACAGGCGGCCTCTCGGTTCACAAGTTCATGAAGGTCGTGACCTGGCAGCGTGCCACGAGGGACGGCGTCAAGCCGCTGGCGGCATCCACAGCGCGCATCTCGCGGCTTGAGGGTATGGAGGCTCACGCTCGAACGGCGGACATTCGGATCGCAAAGTACTTCCCTGACGAGGCCATCGACCTCGGTGCGAGCAAATCCACACAGGTTGATTCCTGACACGACAGTGCATGCCATGGCGACCACTATAGTGGTCTGTTCAGCCGGCATCCTGCCGGGGACTTCGAGAACGTTGCGAGCCTTTCTCCTGTTTGTTTCTTCCGACAATGCACTGGACCATAGGGTCCTCCTTGGACACTCCTCCCATGTGGTGATTACCACGTCGGAAAGACATTCCTGCAGGCGATCGAGCTTCGATCAAGGACTCCGTCTCCCAGACCCAATGCGGTGCCTCTCATGACCATTCAAGGCGCGTAGGGAGGCGAGCTCGACCACGTATGTCTTGCTGTCCTCGCCGAAGATGTTCTGCCCAGCTTCTTGAGCAGGAAAAGGGGCAGTCGATCACCCGAACTCCGGGAGCAACGCCGCGACTGCTTTGTCGCGATCGCGCGGCGCAGGAAAACGCTGACGCTTTGCCTTGCCATCCGACAAAGGGGTTGTCCCAAGGTACAGTCCCGATTCTAGAAGGAGATGGGACTGTTTCTGGCATCGATCCAGTGTATCCGGACTGAATCCACTGCGGATCTTGTGCTGGCAGAGGGCCACCAGCCCGTGCACCAGTGTCGTTCAAGCCCTTGGAAATGGACGCCGTTTCAATTGAAGGACTGCCGGCCAATCGATTTGGGTTGGCAATGCACCGTCTTTCGCGACCGGCTCGCCAGGAAAGTGACCTGTCAAGACGGATTCGCTGTGGAAGTGTGGCAGGTCAACCCTTGCAAACGTCAGGCCGAGGAGTGGGTTGCCGCTATCTGTTCTCGACAATTTCCCCAAACTTGTCGAAGAACTGGGCTGTCAGCTTCTTGCTGACACCGCCAACCAGGCGTGAACCGAGCTGCGCCAGCTTGCCGCCGATTCTGGCATCGGCGTCATAGGCAAGCTCCGTTCCTTCAGGCAGGTCGGTCAACAGGACCTTGACACTGCCCCTTGCAAATCCCGCGGCGCCGCCCTTCCCCTCTCCATTGATCGTGTAGCTGCGGCCAGGTTCAACATCCGACAGCGAAATCATGCCGCGAAAGGTTGCCTTCACGGGTCCGATCTTTTGGGTCACCACCGCCTCGAAACCCTCTTCGCTTGATCCCGTAAATTCACGGCATCCCGGAATGCACTGTTTGAGCACATCGGGATCGTTCAGCTTTTCCCATACGGTGTGGCGCTTGGCCCGAATTAGCTGTTTGCCGTCGAGTTTCATTGTTCGTGCTCCCATTGAACCAGGCCCCGTCATGATGGAGTCTGGATCCTGTTTTGGACAACCTCCTTGACTTTGGGCAAGCCAGGGTCGGCGTGTTGCACCTTCCAACATTCATGCATGAACATGACAGTTGTGACTGCGCTTGCCAAGGAATCAGTTTCAAGTCACGCCATGCATA
>MKWU01003623.1_pt1 | contig 19940 bp, 16 predicted proteins | sample 809101 | NCBI WGS metagenome assembly MKWU01 (sample SAMN05860141, study PRJNA318959) | sponge metagenome | host: Aplysina aerophoba | place: Slovenia: Piran, Adriatic Sea, Gulf of Piran | collected 2013-05-07
CCCTTCTCTCCCCAGCGATTGAAGATGGCGGCCCCCTGTGTCGAAGATGCGGATCTCATGGGCCTGCCCGTCGGCCACGACCAGGTTGCCGATCGCGTCGCGCCGAGCGGAGGCTATCCTGCCGAAGAGGATTTCCTCCGGCCCGGTGAAGTCACCGATCGACAAAGCCGGCTCTTCGGCCAGCCCAGCGTAGACCAGGTCGGCGGGCGGGGTGGTAACGACCCGGATGCCGGCGGAGTCGGTGACGGTGGTGGCGGACTGGGGCGGCGCGCCGGAGTCGCCGCAGGCCAGGAGGGCGAGGAGCGAACCGAGGAATACCGTGCGTGACATGGGGCTCCTGTCTTGTTGTGCCGTCCGGGGTCCTGCCAACGGCGCCGATCGCCTTGCCGTACCGGGCAGTCTCGCCGTAGAATCGCAAACGCCATGCGGCGCGGAACCGACCGTCCGGACTATCGGTCGAAGGAGCGCTCGGCGCAAGCGATCATCCCTTTTTTTGGACGGAGCCAACCGCCCACGGAGTTGCAATGATGAACCGATCCGCACTGCTCATCCTCCCGGTGTTCCTCCTCGCTGCGGCGTGTGAAGACGACGACGCCGAGGAGATGGACGCGATGCACGACGAGATGCACGCGATGCACACCGCCGTCGAGCACGTCAACCCGCGCTCCCCCTCCGACGGAAACGTGGCGCCCTTCAGCGGCGCCGTATGGGTTGGCAACACGCTCCACCTGTCCGGCACCCTGGGGCTGGAGGGTGGCCAGCCGCCCGAAACCGCGGAGCAGGAGGCGACCAACGTCCTCGACAACATCAAGGCCACGCTGGAGGCGGCAGGGCTGACGATGGACGACCTGGTCAGCGTGCAGGTGTACGCTTCGGATGTGGGGGACTACGGCGCCTTCAACGATGTCTACCGCACCTACTTCACCACCGAGTACCCGGCGAGGGCGTTCCTGGGGTCAGGCACCCTGCTCTTCGGGGCGCGGTTCGAAGTGATGGGGATTGCGGTGCGACGCGAAGGCGCTGCAGAGGGTGGCGCCGACGATCCTGAAATGTAAAGAATACACGACATATTGTCATGTAGCGTTTACATTCGGGCTTGATCCGCGGCGGCCCGCTTCAGCCCAGGATCACCTCCCGCAGCGTCTTCGCGGCGTCGACGGCGCGGGCGATGTGATCCATCGTGTTGTAGACGTGGGGGCAGAGCCGCAGCCCCCCCGTCCCCGCCCCCGCGATGCCGTGTTCCTCGTACAGGCGGCGCAGCGCGGTGCCGCGGTCGCCGGGCACCTCGATGATGCACACGCCGCCGGAGAGTGCGGGGTCCTGCGGCGTGACCAGCGTCATCCCCAGTTCGGCGAGCCGCCCCTTGAGCGCGGTCGCGAGTTCGGTGACGCGTGAATCGACCGCGTCCGCGCCGATGGCAGCATGGAACGCGGCCCCGGTGGCGATCGCGGCGAGACAGGCGTCGTCCCGCTGGCCCAGCGACTCGAACTTGCGCGCGCCCACTACGTCCGGATCGGCGTCGTTGCCCCACCCGGGCGCCACGATGTTGGGCCAGATCCCGGCGATCCGGGCTGCGCGCACGTAAAGCACGCCGGCCTCCTTCGGGCCCATGAACCACTTGTGCGCGGAGGCGGAGTAGGAGTCGCAGCCGAGTGCGTGGAGGTCGACATCCAGGGCGCCCCAGCTCTGAGCGCCGTCGACGTGGACGTGGATGCCGCGCCGGTGGGCGATTTCGGCGAGCTCGCGCACCGGGAGGCGGATGCCGCTCACGTTGGAGACGTGGGTGAGCGCCAGGACGCGGGTGCGGTCGGTGAGGGCCGCGGCGAAGGGGTCGATGAGCGCCTGGGGGGTGGCGGGGCGGGGGGGCACGGAAACGCGCCGCACCGTGATGCCGAAGCGTGCCGCCCGGACATCCCACGCGACGTTGTTGGTGGGGTGGTTCTGGTCCCAGATCACGACCTCGTCGCCGGGGTGGAGCGGCACGCCGTTGTTGATGGTGTTGTTCGCCTCGCTGGTGTTGCGGACGAGCGCGATTTCGTCGGCGCTGACGCCGAGCTGTGCCGCCACCGCCCCGCGCGATTCCTCGGTGAGGCCGCGGAACTTGGCGCGGTTGTTGAAGGAGCAGTCGCGGTCGATGTCGCGGGTGAGCTCCTCGACCCGGTCCGCGACCGCGCGCGGCGACGGGCACAGGTTGGCCGCGTTCATCGGCACGCGTTCCTCGCGGAAGGAGAACTGGGCGCGGACCTGCTCCCAGTACGCCTCGTCGGGGGCTGCAGGCGGACGGGGGAGAAGCGTCGTCGATGGGGTCGGCTCCGCCGTCAGCCCGGAGAGCGTGCGCGGCATCAGGGCGGCGCCCGCCGCCATCCCGGTGAGGAACGAGCGTCGAGTGGGGTCGCGCTTCATACGGCGTGCTCCTTGTTGCCGGGGCTGTCGGGCGAGCGGGGACGGTCCGCTTCAACCCCATGATACGGGGCGGGCGCCCATCCAGCCATTGCATCGCCCGCGGCTCCGTTCCAGCTTCATTCGCCAGCAGTCTGAAGGTTTGTCCAGGAGCTGCCGGATCCGGCAACCGATCAGCAGGCATTTGCCGGAGCATCGAACCGCCCAAACGTGGAGACCCTCGCCGTGGCCCTGATCGCCCGCCGCATGAGCCGTCTGGGGACCGAGAACGCCTTCAAGCTCGGCGACGACATCCAGCGATGCGTGGACCGGGGCATGGACGTGATCCGCTTCAACCTCGGCGCCCCCGACTTCCGCAGCGCGCCCCACCTCAACCGGGTGGCCAGCGAAGCCCTCGACGCGGGCCGGTCCGGATACTGCGATCCCGCCGGCATCCTCCCCTTCCGCCAGGCGATCGCGGCGCACGTCACGCGCACCCGCGGCATCGAGGTCGGCCCGGATCGGGTTGTCGTCACTCCCGGCGCGAAACCGCCCATCGGCTACACCCTGCAGACGTACGTCGACGAGGGCGACGAGGTCATCTACCCTTCCCCCGGCTTCCCGATCTACGAATCCTGGGTGCGGTTCGTGGGGGCGGTCCCGGTGCCGCTGCACCTCTCGGACGAACGCGACTTCGCCTTCACCGCCGACGACCTGGCGGCGCTCATCACCGAACGCACCAAGGTCATCATCCTCTGCTCGCCCTCCAACCCCACCGGCGGCGTGCTCTCGCGCGCGGGGCTGGCCGGAATCGCCGAACTCATCCGGGAACGCTGCCGCCCCGACATCCGCATCTACTCCGACGAGATCTACGAGCAGATCCTCTTCGACGGGCTCGTGCACGAGAGTATCGTCTCGCATCCCGGCATGGAGGAGCGGACGGTTGTCGCCAGCGGACACTCCAAGGGATTCGCCATGACCGGATGGCGACTGGGGTGGGCGGTCCTCCCGACCGCGGAAGAGGCGGCGATCTTCAAGCGGATCAACATCAACATCATGTCGTGCGTGCCGCCGTTCCTGCAGGAGGCGGGGGTGGCGGCGTACGAGGATCCGGCCTCGGCGGTGGAGGTGCGGCGCATGGTCGGCGAGTTCGAGAAGCGCCGCGACTGGATCGTGCCGGCGCTGAACGCGCTTCCGGGGGTGCATTGCCGCACGCCCAGGGGCGCGTTCTACGTCTTTCCGGACGTGTCGGGGATGTGTGAGCGTCTGGGCGTCCATCGGGCCCACGCCACGCTGCCCGCGGGCGCACGCAGCCGCACGAGTCCTGCGGGGATGCTCCAGATGTTCCTGCTGTACCGGTACGGGGTGGCGACGATGGACAGGGCCTCGTTCGGGCGGATCGGGGCCGAGGGGCAGGATTTCCTGCGCCTGTCGATCGCCAACAGCATGGACGACATCCGGCGCGGGGTGGCGCGCATCGGGGAGGCGGCGGGTGACGCGGAAGGGTTCGCGCGATTCATCGCCGAGGAAGCCGCTATCCTCCGCTGATCGCGATCTCGAACATCTGCGGCCACAGCTTGCCGGTGACATAGAAGGTTCCGGCCGCCTCGTCCCAGGCGATCCCGTTGAATACGGCGCCGGCATCCGAGGGGCGGTTGCTCGACAGCGCCAGCGAGAGCGCGTCCAGCTCTCCCGTGATCTCGCCGGTCACCTTGTCGATGCGGACGATTTCGTTGGTCATGTACACGTTGGCGTACAGGTGCTCGCCGACGCACTCGAGTTCGTTGATGTCGCGCGCGGAAAAGCCGTCGCGCGTGACGCGGATCTCCTCCAGCACCTCGAAAGTCGCGGGATTCCGGCGGAAGAGGGTGCTGCTCCCGTCGCTCATGAAGAGCGAGGCGCCGTCGTAGCAGAGCCCCCACCCCTCCCCGTCATACTCGAAGGTCTCCAGCAGAGCGAAAGTCTCGATGTCGTACACGAACGCCAGCCCTGCCTTCCAGGTCAGCTGGATGACGCGGTCGCCCACGACGGCGATCCCCTCGCCGAAGTGGTCCTCCGAAAGCGCGTGGCTTCTAAGCACCCGGCCGGTCGCGATATCGACCTGGCGCAGATCCGAGCTGCCGTACTGTCCGGTGCTCTCCAGGAACGCTCCGTCGTGGATGAGGAGGCCCTGGGTGTAGGCTCCCGGGTCGTGCGGCACGGTTCGCCGCACCTCGAAGTCCAGTTCGGCAATGCCCGCGTCCCCGCAGCCGACGGTTGCCGTAATCAGGGCCCAGGCCGTCAGGAGCCCGCATCGAAATCCGTTGCGTGTGTTCAATGTTATTCTCTCCAATGTATTCTCACCGGTTGGCCGACTGGCTAACCTATCACTTTCCCGATTCCCTGCATCATCAAGCGCTTGCTCACAGGAGGTGGACGTGCCCGGGTTGCTACCCAATATCGACCCTGACGGGCTTCTGGAATACTCGGTGGTCTTCACCGATCGATCATTGAACCACATGTCGGCCCGCTTTCGCGATGTCATGAAGGACATCTCGGTAGCGCTCAAGGAGGTCTACGGGGCGGATGCCGTAGCGGTGGTTCCGGGCGGCGGCACCTACGCGATGGAAGCGGCCGCGCGCCAGTTCGGAGCCGGAAAGCGGTGCCTCGTCCTGCGCAACGGGTGGTTCAGCTACCGCTGGACGCAGATCTTCGAGGCCGGTGGCATCCCCGCCGAATCGACGGTGCTGAAAGCGCGGCCGGCAGCCGGGCCCGCAGGCGACAGCGATGAGCCGGCCTTCGCCCCCGCGCCGATCGACGAGGTGGTGGCGGCAATCGAGTCCGGGCGGCCTGACGCAGTCTTCGCTCCCCATGTGGAGACCTCGTCCGGGATCATCCTGCCGGACGACTACGTGCGCGCCGTAGCGGATGCGGCTCGCGGGGTCGGTGCGCTCTTCGTGCTCGACGCCATCGCATCCGGCGCGATGTGGGTCGATATGCGGGAACTGGGGGTGGACGTGCTCCTGAGCGCCCCGCAGAAGGGGTGGAGCGGGTCGCCGTGCGCGGGTCTGGTAATGCTCGGCGAACGGGCCGTCGACCGCATGGACCCTGCCGCCAACACCAGCTTCAGCTGCGACCTGCTCCGCTGGCTCGAGGTGATGCGGAGCTATGAAGCCGGCGGCCACACCTACCACACGACGATGCCCACCGACGCGCTGCGAATGCTCCATGATGCGATGATCGAGACCCGTGCGTTCGGGTTCGGAAGCGCACGGGCGCGCCAGCAGGAGCTCGGCGACCGGGTAAGAGCCCTCCTGGCGGAAAGGGGATACGGGAGCGTAGCGGCACCCGGCTTCGGGGCCCCGGGCGTCGTGGTCAGCTACACCTCCGACCCGGCCATCCAGAACGGCAGCGCGTTCGCCGCCGGGGGACTGCAGATCGCGGCGGGGGTCCCGCTGCGGTGCGGCGAGCCCTCCCCCTTCCGCACCTTCCGGCTCGGCCTCTTCGGGCTCGACAAGCTGGGCAATGTGGACCGAACGGTGAACACCCTCGCCAAGGCGCTGGATCGGGTGGGGGGGCGTCCCTGAATGAGGGACGGCGGGCACACAGACCGGCGACGCGTCCGGTTGCGCCGACCCCCCGCAGGACCAAAGTTTCCGGAGCAACGGAACGGAACCGCCTCCTGGAGGGGCTCACAACGATCATGTCCCTGACACTTCGACCTACGCCCGCCCGGGTTCGGTCCACCAGCCTGCCTCGGGCCGGCGCTCTCGCCTGGCTGTCACTGCTGGCGGCTTGTTCCTTCGCACCCGCACCGTCGGTCCCGGAACCGGTGGCGGAGCTCCCGGACGCATTCGCCGAACCGGCGGCTGCGGGCGGACACGCGGCGCGGGAATGGTGGCAAGGCTTCGAGGACGCCGCGCTGAACGCCGTGGTGGATTCGGTGCTGGCGTCGAACTTCGACCTGGCCGAGGCGGTCGCGCGGGTGCAACAGGCCAGGGCCCAGGCCGGGATCGCGCGGGCCGGCCTCTTTCCCGTCGTTCAGGGGACGGCGTCGGCCGTCGACCAGGACACCCCTGCGAACGCGGGGTTCGGTCAGCAGTTCCGCGAGCTTACCGGTACCGAGGACGGCGGATTGGGCGGGTTCGAGTTCCCGGACCGGCTGGGGATCAGGACCTACTCCCTGGGCGCCGAGTTCGCGTACGAGCTCGACTTCTGGGGCCGGGCCCGCAACGACGCAAAGGCCGCAGGGCTGGACTACCTCGCCACGGAGTCGGATTACGACGCGGCGCGCATCGGCGTGCTCGCCGAGACAATCACCACCTACTTCGAGATCGCGGACCTGCGCACCCGCATCGCGCTCACCGGCGAGACCGCCGATGTCCTGATCGAGCGCGAGGAGCTCGCGGACACCCGGTACGAGAGCGGACTGATTACCTCGCTCGAGCTCTATCAGGTCAGGCAGGAGCTGCTCAACACGCAGTCGATCCTGCCACAGCTGGAGAGCCAGCTTGTGAACGCGGAGGGGCGGCTGGCGGTGCTGATGGGCGGATTCAGGGAGAAGCTGGATGGGGTGCTTCCGGCGTCGCTGGCCCCCGTGCCGTCGGCCGATCCGATCGCTGCGGGTGTTCCCGCGGATCTGCTCTTGCAGCGACCGGATGTGCGGGCAGCCGCCCTGCGGCTCGAAGCCGCACGTCACTCGATCGGGGCGCGCCGCGCCGAACTGCTCCCGTCGCTGTCGTTCTCCGGGACGATCGGTGTCCAGGCCGCCGAGGCCGACGGTCTCTTCAACGTCGACCAGTGGTTCCGCAATCTGCTCGGCAATCTCACGGCGCCGATCTTCCAGGGCGGCCGCCTCAGGAACAACGTCGCGCTAGCCGAGGCCCGCTTCCACCAGGCGGCCGCGGCTTACGGCCGGACCGTGGTGACCGCGGTGCACGAGGTGGAGGCGGCGCTGGCCGCGCTCGAGAACGAGGGCCGACGCCACGCCTTCCTGACGGCGCAACTCCAGGAGGCCGAAGCGTCGGTCGCGCTCCAGCTGGAACGCTATTCTTCCGGAGTGGCCGGCTACACCGACTATCTTGACGCGGTGCGCGCCCGGCTGAACGTGGAATCCACCCTGGCGGGATCCCGCCGGGACCTGGCGCTGGCCCGTCTGGCGGTGCACCGGGCGCTGGGCGGCGACTGGACGGCCCCGCCGGAAGAACTCGAAGCACTGCGGATGGTGCCCGCCAACAACGGAACCCCCGAAAACGGAAGGAACAGATAGATGAGCCGCCTCCGGAGCTTCCTGATCGCCGCCGGCATCCTCGTGGGCGCGGTGGTCGTGGCCGTCATCATGGTCAGCCTCAGGCCCGACCCACCGCTGCGCGACCCACCCTCCACCCTGCCCTTCGTGACCACGGGCGTGGCCACGGCCGGAGAGGGCGCGATCCCGGTGCACGGGGCCGGGACGGTGCGCCCCAGGGCCGAGATCGATGTGGCGGCCCAGGTGGGCGGGGTGGTCACGTGGGTGGCCCCCTCCTTCCAGGGTGGGGGACGGGTTCGCACGGACGATGTGCTCTTCCGCATCGAGGACGCCGACTACGTGAACCGGGTCCGGCAGGCAAGCGCCAACGTCGCCGCGCAGCAGGTCGCCCTCCTCCAGGCCGAGGAGGAGGCGCGGATCGCGCGCGACGAATACGGGAGGTTGCAGCGCCGAACCGGAGGTGGCGCAGGCGGCACGGCGAGCGCCCTGACCTTGCGGGAGCCGCAGCTTGAGGCGGCCCGGGCCGCGCTCGCCCGGGACAGCGCCGCGCTGGCCGACGCCGAACTCGCGCTGTCGCGCACCGAGGTGAAGGCTCCCTTCAACGGGGCCGTGCGGTTCGAGTCGGTGGATGAGGGACAGTTTGTTGGCCCCGGACAGAGCGTGGGCCGGCTCTACGCGGCTGACGCAGTCGAAGTGGTCGTCCCGCTCTCGGACGCCGACGCGGCGCTGATCCCGAGGCTGTGGAACCTCGTCGCAGGCGACGGCAACCGGAGCGTGCGGGCGACCGTCTCGGCGTCGTACGGCGACGCGCGCTACATGTGGAGCGGCTACGTGGACCGCGCCGAGGCCGCGCTCGACGAGCAGACCCGCACGATCGACGTGATCGTCCGCGTCCCGAATCCCTTCCGGGGCGGAACGCCGGCCGACGGTGAGGATGGCCCCGCAGGGCCGCCGCTCCTGGTCGGCCAGTTCGTGGACGTGCAGATCGACGGGGTCGCGCCGGAGCGCTACTTCGCCGTGCCCCGCGCCGCGCTCAGGACCGGCAACGAGATCTGGGCGGTGCGCGACGGCTCCACGATCACGATCGTTCCTGTGCGCGTGCTGCAGCGATTCGACGACGTGGTCTACGTGACCGGAACGCTCGAAGCGGGCCAGATGGTGGTGGTGAGCGGCATCCAGATCGCCACCGAGGGAATGCAGGTTCGGACGCCGTAGGACGCAATAGGGGGGCAGCCGGGTGAATCAAGACGGGGTAAGCGCCAGGGGCCCCATCGCCTACATGGCCCGCAACGGGGTCGCGGCCAACCTCCTGATGCTGTTCATCCTGATCGCGGGGCTATTCGCGTTGCGCGGCCTGGTACAGGAGGTATTCCCGCAAATCTCGATGGACCGGGTGCTCGTCTCGGTGGCGTACCCCGGCGCCACGCCGGACGAGATCGAGGAATCGATCGTCCTCAAGATCGAGGAGCAGATCGAGGGCGTCGAGGGCCTGAAGCACGTCCGGTCCACGGTATCGGAGGGGCGCGGTTCCGTGGTGGCGGAGCTCAACATGGGAGAGGACCTGAACCGGGCCCTGGATGACATCAAGGCGCAGGTCGACAGGATCCAGACCTTCCCCGGCGGTGCCGAGCGCCCCGAGGTCTCCGAGATCACCAACCAGCAGAGCGTCATCCGGCTCGTCCTCTACGGCGACGTATCGGAGCGGGCCCTCAAGGAACTCGCCTACCGCACCGAGGACGCGCTCGCCGCGCTCCCCGTTGTCTCCTACGTGGAGACGACCGGCGTCCGCGACTACGAAATCTCCATCGAAGTTCCGCTTCGCCGGCTGCAAGCGCTGGGCCTGACCCTGGGGGATATCGCGAATGCCGTGCGGGGCGGTTCGCTGGACCTGTCCGCCGGGAGCATCGCCACCCGCGACGAAGAGGTGCGGATCCGCACGGCCGGGCAGAACTACACCCAGCAGGATTTCGAGGAGATCATCGTCCTGAGCCGCTCGGACGGGACCGTGGTGAGGTTGGGGGACATCGCCGAGGTTCGGGACGGATTCCGCGATGTGGATCTGGTCAGTCGCTACCGGGGGCAGCCCGCGGCCTACGTCGAGGTCTTCCGGACCGCCGACGAGAAGGTCCTGGAAATCGTCGATGCGGTGAAGATGCACCTGGAGGACGAGGTGATCCCCTCGCTGCCCGCGGGCGTGGGCCTCGAGATCTGGAACAACGACGCGGACATCCTGCAGTCGCGTCTGGGGCTCCTGATCAAGAACGGCTTCCTGGGGCTGGCCCTGGTGCTGCTGGCGCTGGCGCTCTTCCTGGAGATCCGGCTGGCTTTCTGGGTCGCGGTGGGCATCGCGGTCTCCTTCGTGGGCACCTTCGCGGTGATGTCCGTGCTGGGCGTGTCCATCAACCTGATGTCGCTCTTCGCCTTCATCCTCGCGATCGGGATCGTGGTGGACGACGCGATCGTGGTGGGCGAGAACATCTACGCCGAGAGGGAGCGGGGGGCCAGGGGGGTACGGGCTTCGATCCGCGGCACCCGCAGGATCACCAGACCCGTGATCTTCGCGGTCCTGACCACTGTGGTGGCCTTCTGCCCCCTTTTCTTCATTCCAAGTTCGATCGGCAAGATCATCGGGGAGATCCCCATCATCGTGATGTCGGTCCTGATCTTTTCGCTGCTCGAGTCCCTGCTCATCCTCCCGAACCACCTCTCGCACCTCCCCGACCGCAGCGGCCAACCCACGCGCCGCAAGCCTCATCTGATCGGCCGAATTCAGTCCCGCGTGGAATCGGGACTCCAGCGCTTCATCGCGGGGCCGCTCGACCGGAGCCTCCGCTTCGCAACCGGTCGGCCCGGAGTCGTGATCGCATCGGGCGTCGCGATGATCATCGTCTGCGTCGCCATGATCCCGGCCGGGATCATCAAGGTCGACTTCATGCCTTCGGTGGAGGGGGACCTCGTCATCGCCAGCCTGGAGATGCCCGAGGGAACGCCCGTTCAGCGCACCACCGACGTGGCCCGAACGCTGGAGACGACCGGCTACAGGGCGCTGGAACGGCTCGCCTCCGGCACGGACGAGGAGGTCGACGCTCTTCTCACCGGCGTGAACGTCACCATCGGTCTGCCGGCGAGACAGTCCGGGCCCGTTGGCGCGGCGGCTGGTGCAGGCAGCCCCCTGGCCAGTGGCGCGGCTGTCGAATTCAAGCTCGTCAGCCCCGAGGACCGGGCCGTGTCCGCGATCGAATTCCAGCAGGAGTGGCGCGAAGAGGTGGGATCGCTGCCCGAAGCCAAGTCGCTCGGCATCACCGCGGAACTCATCACTTTCGGAGCCCCCGTCCATGTCGAACTTTCCCATCCGGACCCCGGCCGTCTGGCCCTGATCGGCGACACGCTCATGGCGCGGCTCCAGGGATTCGCCGGCGTCTTCGACATCCAGGCCGACCAGGACCAGGGACTCCGCGAGATCCAGCTCGACCTGCTTCCCGAGGCCCGAACCCTGGGGCTCACCCTCGACAACCTGGCCCGGCAGGTCCGCTCCGCATTCTTCGGGAATGAAGCCCTGCGCGTGCAGCGCGGCCGCGAGGACATGCGCGTCTATGTGCGGCTGCCCGAGGAGGAGCGCAACGCCATCGCGGACGTGGAGAACTACCAGGTCCGGACACCTGGCGGCGAACAGGTCCCCCTCGGCCGGGTGGCGTCGGTGCGCTTCGGCAACTCGCCCACCACCATACGGCGCAAGGACGGCCAAAGGGTCCTCACCGTCACCGCCGACGTGAACACCGCCGTCGTCACCGGCGACGAGGTGACCAATCGGCTCGAGAGTTCGGTCCTTCCCGCGCTCGCGGAGGTGAGTCCGGGCTTGAGCTACGCCTTCGGAGGCGAGCAGCAGGAACAGGTCGAGTCCTTCCGCGCCCTCGGCGGCGGCTTCGCCCTCGCGCTACTGGCGATCTACGCGCTTCTGGCAATCCCGTTCGGCTCGTACAGCAAACCGCTGATCATCATGGCTGCCATCCCGTTCGGGATCATCGGCGCCGTCCTCGGCCACGTCATCCTCGGTCTCCAGATGGCCATCATGTCCCTGTTCGGGGTCATCGGCCTGAGCGGCGTCGTCGTGAACGATTCCCTGGTCATGATCGACTTCATCGACGAGCGCCTGGGCCGGGGCATGTCCGGACGGGAAGCGATCATCGAGGGGGCGAAGGCGCGCTTCCGGCCGATCTTCCTCACCTCGGTGACGACCTTCCTGGGCGTCGCGCCCCTGGTGTTCGAAACCAGCATCCAGGCGCAGTTCCTGGTCCCGATGGCGGCCTCGCTGGGGTTCGGGATCCTCTTCGCGACCGGGGTGCTGATGATGATCGTACCGGCGCTGGCGATGGTGCATCATCGGGTGGTGGAAGGAATTCGGCTTCGTAGGGCTCCGCGAGGGACCAGCCCTTACCGGGTGCCTACATCGGCCTGATCAGCCCCGCCTCCGTCATGTCCCAATAGGCGTTTCCGCATCGGCTCCAGAAGACCGTCCACACATTCCATATGCCCGCGTCCTCATCCCATGAGAGCAGGTGGAGGGGCCATTCTTCGTCCAGGGTCCACGGCGGTCGTTCGTAGTTCTTCGCATTGCCGCGGACCTTTTCGACGAGGCATTCAAGGTAGCTGCGAACTTCTCCGGATCCGGGATCGTCCGCTACGCTGCAAGTCGGGTTCGAATAGACCGACCAGAGTCGCGGGTCGACCGGGAGGACCTCGAAGTCCCGGCTCTCCCCGGCCAGGGCCAGTTTCACGCGCCCCCCCAGATGCTTCGCTTCGCGCAAAAGTTGCCGCCAGCGCGTTCCGTCCCAAACGTCCACGTCGACCGGCACCTGCCCGTCGTCGGTCAGCGGCTGCGTGGGACTTGGGCCGTGGCAACCGGCCAGGGAGAGCGTAAGGACCGCGGGCAGAATCCGGATTCTGGTCATAGTGTGGCTCCAATGGCTGCGTTTCCGTTACCTCGGCGGGTGGTGCCCCGATAGGGTTCCTACACGTCGGTTGGACCGCGGGTTCCTCGCCCGGGGTTGCTCGTCGCGCTACCCGGCGCGTTCGAGCAACTCCAGCACCTCACGCCTTCCAACCATCCCCTTGCCGCTCTCAATGAACGGCCTGACATCCGCGACTATCGCATCCCACGAAAGTTCCGCCACGCGAACGGCCACTTCCGCCTGCCAGGTGTAGCAGGTGAGCGGTACAGCCTTCGGATCGCTGTGCCGCACCGCCGCGTTCAGCAGCGCCAGATTCGGGGCCGGCCAGCTGGGGTCGCTCAGATACCATGCCAGATCGTAGATGTCTCTTCCCTTTGTCCAGGGGCGGCAGAGCACGGCGTGCAGCTTTCCGGCGAGGAGCGACGCGCGGTCATGGTGGTGAATCCGCAGCGAGACATGCCGCCGCACCAGGCGCGTTGCGGTCACGGCGCCTGCGGGTGGGTTGGTGTCCACATCGATCCTGATGCCCAGCACCCGGTCCCGGTGCGGCGAGAGGCGCGCGTAGTGGAGCACGCCCCGGAAGCGAAGCCAGCCGGCGTGAACGTTGCCGCTCTCGCGCAGCGAACCCGCAACCTCGTATCCCTCCCGCCGGAACTGCCGTGAGATGTCGGCGACCCAGCCACGCAGGTCGTACAACTCCGGCGGACCCTCGAGCGCGAAGTCGAGATCCTCCGAGTACCTGGGCAATCCGTACAGAAAACGCAGCGCGGTGCCACCCTGGAACGCGAGCGGCGACATCGCTCCGGCCCGCTGCAGCGCCTCGAGGATCCGGGCCTGCAGGTATTCGCGCAGGACGTTGCGCCCCGCCAGCGGATCCATGCCGCGGACCAGTGAACGAAGATGGTCCCTCACGGTGCCCGATTCCTCCCGGTGCGCAGCGGCAGTTCATCGCCCACCGGCAACGGCTCATACGCCAGCGAGGGATCGTTGGCCAACCGGTGCACGTGGGCCGCCGCACGAGCCAGCTTGGGACTTGCCACCTCACAGGCGATCGCTTCCAACCTCACCGCCGAGAAGACTTCCACATTCAGCCGCAAGGCATCGATCCAGGCGGGATCGTCACCCCCCGGCTGAAGATGCACCAGGTCCAACAGAGCCTTCTCCGCCGAGGCCACGAAGGCACGCTGATCGCCGGCGAGGTCGACAAGGCGGTACCCGCTTCTAAGGCCGGCCTTGATGTACCGAAACGAATAGCGGCCCAGCGGCGTCGTCCTGACGTGCGGACGGCCCGGGCCGCAACTCGTCACCTCGGCAACGAATTCCGGGATGGCACCGGCAAAGGCAAGTGCCGAGAGACCACTGACGTAGGAACCCGGCAGCACACGGTTCGCCACCAGGAACGGGTGGGGGATCACCTTGCGGTAGGGTGGAGCCAGGGCGAACAGCCCACGCCGCAGCCGGAGCAGTCTGCCGGCCGCGCACCACCGGCTCAGCTGGGCCGGAAGTCCCGGTTCTCGTGGTCGGCCGGCCCTGAGGAAGCCGGTCTCGAATACGGGCTCATCTTCTACGGTTTCGAGCAGTTCGGAGAATCGCATGTAGAAAACATGGCATAATCTACAATTTTCTACAACGAATCATCACCCCGAGGATCCGGCCCCATCTCCGTCGGCAAGTCCGCCCGGTCCCCCCAGTCCCGCCAGCTGGCATCGTAGAAGCGGACATCCAGACCCAGCATGCGCGCCGCGATGTAGTCGACGCTCGCGCGCATACCGATCATGCAGTAGACGACGTGCGTCCGGCCCTCGCCGGCGCCGTGGCGCTCCAGGATTTGCGCGATCTCCTCACGGGGCCGGAAGAGCGTGGTGTTCGCGGGGTCCATCAGCTCTTCCCAGTAGAGTTGGGCCGCGCCGGGGATGTGTCCCGGACGTCCTTCGCCTCCGAGCCCGCCGTCGGCACCCGTGTACTCGTCGTCCGGGCGCGCGTCGAGGAGGACCAGCGAGGGATCGTCCAGCCGCTCGTGGATCCAGTCCGCCGAGACGCGGAAGTCGACGGGGCTGGCCGGCGCCACGTCACCGGGCTCCACCGGGGTTGCCTCGCCGCTCTCGACGGCCCCCCCGGCAGCCTTCCACGCCGTGATCCCCCCGTTCAGCAGGAACGCCCGGTCGCCGAGCCCCAGAAGGTCGAAGGTCACCCATGCACGCGCCGTCGCCGTCATGCTGCTCCCGTAGATCACAACCCTCGATTCGCGCCCGATGCCCGCCGCCCGCAACGCGGCGACGGTCTCCTCCAGGGTCCGGAACTCGGACCGCCACCCCCGCTCCCCGTCCCACGTGATCGCGCCGAACCGCACTGGGCGCGCTCCCGGAATGTGTTCCGCCGCGTATTCCCCGGGACGGCGCTCGAGCTGAACGATGACCAGGTCTTCGTCGCCGATGTTGCGCATCAGCCAGTTCGCCTCGACAAGCGGCTGGACCGGCGTACTCTGCAGTCCCGCAGGTCCGAACAACGGTGACGGTTCCCCGGTCGCGCCCGCGGGATTCTGAGCCGCGAGGGCGCAGGGCAGGACGAGCCCGCCGAGGAGTGCAATGGCACGGCCAGCCGTCGCCGCGCTCAAACGCCTGGCGCCGCGCAGGCTCGTCACAGCGCCGAACCCCATCCGCACCCTCAGAACCGCGATGTCAGGGTGATGCGGAAGCTGCGCGTAGCCCCCGGGTTGCGCTCCTGGACGTCCACGTACTCGGCCTGAAGCACGTTCTCGACCTTGGCCTGGACCTCCACGTCCATCACGGTCGTGCCCATGCGCAGATCCACCAGGGTGATGTCCCCCCGATCGTCCAGGGGAAAGGCCAGGACCTGATCCGCCCGGCTCCGGTAGCGCAGATCCAGCGCGAGACGTTCCGCCCACGTGGAGAGCGTCGTCGTCAGGTTATGGTCCGAGCGGTACACGAGGGGACGGCCGGTGCGCTTGTCTTCCGTATCGAGATAGAGGTACGTGGTCTGCAAGGTGAGCTTCCCGGGGATGATGCCGACCTTGGCGCCGGCATCGATCCCGCGGACGCGCGCCTCCGCCACGTTGCGGAACTGGAAGGTCAGCACCTGGCCCGGTGCCCCGGACACCTCGATCAGCTCCTCGTATTCGCTCCAGAAGAGACCCACGTCGAACCACAGCCAGTTTCTGGGGCTCATGGTGGCCCCCACTTCGCTGGCCCAGGCCGACTCCCCGCGGAGTTCCAGATTGGGGACGACACGGAAGCCGAACACAACCGTCGAGCTGTACTGCTCGGCAACACTCGGGGCCCGGTAGCCGCGGCTCAGCGAGGTCCGCAGGCTGAGACGGTCGGATGGTTCGTACGCGAGGCCGATCTTGGGGTTGATCGAAAAGTCATTCTCGGCCGAAGAGGCCCGGTGCAGATCCAGCCGCACTCCGGTGGTTCCCCGCACCCGGTCCGAGATTTCAATTTCGTCCTGCAGGAAGACGGCGAGGTCGGTGGTGGTCGGAGTCGGTTCGAGGAAGTTGGAGGAGATTTCGGTGTACGAGGCCTCTGCGCCGGTCGTGAAGGAGTGGCGCCCTCCGGTGAACCGCGACAGCTGCACGTCCGTGCCCCAGCGCGTGGAGCGGTGGAAATCGTCGTTGTCGTGGAAGTAGTTCTGCGAGCGCACGAGCTGCACCTGCGGCCGCAGCTGCAGCCTCAGCGCCGGCGTCACGACGGGGGTCGCCGTCATTCCGACGACTACGGCGATGTCCCGCTTGTAGTCGCCGAGCTGCGAGGGTTCCACCTCCAGCGGACGCTCGGGCGAAAGCCAGGTGAAGAACTCCTCCGCCTCCTCGTGCTTCCAGTTGAGGAAGACCTCCCAGGGGGTGGTCGTCTCCGCGCCGAACACGGTCTTGGCCCGGAAGCGCCACCGCTCGACACCGCCGTTCTGCCTGAAGCCGTCGGAGCCCTCGCGCCCGATGAACGCGGTTGCGCCGGCACGGCCGATCTGGCGCGAATGCTGGATCTGCAGCCCCCGCATGCTGAGAAGCTCCTCCGTGAAGTCACGCTCGCCGGGCGTATCGAAGATCCCGTAGTACCCGCGCACGATGGTTCGCGAACCGTCGACCGGGGGACGCGTGATCACATTGACCACCCCGCCCATGGCGTTGGTGCCGAAGAGGGTCGAATGCGGGCCCTTGACGATCTCGATTCGCTCCACGTCGAGTAGCGGCAGGAGACCGAAGTCGATCGACGACCCCACGTTGGCGAGGGCGCGGTGGCCATCGAGCAGCATGAGCACCCGGCTGCCCACACCCCGCGCGATGCCGCTGGAGCCGCGGATGTCCATCTGTCCGGCATTGAAGGTGACCCCCTGGGCGAAGGGCAGCGCCTCGTTGAGGCTGGTGACGTCCCGGCTGCGCAGCTCGTCGCGCCCGATGACCGACACGCTCACCGGTGCCTCTCCGGGCCGCGCGTTGCCCCGGCTGGCCGTCACCGTGACCCCCGGCAGTTCGAAGAGCATCTTCTCCAGGGCGATGGTCGGCGGCTCTCTGACCGCCGCGCCGGGATCCATTTCCCGTTCCACCGTCCTGTAGAGACCGGCCACCACGGCCAGCCGGACCGGTTCGCTCCGGTCCGTAAGGGTCAGCTCGAACCGGCCCTCGGCGTCGGTGAGGGTACGCAGCTGCAGGGCACGCACCAGTACCTGGGCCCCCGCGATGCCGGCTCCGGACTCGGAATCGACCACCCTGCCCCGAATCGTGACCTCTTGCGCCGCCAGCAATCCGGGCGGAACAACCAGCGCCAGCGAGAGGGAAAAACGGAGCGCGGCGCGGCGCCCACGCGCACCGAAAGCCGCGGACAGCACGAACGCTCCTGCACCGTCCCGCCGCTCTCGGCGCGGCCCGGGCCCCCACCGCCAACCCATCGCCTACCTTCGTTGCCAGACCGACAACGAGACTGCCAGGGGTGGCTCCGTAACCGTAACGGTGAAGGTTCCGCTTTGCAGAGTGTACGTCCCCCTGGACTGATTGAGGTTGCCTGCCTGCTCCCAGGTCCCGTCGGAACGGACCGTGTAGGTTCCCTCGTCGTCGAAGGCGGTCGTCCCTCCCAGGCCATCAGGCACCGAGATGCTCATCTCGAAGGTCCCCATCGACTCGTTCCCCGTCGGCGGATCCTGCCGCAGCACGAAGATCCCGGAGACGTCCGGCGGCTCCAGTGTCTGGCCGCCGGTAACCAGGGCTGACGAAAAGGCCGTAAGGTCATAGGTTCCGGCAAGGTTCGGGGCCAGATCCCCCGGCGGTTCCGGCGGCGTCGTTCCATCTCCACCGCAACCCGCGGCCGCAACGGCCCCCGCGAGGAGGACAGCGAGCACCTTCGAACGGTGGTCCATTACGTTCGTCTCCTTGCGCCCGGCGTCCCCGGAATCTGCCCGAGCCCCCAGTAGTCCCCTTGGTGAACCAGCAGTCGGAATGACAACGTAAGACGCCGGCCCACGCCTGACCAGACCCGCAACCGAAGCCCGATCAGCCCCACAACCGACGCATGACCGACCCACAACCCCCCCTCGTTGACGGAACGAAGCCCCGGGGTCCCGCAGACCTCTTTTCCCGGCTAGACGAACTGGGCATCGACCATGATACCCTCGACCATGTGCCCGTGTTCACCGTGGAGGAGGCCCGCCGCCTGCGCGGACGAATCGACGGGGCGCACTCCAAGAACCTCTTCGTGCGCGACAAGAAGGAGCGGCACTGGCTGGTGTCGTGCCTGAGCGAGCGCAAGGTCGACCTCAAGTGGCTCGCGCTGGAACTCGGGACCAAGCGGCTGACCTTCTGCACACCGCGCCGCCTGACCGGCTTTCTGGGCATCCGAGCCGGCGCCGTCTCGCCGTTCGCCATCATCAACGACGCCCGGGGCGTGGTCCGGGTGGCCCTCGACGCGGAACTCCTCGCCGGCGAACCGCTCAACTTCCATCCGCTCGACAACTCGAAGACCACGTCGGTCTCCAGGGCAGGCCTGCTGCGCTTCCTCGAGGCGGAGGGACACCCGCCGAAGATCCTGCACTTTCCCGCGGCCGCGGCACCCGCCCGGAGCTGAACGCCGGTCATCCCCGGACTGCTACCGAAATGCCGGGATGATGTCCTGGACCAGGATGTCCATCGTCATGCGCTCGTAGCGCCGGGCCCCGCCGTCCTCCCCGACCCCCGCCCAGTCGTTGGTGGCCACGACCACCAGGAGAAGGTCCGGCACGACGACCACGTACTGTCCTGCATGGCCCCAGGCGAAGTAGAGCGGCTCGCGCGCACCGGGAACGATCCACCAGAGATACCCGTAGGAAATCCCCTCGAGAGCCCCCATATCGAAGCGCCAGTCGAATCGCGAAACGGTGGAGGCCACGGCCCAGTCGGCTGGAATGATCTGCCGACCGCCGCGCGAGCCGCGCTGGAGGAACAGCTGCCCGAACCGCGCCATGTCCCGCGGCCGCAGGTCCAGTCCCGCGCCACCGTTCCAGTATCCGTCGCCGAGCGGCTCCCAGGGGCTGCGCGAAATCCCCATGGGATCGAAGAGCGCGGACCGGGCCAGCGCGGGCAACTCCGTCCCGGTGGCCTGCTGGACGACGACCCCGAGCAGGTGGGTTGCCGCCGAGTTGTAGTTGAACTCCCGGCCCGGCGGCGCCGCGAACGGCCTCGCGAGGAGGTGGCCGAGGTGGTCGCCGGAGCGGATCCACTCGATGTACGAACCGAAACCGCCGGTCTCGTCCCACTCCAGGCCGCTGGTCATCGTGAGCAGGTGCCGGATCGTGATCGCTCCCTTTTCGGGGTCGAGATCCGGCACGAGCGAGCCCAGGTAGTCGGCGACCGGGTCGTCGAGGCTCCGGATGTCCCCACGCTCGAGGGCGATGCCGGTCAGCGCCGAAACCACGCTCTTGGTGACCGAGCGCACGTCGTGCAGGGTGTTCGCGCGAGCGCCGCCGAAGTACTCCTCGACGACGAGCCGCCCGTTCCTGACAACGAGTAGGCTGCGCATGCGGTGGTTGGTGCGGGCGCGGTCGATTCCCCGTTCCACCATCTCGGGAGAGCCGCCGACTTCGGCGACGGTGGCGGTGTTCCAGGGCTGGGCGAGGTCGATCTCGACGAGGCTGTCGGGACCGGGGGCCACGGTCTCATTCGCGCAGGCTCCCAGCGCCAGCCACGCGACCGCCGCAACCGGGAGCGATCCGGAACGGCGCCGCGGCAGTGTCGTGCGACCCGCCGGGGAAGGCGCCGACTCAGGCTCCGCTGCAAGTTTGTGTTTCTCGTTCACGGGTGGAATCTGAACGCTGAACCGCTACGGGCGCCACCGGGGCGAACACCCCCACCGCGGAACGAATGTCGGCAACCGGCGGGCGCAATCCGCTCCCGGTTCATATCT
>MKWU01003626.1_pt1 | contig 19932 bp, 21 predicted proteins | sample 809101 | NCBI WGS metagenome assembly MKWU01 (sample SAMN05860141, study PRJNA318959) | sponge metagenome | host: Aplysina aerophoba | place: Slovenia: Piran, Adriatic Sea, Gulf of Piran | collected 2013-05-07
TCCGAAATCCTCGTCGCGCATCGCCATGGACGCGACGATAGCGAATCCCGGCGGGTGTTACCAGAGCATCGCGCATGGTGCCCAAAACGAACTCGGACGCCCCATCACCCGACAACCGAAGGTTTACGTTCGCGCAGGGTTTCCCAGAGCACCGAGGAGCGCCCGGTCGGGTTGCAACCGGTGAACGGATCGACCGCCGGCACCGGCTGGGTCATCTGCCAGCGGTACTGCGATTTCTTCATGATGGGCATCGGGTAGCGCCCGCAGAGCGCGCCCGAACCGAACGTGCCCCAGGCGAGGCCGGCGCGGTGGAGGCGATAGAGCAGGCGCTGGGCCGCCAGCAGCGAGGCCTGCACCCCGCCGACATGGGCGGCGACGTTGCCGGTCAGCGGATACATCCCGCCCTGGCAGCCGGCGCACCAGAACAGCGGATCGAGCGGCAGGCCGACGGAGGACGCCGCGCAGTCGGCGGCGCATGCTGCCTGGGCCGGCAGGTTGGCGAACAGCGCCGCCTCGGGGTTCAGCAGGAAGGTGAGCTCATCGTCGAGCCAGGCGGGATCGAGTTCCGACGCCCAGGCGATGTCGAGACCGCCGCCCTCCAGGCAACCCAGATCGAGCAGCACGCCGATCCAGGAGAGCAGCGGATACATGTAATAGTGGGCGTGCCAGACCGAGCCCTTGGCGCCGTCGCCGCCAGACGACCCGGTGCGCCCGCGCCCGGCCGGCAGGCCGGGGTTTATGGTGAGCCCGCCGAGATTGGGGAAGCACCAGGGCGCCCGCGTCGCGTCGACCAGCCGGGCCGGCTCCCACACTCCCAGCGAGAGGCCGATGCGCGGGATCGGCGAGCCGCAGAGGCAGATCGGCGAGGACGGGTTCGGCGTGTCCAGCACGCCCGAGACGCTGCCGATGGTGATCGGCCCGATCGAGATCGGAAAGATGCACTCCCAGCACACGTCCGAGATCGGATTGACGAACCGCCCGGTGCAGGACTGCGCCGAGGCCGTGCCGGACCAGAAGACGGCCGCAAGTGCGAAGGCCGCCGGAATGGCGAACCGGCGGATCATTCCACTACTGCCTGTGCAGGGCCGTCACCGGCATCCGGAGTTTCTTCCGGCGCGCGGCGCTCGGACAGGACGTTGACCATGCCCTGCCGGCCGGCGACGACGATTTCGGTCACCGACCGGGTCGCATCCTCCCGGTCGCGGTATTCGCGGGTGGCGATGCGGCCCTCGACCATTACCCGGTCGCCTTTCCTCAGCATCTTCTCCACCGCCGCGACCGTGGGGCCGTACACCACGATCCGGTGCCATTCCGTCGCCTCGGCCGGGCGGCCGTCCGCGTCGGTCCATTTCTCGGTCGTGGCGAGCGTGAACGTGGCCGCCTTGCCGCCGTTCTTCAGGTCGCGGATCTCGGGATCGCGGCCTGCATGGCCCACCAGAGTTGCCCTGTTCATGTTCAGCATCGGATCAGTCCTCTCGTTCGAAATTCGGTGACTGCGGGTCCTCGACCGGGATCTCGGTGATCCGCAGTTGCGATCCCGCCTGTTCGGCCAGGCTCGGCGTGAACCGGAGGCCGAAGCGCGCGGCGAGGCGCCCGCCCTGGTCGAAGAAGAAGGGTCGGCGGTGCCTCCGCATCAGGTCGAGCGGCCGGCCGGCGAGCAGTACGATCTTCGCGGGCCGGTCATGGGCCAGCGCCCAGGCGATCTCGGCCTCGCGCCTGCCGTCGACGAACAGCAGGTCGCGCACGAGCGTCGTGCGCTCCAGCGGATTGACCCGTGTGCCGGCGGCGGCGATGAGTGTCCCTTCTGCCGTGCGGATGTCCCGCGCAACCGTGATGCCGGGGTCCCACAGCCGGCTGCGTTCCTCCACGGCGGGTGCGATGCCTGGAACCTGGTCCGGTTCCTCCAGCTTCCGGCGCGCACTGGCGCGGGCCTCCTGCTCCAGGCGCGCCAGCTCGCCCGAGCGCTCCATTTCGAGGAGCCGCGCTTCGATCTGCTCCAGCAGGTCCGCCTCGGCGACTGGCCAGGTTGCGCCGCGCACGCCGAGGTCCTTCGCGGTCACGGCGCCCGGCAGGGCGGCCGAGAGCAGCAGGGCGGCGGCAAGGATCGTCGGGAATGCGCGCCTCATCGTGCCACCTCCACAGGCGCCGGCCCGTCATGCGCATCCGGCAGGATCGTGGCGGGCTCCGATACCGGAGCGGTGTCCTCCGGCCCCGCCAGCGGTCCGTCCAGGCCGAGCCAGGGGATGTCGGGCATGGCGATGGCCCGCCCGAGGATGCGGTCGCGCGGCACGAGCCCGATTTCCGCGTAGCGGCTGTCGTGGCTGTCCCGGTGATCGGCATGCAGGTAGAAATGCCCCGGCGGGATGACACCCAGCGCGATCGCTGCGAGGGGCCGCCCGTCGAGCGCATGCGCCTTGGCGCGACCGATCGGCTGGTCGTTTAGAAAGACCGTTCTGTCCGTTCCGACCGCGATGCGCATGCCCGGCACGCCGCGCACCGTCTTCAGATACGGCACCGGGGAGCCCACCGAATCCGGCGGCTCGAACAGCACCCGGTCGCCGATCGCCGGCTCTTCGCCGAACAGCGGGAAGGCGGCATAGCCCCAGGCCCCGTCGGACCAGCTCGCATTGACGTACACGCGAGAGGCCGCAGCGAGCCACAGTGCCGCGAGCGCGATCATGACCGCCAGGCCGATATGCCGGCGCCGCGGGCCGGCGGTCCGCAGATGGAATACCGGGCGCTGCGCCGTCACCGCCCGTCTCCCGGCGTAGCGCCGGCGCTCCCGCCCGTTCCCCGCGCAAGGAACTGGGCGAGCGCCGCCTCGACCTGCCGCGTCAGGTCCGGCGCGCCGGCGGCAACCGCCCGGGCCGGCAGCAGCACCGCGCCATGACGCTCGGCCACATGGTCCAGGGCGGCTTCCAGCGCCGCGCCCCAGGCACGGACATCCTCGGACGTCCGACCTTCGGTTGCCGCGCGCGTCGTATACGCGGTCGTGATTTCGGCGAGGCGGACCCCGGCGATGCGCGGCGGCGGCTCGACGCCGTACCGCAGCGTTGCAGCAGCGACCGCCGCCGCCATCCCGCCGGAGAGCAGCATCGCGCAGGCCAGCAGGCGGGCCTCGCTCATGCTGCGTTCCCCGCCGGCCGCGCGGCCATGGTGACATGGGTCCGGCTCGACCGGTGCTTGAACCAGGCCGCGCCGTCCCGGTCATGGAACATGTAGAAATAGTGGCCGGCCCAGTTGCGGGCGCCCGGCTCGGCCGACAGCACGCCCGCCGCGATCGCCGTGCGGAATCCGGCTTCCGCGTCAGTCTCGACGGTCATGCCGTTCTGCGGGCCCGCGGGCCCGCCATGGCGCCCGGCGGTCATTCCGGCGCTCCGCCGCTGGCCGGTTCCGTGCGGGCCTCGATGTGCCTGCGCGAAGCGGCGTCCCCCGCCAACTCCCGGAAGCGGGCGAGCCAGGCCTCGGCGGCCTTGTCCGGTGGCATGCTGCGGATTCGCCGCTTCAGCGGCGGAAAGGCGACGCCGGCGCCCGCACCCGCATTCCCGTCCAGCAGGTCGCGGCGCTCGGTAGCCGCCGCCATGCGGGTGACAAAGCGCAGGAGCTCGGCCTGCTGCTCTTCCAGCACGGCATCGAGGCCCGCCGCTTCACGCACCGCATGCTCGATACCGTCGGCAAGTTTCCCGACGCGGTCCGCCGCACGCTGCGAGTCCGGCAGGCGTCCCCGCAGCCATGCCGACGGCGCAAGCGTCCGCCGGTCCTCCTCGCCCAGCCCGTCGAGCGCCGCGATCTCCTCGCTGACGATCACCGCCTGCGCGGCGACCGAGTGGTACTGCCGGCAGCAGCCGCCCCGGCGGCAGGTGTTGGCCAGCACATGGGCGAGCGCCTCGAAGTCGATATCGGCGGCCGTCACGGTCTCGGGATCGTCCGGCCAGTTGAGCGGCCGCTCGGCGCCGGATGATTTCCGCGTCATGCGCGTTCTCCCGTTTCTGTCGTTACGGAATGTCCGGTCAAACCGCCGGAAAGCCGGTCGATCGCCTCGACCGTGCTGAGCCCTTCGGCCTTGAGGGTCTCGACCGCCGTGAAGGCGGGGCCGCGCGACGAGAACAGCGCGACCGACCAGGCATCGAGCACCAGCCGCGCCACCCGCCAGCCATCGGGGCCGTGCAGCACCAGCTCGGCGTATCTGCCGTCGGCGGTGGTCAGGCTCTTCAGCGCCCGCTCCATGCCGGGATCGCAGTGGATGCGCTTCTCGGATTTGAGCAGCTCGACCGACTCGTCCTTCTGGGCGAGAAAGATCACCCAGTCCGAGTTCTCCCAGGCGGCACGGGCGGCCGGGTTGGCGTAATAGTCGTTGACCGACTGCGTGCCCGTGACCAGCGCGCCGCGATACTTGCGGGCGCGCCGCGCGGCGCCTTCGAGGAAGGACTTGCTGTCCTCGCCGGAGAGCAGGTCCCAGGCCTCGTCGATGACGATCGCCTTCGCCCGCGTGCGGGGGCCGTGATACATGCGCTGGGTGGCGAGGAAGACCACCAGCATGAGGACTACCGCCTGGACGTCGCCCCGGCCCTTGAGCTCGGCGAGCTCGAACACCGTCATGGCATTCTCCAGGTCCGGGACGTTCGAGCCCGCGAACAGGCGGCCCATGGCGCCGCCCGGGCACCAGGGACCGAGGGACGTGGCCATGTCCGCGGCGCGGCGGTCCGACCTTCCCTCCAGGTTCTTCCGCACCGTCCCGAGATCGGCTTCGTTGCCGGCCTCGTCCCAGGCCGCCGCGATGGCTTCCGCGATCAGCGCGGCCTCGATGTCGTCGATACCGCCCCGGCGCCGGGCCATGCGCCCGATCACGCCGGCCAGCATGGCGAAGCACTCTTCCCTGTAATCGCCGTCATGCTCCGCGGTCCCGGCGTCGATCATGGCGAAGGGGTTGAGACAGGCGGGGTCCTTGCCGAAGGCGATGAAGGCGCCGCCGAGCGCTTCGGCCGTGTGCTGGAACGACCGCCCGTCGTCGATCACCACGGCCTCGCCGCCGGCGCCGATCAGGCCCGTCACCAGCTCCTGCATGAGCACCGACTTGCCGGAGCCCGACTTGCCGGTGACCGCGACATTGTAGTTGCCGGCGTCGTTGGCAAAGGGCGACCAGCAGGCCGGCTGGCCCCTTCGCCCTATGAGGAAGAGGGCGGGCGGATTGTCGGGGTTATGGGGCTGGCCGCGCCATTCGCCGTGCCACGGCGCCAGGTTGACCGCGCTCGACGTCAGCAGGGTCTTCATCCGGCCCATGCGTTCGAGATCGGCGTCGAGGCCGCCGGCCGACGCCATCGGCAGGCACGCCAGCCAGGACGGGAGCTGCATGTAGCGCTCGGCGTTCACCCGCCAGCCCTGGCCGTGATAGATCGCGCGAACTGCCTGCTCGGCCTCGTCGAGCACGTCGAGCGGGGCGTAGACCGCCGCCACGTAGCAGGCCCGGACCAGCTTCTCGCCGTCCTTGATCCGCTCGGTCACTGCCTGCCAATCGCGCGCCTTCTCGGGCAGTCCGGGGAGATAGCGCGCGATGCCGGTGCCGGCCTGCTGGGTGGCGCGGGCCGACTTCAGGAACGCCTTCTCGCCGGCCGCCTCGTCGCCGGTGACCACGGTGAGGCAGGTCAAGACCGGGCAGCCGGGCTGGAGGAAGTCTCGGTGGAAATCGCCGATCAGCGCGTTGCCGCGCCAACCCGGCCAGACCTCAGGAAAGGCGATGGCCGAGAGCACGCGGACGGCGATGTCCCCCGAGCCGCCGCCGCGGCCCCCGTCGGGGTGGTGCAGGGTCAACCCGGTGGGATGGACCGTGATCGCGCGGCCAGGGGCGATGCACTGCTCGTGCAGGGGATCGCGCGGCGCCCAGCGCCGGGGCGGGCGCTCCGTGCCGCCGTCGCGATACCCGGCCATGTCGGGCGCGGTCAGCTCGGCCGCGAGCGACAGCAGCCCGTCCGGCTCCAGCCGGCGGGTCTGCGCCCCGGCGGAGGCGAGCGTCCCCTCCAATGCCCGGCGGAAGGCGCCGAGCGCGGTCTCCGCCGCCGGTCCAGGCGTCGCCGAACGCGCCATTCCGCCCGCGAGACAGGCGGTGACGAACACCCGGTAGTCCGAGAGGGTGAAGGGCGGGCCGCCCCCGTGCAGACGGCGCCAGCCGCCGGGGGCGAGCAGGTCGCGGCGCCCCTTGCCCATCCGGGCGAGCGCTCCGCCGGCATCGCTGCGGGGCTCCGCCCAAGCCCGGCTTGCCGCGCCGAAACGCGGGCTCGCCCAGTGGATCACCTGAATGGTGCAGCGCTCGGGCGCGGCATCGGCGAGCGTGCCGGCCAGCGCCCCCAGGGTTTCGGCGTCGATCCCGGCAAAGGGCGGCAGCTCCATGACGAAGCCCACCGACTCCGCGTTGACATAGAGCTCGCTCGATTCGTCGAAGGCGCGCCAGGGCAGCAGGGAATGCAGCGCGGCCGGCATCGCCGGCGGCGACCAGGGGCCGGGCGCCTCGGGCCCCTCGAAGAGCTCGAGGAGACGGCCGATCACTTCAGCCTCCAGCCGGCCGGCTCCAGCACCGCACGGACCCAGGACGCCTCGCGGTAGACCCCGTCGGCGTCGACGAAGGGCGCGATCCAGATCCGCGCCACCACTTCGACGGTTCGCAGATCGTCATGGCCGTCGGGGGAGGCCTCGCCGCCCGCGAGCAATTCAGGCGATTCCGGTGCGGCCGGAAGGGCATCGAGGGTCGGGGTTTCGGGCGGCAACCGCCGGGCCGGGTCGGACGTGGCGGTCTTCTCCCGGTCGGCGGTTTCAGGGGCGAACAGCCGCGTGAGCCAGCCGAAGGGATCGAACCCGCCATTGCAGGCGGTATCGCAGGGCGCCTCGACCGGCGCGTTCGGCTGCCTGGTGCTTTGCACCTGCCAGAGCGGCTCTGCGAGGACCGTAGTTCGGGCGGCGCCGGCATCCGGCACCGCCGGATCGGCGGCGGCGACACTGTCGCAGGTCCCGGTGTCGGCCAGCGGGCACTGCCAGCTCTCGCCGACATGGCCCGACGAGCAGCCGGCGAGCAGGAAAGCGGCGAGTGCCGCGGCCGGAACCGTCCGGCGCGGCGCGGGATTCATCGCATGCATCATTGTCCTTGTCCTTTCCTGGCGGTCTGGATCGGCGCGCGGCCGTCAATGCGGGCGCCTTCGAGGAACACCAGCGTCACTTTCGTGCCGGCCTGGAGCTGGATCACCGGCTGGTACTGCTCGGCGCGCCGGATCATGTAGTCGGCGACCTTCTGCCCGGCGCTCGACGCGCCGGCGCCGAGACCGGCGCGGCCGATGTCGGAGAGCGCGGTGTTGGCGACCGTTGCGCCGGTCCCCGTCGCGACCGCCTGGGGCTGGAACGCCTGCGACACGCCCTGGCCGATGCCGGAGACCATGCCGGCGAGGAAGGCCTTCTCGACCAGCGCGCCCTCGCGGCTCACCACCGGGCCGCGCACGCCGGTCTTGCCGGATCCCGCGACGAACCCGGCGACGTCGGTCTCGATCACCGTGCCGGGCCGGGGCCCGGCGCAGGTCATGGTGCGGAAGCGCACATAGACCTTCTCCGAGGAGAGGTCGCCATGGGCCGCGCCGGTCACGGTGCAGCCGTCGATGTCGACCTGCAGGGCCGTGCCGTTTTCCGCCGCCGTCCAGGCTGGTCCCGTGATGCGCAGCAGCACCGGGCGCGGATCGCCCTGGGACGACACGCCGGCGGAGGCGTCGACACCCGCCAGCACGACCGCCTCGGCATGGGCCCCGGCCGGCAGCCAGGACGAGACCGGCTTCGCCACCGCGTCGGCCACCAGCTCCGCGCCGTTGCGGGGATCGGAGACGGACGATTGCGGCTCCCCCTCCAGCTCGAAGGTCTCGATCATGCGCGAGCGCGCCGGCACGGCCGGCTGCTGCGCACCGCCGCCCGCCGGCGCCGGCGCCTGGCCCCGGAACCAGGGGTCGCCCGCCGGCGCGCCACCCGGCCCGGGCGGCTGAAGCTTCCGTTCGAGCTCGTCGATCTGCGCCTTCTGCGCGTCGATGGTCCGGAGCGCGTCGGCCGTCTGGCCGGCCAGCTTCGTCTGAAGCCCCTCGTTCTCGGTGCGCAGCCGGCGCGCCTCCTGCTCCATCCGCCGCAGAGTGTTCTCGACCTTGTTGAGACGCGCCTCCGAACGCCGCGTCCAGACCATTTCGGCGGCGTCCGGGTCCACGATTCCGGCGTCGATGCCGCCCTTAGGCGCATCCGTCTTGCTCCCGCCCATGCCGAGCCAGGCCGCGACCGCGACCAGCACGACCGCCGCCACGACCGAGAACAACAGAAGCTGGCGCCGCCTGACCGCATCGGCGTCGTTGGCGTCGCCGGCGGGGCGCCCGTCGGCGCGGGCATTCATCGCCGATCTCCCGCGCCGGCGGACTCGACCACCGCCACACCGAGCCGCCCGCCCGAGGGGCCGGTGGCCGGCGGCGCCAGCCAGAGCGCGGCAACGGGACCGATGCCCGGCAGGCTCCCGATGGTCCCGGCGAGGCCCGCGCGTTCGTCCGCATCCTCCGATGCCGGGTGCGCGGCCTCGAAGACGAGCGCCGCGAAGCGCGGGCCCCGCCAGGTCTCGATGTGCGTCAGCCCGGGCTGCAACGATCCTCCGCCCGCATGGATGGCGTAACCCGGCAGCAGATCGCGACGGGCGACGGCGCGCACCAGCCGCACCAGCGCCGCGACGTGCGGCCCGCCGGCAATCGGGTCGGCAACCGAAGCGCCCGGATGGGCGGCCGCGTTGCGGATCAGGATCTGCGCCGAGTCGCGGTCCGAAGGGGTGAGCGTCAGCCGGTAGGTGAAGCCCTTCTCGGTGCCGATGAACAGCGTGACGGGATCGATCCCGCCTGCAGCCGCGCCAGGCGCTTCCGGCGGTGCGCCGGCGGGCCTGAGATAGAGGTCGCCCGAGCTTGCGTCGTGCTCGACCGCGAACCCGTCGGGCGCGCGCACCACCTTCGCGATCCGGTCGCCTGCAAGCGCGATGCGGTTGACCCCAGTCGCGGAAACCTCCGCCGCGATTTCGGCGTGATCGGCCGCGTCCAGGATCTGCATCGCCGCCGCCGGCAGCGGCAGCGCAAGCGCGCCCATAGTGAGAAAGTGCAAGGCAAGGAGCGCCGCGCGCGGTCGCGAACCGATCATCGTCATTTTCCACTCTCCATCTGTTCGAAGCGCAGGAGCCCGATCCGCCCGGCATCGATGCGGAAGACGAGCCGGTAGCGCCGGTCCTCGCGCGAAGCCTCCTCGCGCCCGATCCAGGTCACGAGCTCGCCCGCGATCTCGACGCTGAGCCGCTCCGGATCGGCCTCGATCTCGGTGGGATAGAAGGCGCTCGCCAGGTCGCGCCCGGCCATGCGGGCGGCCTCGGCCTCGACCCAGGCGCCGATCGCGCCCCGCGCCGAGGCGTGCGCGAGACGGGCCGCCGCGTGGCGGACATGGACTGCGTTTTCCGGCGTCAACGTGAGCAGCGTCACCGCCACGGTGCGCGCCATGTCCTCGAGATACCGCGCGCCCGCTCCCCGGCTGCCGACCTCCCAGGACGGCCCCGCCGTCGCCGGCACCAGCACGGTCACCGTCTCGCGCCCGGCGAAGCTCATGGTGAGCGCCAGGTTGGCGGTCATCGAAAACACGAGCAGTCCCGCAAGCGCGACGCGGATATCCCGCACCCGGCGCAAAGCGGTGTCCATATCGCCGCGCCGCATCAGCCGACATACCGGCGCAGATGGCTCGGCGGCGTCCCCTTCAGACGCAGCACGAAGTCCGGCAGGAACCAGTAGAGCGCGTAGCGCGCGATGTTGGCCCCGCCGCCGCGCTTCACCCGGCGCAGCAGCAGCCAGCCACCGACCCCCGCGATCAGCCCCGGCACGAACTGGTTCGCCGCCAGGCCGAGCAGGGCCGGGCCCATCAGCGCGGCGGCCTCGTCAACGGTCCAAAACAGCCAGCGCTCCGGATCGTCGAGACGGCGCGGAATGGTATGGCGCGCGGTCTCGCTCATCAGACGATCGCCGTGCCGACCAGGCCGGTGACGATGCCGGTGCCGGCGCCCGCCGCAATGCCGACGCCGACCGCGCCCATCAGCTGCATCGCATTGAACCGCAATACCGAGCCGACCAGGGCGGCGCCGACCGCGAGCGCGGCGGCGAGCTGCCCGCCGGTGCCGCCGACGATGTCCTGCACCGTGTCCAGCGGATCGCCGAAGGTCGTGTCGGTGGTGGCCAGCGCCGCCTCCGGTCCCGCCAGAACGGCAGCGGCCGCCAGCGCCGTCACGGCAAGCCCGCGGAGCGCGCCAGATGCGCTGGCGCTGCAGGCGCCCGGCATTCTCTTCACCGGCGCCCTCACCGGTCCGCTCCCTCAAGCGCCGTGCCGTCGTCCACGGTCGAGATCCGGCGGCGCTTCGCCGCCCAATCCTTCAGGTCGTCGCGCAGGTAGCGGATCCGGTTCCCGAAGCGGTGAAACACCGGCCCCTCGCCCGTGACCCGGTACCGGGCCAGCGTCTTCGCCGACAGCCCCAGGAACCGGCCCGCCTGCTGCGTGTCCAGAAAGTTGGTGTCCTCCGTCATTCCCGTCTCCTCGTCTCCGATGGACCCCGCCCGTGCCCAGGGAGGCGCGGACGCATGTGCAGCCATCGAAGCGAAAAAACCGGCCGCCGTGCATGGTCGAACTGCACCCCCCCGATCGACCACCCTGGAAAGGACTCACGAGGACAGGAGCGGACACAACGATGATCGGTCGCGGCACCGCCAGGCCGGCGACCACCCCGCAGGGCCGCGAATCGCCACTCCCGCGGGCGGCGCGCGGCGAATCAGGCGAATCGCGGGCGACGATTCGGCGGGATGGCACGGATGTCCGGGAAGGCGGAGGGTCCGCCGTCAGATGCCGCGGGATCTCCCGTCGGCTGCGGCGGCTCTCGCCGTCAGCTGCGCAGGATTCCGCACGCGATCACGCCGCGGTCGATGGATAGAAGTCGAAGCGGACGGTTCGGTCGACACGGAGCGCCATCTCCAGCGCCCGACCCGCGATACTCTGCTCATCCAGGCGGATTAGGATTCATTTGGTCTGGCAGAACATCGGCAGGGACGTCGACCCTTGATATTGTCTGGCGAAGATGGCGGAGCGGGGTGAAGCCGATCCCGCGTTGCTGCAAGACGCCGCGAGCCGCCCGACGATTGTCCGCCCGTACACCGGTGAAATGAGGAAACTCGGCCACCGCTGCGACCAAGGAACCCAGATCTTGCGGCGCGCCGAGACCTGTCGGCGTTGAGGGGCAACCGACAAAGGAAATTACGCGATGTGGATTGACGACGGTGAGAAGTATGCCCTAGTCGGCCTCCAGGTAAACCTCGAAGGGGAGCCGCCACCGGAGCGGATCGCGCCCAATCTCCGGGTCCTCACCGACACGACATTCGATGTCCCGCCGGAATGGCGGGAATGGCTCGGCAGCATTCGCGCCGATCAGGTCGAAGGCAGCAACCTGTTCCTTGTCAGCAAGCTCGAATCGACGACGCCCGCTGTTCTGGATGGCGAGAACCAATCGCTGCAACAGCGTGTCCGGCATTTCTACGCCGGGCTCCTGCTATCGGCGATGTTCTCGCCCTCCCATGAGCCGGTCATGCTGACGGGTGCGCGACAGGAAGGGGTGCTTGGTATCCGACAGCAGACGGATCTGGATATTCCCGCGCCGCAAATCTTCCGGCCCTACCCGCCGGTTGTCGCCAGCGACATCCGTCTGGCGGCTCAACTCGCACAGCAGCTCGATGCAATGCAGCCGGACGCCGCGCCCGCGCACTTGTTGCGCTTGCTGCGGACGTTACACATATACGTCAGGACGAGAGCGATCAGAGAGCCTCTTGACCGGATCCACCAGTATTGCCGCTGCATCGACGGGTTGATCCTGCCCGCTATCGGGAAGACAAAGCGGCAGTTCAAGAGCCGGACGCAGTTGTTCATCGGGCCGACCCGTCATGACCTGATGGGTGAGCTGTACGACATTCGAAGCAATGTCGAACACCTCCATGAAAACCAATATCTGGAGACATTCGAGCGCGAAGTTCGGCTGGACCTGGTGGCGAAGGAGGCGATCGTCGAATATATCGCACGGTCGGCTCTGGCGAGGATCATCGGCGACGATGCGCTCTGGGCACATTTCGGCAATACGGTGGCGCTGGAAGCGTTTTGGTCTCTATCGCCGGACGAGCGTAGCAATATATGGGGCGATCCAATTGATCCGCTTGAACCCCTGGCAGATTTCGACCCTGAGTATCTTCACGACGGGCGTCTCGGGAAGACTTAGCAAGTTTCTGAAGAACCCGAGCCCGCAATCCCAGGATTCGGAACGGGCGGGTTGGTGATTGCGATGAAGGACTCGCAAATTGTGATCGTGCGGAACAACGAGGGCAGGGTGTGCGACGCCGTCATCCGGGCGCTAGAGAAATGGACGCGCAAGACACGCACGGACGTCCGGCATCCCGACAAGGAGGGCTGCGGTCCGCCCGTCGACCTCCGCCTGAGACCCGGCGCGCAGGACTACGCGATCGAACACACCCGGATCGAATCCTTCGGAAACCAAATCGGAACCGTCTCCGTCGCGAACCTGATCGTCAGGCATGTCAGGAAAAACATCCGGATTGTAGACACATAGACTGGGCGCGGTCGGTCGGGAACGCGCCCGGGAAGTCCGTGGCTCGGGAGGGCAAGTGGCTGGACCGGGCCGCCGGCGATTACATGGTTCGTCGGGTCGGGCTGCGACCGCGTCTGCATCTGCATGGACCAGTGGCGGGTCGGGGCAGGAGGACCCCCTACCTGCGCGCGCCGGTGCATCGCTTGGAGACTCGGCCCGGGTGCTGTAAGGCGGGAGAGCCGCCTGTCCTCCCGTTCGCCGCCCGGAACGTCGATGCGCAGAAGCGGAGGAGAGTGTGACGTTTGACCTGAGTTTTCCGACGGAGGTGGGCCAAGTGCACCCGCTTCGACTGGATGTCGGAGAAACCCTGTTCGTTCTGGGGGCCAACGGAACTGGCAAGTCGAGTCTGATGTTCCGTTTCAACACTCAGAACCGCGGACATGCGCGGAAGGTTTCCGCGCACCGGCAGACCTGGATGCAGTCTGATGCGCTAGACCTGACTCCGTCCAACAAGCTGCAGACCGAGCAGCAAATCCTGAACCAGGACCGGAACGACCAATCGCGCTATCGCGACCCGTTCGCGGCGGCGAGGGCGAGCATCGCCGTATTCGAACTGGTCGACGCGGAAAACCGTCGTGCACGCGCGATGGCGAGGGCCTACGACGACGGGCGGATGGATGATCTGTCGACGGAAGCGGAAGCCGATTCGCCGATCACGGTCATTAACGAGCTACTCCGCGAGTCCCACATCCCGATCGAGATCTCCATTCGGGACAACGAGCAGGTGACGGCGAGCAAGAACGGGGGACCGGAGTACGGGGCGGCACAACTCTCGGACGGCGAACGCAACGTCCTGCTGATCTCGGCGAACGTGCTCACGGCTCCACCGGGGTCGCTGCTGCTAATCGACGAACCGGAACGGCACCTGCACAGATCCATAATCGCGCCGCTTCTGGGAGCGCTGTTCGGGCGCCGGAAGGACTGCGGATTCGTGATTTCGACGCACGACTCCGAGCTCGCTCTGGAAAGCGGGGAGAGCCGTGCCCTGTTACTGCGCTCGTGCGCCTTCGACGGCCAGGCCCCGACGGCGTGGGAGGCCGACGAACTGACAGCGGGAACCCCCCCGGACGACGGCCTGAAGCGGGATCTTCTCGGCTCGCGCCGACGGATTCTCTTCGTGGAAGGGGCGGAGTGGAGCATCGACAAACCGCTCTACAGCCTCGTCTTTCCGATGGTGTCGGTCGTGCCCAAGGGGGGTTGCGCCGAGGTCGAGCAGGCCGTCGCCGGGTCGCGAGCAGCGGAACCCCTCCACTGGCTGAGGGCCTACGGCATCGTGGACGGGGATGGGATGGACGCAGACCGGATCGCCGACCGGCGGGAACGGGGCGTGTACGCCCTGCCGTTCTACTCGGCGGAGGCCGTCTACTTCCATCCGACCGTCATCGCCAGAGTCGCCTCGCGGCAGTCGTCGGTGCTAGGGACGAACGAAGAGGCCCTGGTCTCGGCCGCCATCGCCGCGGGGGTCGCCGCTGTCAGGGACCACACCGAGCGCCTAAGCGACAAGGTCGCCAAGAAAGCGGTTCGAAGGGCCGTGCTGGAGCAACTCCCCAACGACGACGAGTTGTTGGCGGGCGAAGACCTGCGCATCGAGAACGGTGCCGGGGGGTTACGGGCGTCGAGGAAACGCGAACTGGACGCCGCCGTGGGCCGCAACAACTGGGAGGCGATCCTGAGGCTGTGTCCGGTCCGGGAGACGGCTGCCCTGGACCGGATCTCGACTGCTCTTAGATTCGCGACGAGGAAGGACTACCTAGCAGCCGTCCGGCATCTGCTGGATGAGGACGCGGATGCGTTGAGTGATGTGCGCGCGCTGTTCGGAGACCTCCCTGCGGAGATTCTCCGATAGCCGATAATGGACACTATCGACCTCAGGAACCTCGTCAAAGATTGCGGCTCAGAACCCACCCGCCACAAGGGCTGTCAGACCGGACGCTTACGCTGCAAAGCTACCATTCGCGCCTGCCGATGCCGAAGCTCGGGCATTTCTCGGATCTCGGTCCGACGCGCGTGGAGGGAAAATGCAACTTGATAAACTAGATTACCGTCACGGATCGCGGCCGGGAGAGGACTCGCTTACTCCTGCATTCCCGCATTTCCCATTCCGAATGCATTCCGAAAGTCATTTCGGAAGAACTCCTCCAAAAACGAAAACGCCGCTAACCCATTGGATTAGCGACGCTTTTCGTGGTTGCGGGGGTAGGATTTGAACCTACGACCTTCAGGTTATGAGCCTAACGGTTTATTTTGTCTTCGCGACCGCCCTTCACCCGTCTGGCACCTACTGTACCGATGTTGGCCCGGAATGCAAGGATTTCTGCGGCCCTTTTGTTGACTCGGCATTGCTGACACTCGTCGGGGCGCCGCCTGATCCGAACGAATCGTTGATCCAACTCTGTTGACTCTGCCGAGAGGGCAAGCCATCGATTGTGCATGAACGGAAACGCCGGCAGACGGGTAGCGAAACTGCGCACCGAGCTGACCATCCCGACGATCGAGGCTCTGGAGCCGGCAGCGAGGCCATGGATCGCCTGGGACGACAAGGTTACCGGCTTCGGCGTCCGCGTTCAGCGCTCCGGCGCCAAGTCCTTCATCGTCAATTTCCGGGCGGGGAAAGGCGGACCCCTCAAGCGCATGGTGATCGCCCGCGTCGGCGAGATGCTCCCTGGCCAGGCGCGCCAGCGCGCGCGGGCCATCATCGAACGCGCCGCCCGCGGCCAGGATCCCGAGAAGGTGCGCGAGGCCGTCCTCGCCGTTCCGACACTGGAAGAGGTCTTCGAGGCCTACATGGCCGCGGACGAGGGCCGTTCGCCGCGAACCGTCCGCGCCTACCGCTACGACGTGAAGCGCTATCTCGGCGACTGGCTGGCCCGGCCGCTCGACTCGATCGATGCCGAAGACGTGAAGGACCGTTTCGAGCGGATCACCGACAATCACGGCTGGTCGCCCGCCAACCGCGCGATGTCGCTCCTCCGTTCGCTCTACCGCAAACCCTGCGCCGACATCGAGACCCTGCACAACCCGGTCAGCCTCTGGCTCGCCGGAGGCGGCCGGTTCCATTCCAAGCCACGGCGCCAGATTTCGTCGCCTTCCGAGATTCTTCCGCGCTGGCGGGCCGGCATCGAGGCGGAAGTCGACAACGCGGTCATCCGCGATGCGTTTTGGTTCGCCACGTTCACCGGCCTGCTCCGCGAAGAGGTGCTCACCCTGAACTGGGAACACGTCGACAGCGCGGCGCGCACCTTCCGGGTCCGGCATGCACGAGGCGCCCTCTCAGCCGAGTTGCCGATCACCGCCCAACTCGCCGCCATCCTCGACAGCCGCCATGCAGAGTGCGGGCGTCCAGAGCCCGGCCGCCGCGCCTGGGTTTTCCCGTCGCAGACCAGCGCCTCCGGCCATCTGAGGGAAACGAAGCATCTGTACCCGCGGATATCCCAGACGGGCGGCGCGAAATTCTGGTTCCAGGGAATGCGCAACTGTTATCTCGCCGTCGCCGAGCGCGAACTGCTGCTGCCATCCTCGCTCACCAGCCGGCTTCTCAACCGCGCGCCGGTCGGCGGAATTGCCGCCGGTCATCCCGAAGACTGGACCATCGAACAGCTTCGACAACCCGCTCAGCGCATCGCCAACAAGATCGAGGAATTGATAAATGCCCATGCGCCCCCGACGTCCCTCGCATGCGGTCCGCAATAGGCTTCAATGCGGTACAACCATAACAGGTCCATGGGGACGCCTGCGGATGACACCGGACAAATATCACTTACAAGATCGAGGTCACACAACCTGACCGGTTACGCGGCACGCAGACGATGAGGCCAAATTATGTTAAGCGGAAATCCTAAACAAGACATATTCAGATCAAGCTACAAGAAGTTCGCACAACAGCTCCTGCTACTGGTTGCACAGCGATTTCAAGAAAGCGGCGCTCGGCAACTTTTTAGGCAGAAATTCAGGTTTTACGGACACAACTGGACGATTGAGCCAAATTACATTGACGGGTACGAGGAATGCATTCCTTGGCACGATGACCAGTTCTTTCTAACTGTAGAGGCAGAAGATTGCATGAAAGCATTCGTGTCCGCGGGCCTGGCAAACTGTATACGCTTCTCGGAGAACTCCGGAACGCCAAAAGAAAATCGGAGTTTTGAAAGGTTATTTCCCTACATCGCCGTTGAGCTTACCCACCCCATTCGTTACTTGATCAGAAAGCATCGATCGATTCGCCTAAGCAGCCGGCACATTGAAAGATGCTTGGATAAGTACGTTCCGCTATGGTTAGAACAGAAAGCGCCAGACCCACGCTATGCTCCGATCTATAATTTTCACCCACATCTCCAATCCATCCGGCTTAGTCAATACGTGAGTATCGTCCCTTTTACTGACGACAAAAAGACCGAGATATTCGATGCAATTGGACCGCTTGGACGAGGTTTCGATATTCAGAGCTACGCGGAATGCACTCACGTAGCAGTACAGAGACAATTCGATTCTCGGTACGACCCGAACAAGAAAAAGGAAATCGAAGAGAGTGCTGGCAAGGCACTTCGAGCCGCAATTACCTGTCTTCGGTTGGTTAAGACCGAGATGGTTGGCACGACCGGGTTTATACGCGTTCAAAAAGTCCCCAGAACGGGCGGCGCCGGACTAAGTCCACTGGAAAGTTACGACATGCCGATGCATTCCATATTTCGCGGAAGGTATGAACTCGATTACCGCGCAGCAAGAAGATTCCGAGGCATCTATAGGATGTTGAGTGATACGGATTTTGATGTCATGGATGGACTCGAACTACCATTGCGACAATTCAATCGGTCTTGCCAAAGAGAGCGAGATGCTGACAAGATTCTGGATTATGCCATATGTCTTGAGAGTACCTTGTTGCATGGTGTAGAAGATGAGCTCTCGTACCGACTCTCACTAAGAGCTGCGAAGCTTCTGCGGCTAAAGTGCAAACCCGCTGAAACATTCAACATTATGAGATGCATGTATGACATACGTAGCGCAATTGTCCACTCTAATGAATCTTTCGGGGGTCCGAAGACGAGAAAGACACTAAAGAAATTGGGCGTTGGCTCAAGTGAATACATGCAATCTTTGGATAGTGTTATGCGACTAGCGTTGAATGAGATCATAAGGCAAATGCATCGTGGAAATACTCTAAGCGAATTGTGCAAACAGCTAGATGTGGCAGTCGTAAATGGGTTGTGATGAAAGTACTCGTTGTCGGCGTCGGAAACGCTCGACGCGCTTGCGTGCCGACGCCACGGGCCTTCGGCTCAGCAGAACCGAACGGGAACTATTCCAAATGAAACTTAGTAAGCGCGTGCTCATGGTCTTCATCGGTGGATCAAACGTGAGGCCCATCGGCAGTGCATTCATGCTCCGGCAGCCGAATTTGGTCATGACGGCAGCGCATGTCATTGCCGACAGCGACGATTTTTTCCTGATGGATCTCTTCAACCCCGAGCCGCCACCCGTAGTGGTTAGAGAGGTGATATATCACCCGACGGCCGATGTCGCCCTTCTAGTCATTGACGAATTGCCAGGAATGGAGTGGTTCCCCCCGGGACTATATTTTCCGTCTGGCGATTTTCCCCTGGGGCAAGAAGTCGAAGCATACGGGTTCGCCTGGATCGGAACTGAGCGCCCAATTCCTGGACGATTGATGCGAGGCCACATTCAGCGCCATGTCCTGCAAAATAAAACCGGCTATGAATATGACGCCTACGAGTTGAGTTTTCCGGCCTTTCACAACCTGAGCGGCGCTCCTGTGTTCTGCCCCACGGGGTATCCGGGCGAACGTACCATCAGCGCCATCGGCGTCATCACCGATTCCGTCAGTTATTCCTCAGAACAGGAAGGCCTCCAAATTTACGCGTCTTGGTCGCTAGCCGCTTCGTTTCATCCTCTGAAGGAATGGATCGTCGAGATCGGCAATCGGTTCCCCCCGAGTGTGTCTCGGTCGGAAGACTAACCCCCCTTGCCACTCCTCCCGCCCGACGCTACCGCGGAGCGTGCCGTCCTCGCTGACCAGCCGGCTGCTCAACCGCGCGCCTGTCGGGGGATTACCGCCGACCATCCCGAAGACTGGACGATCGAGAAGCACCAGGCACCCGCTCAGAGTATCGCGAACAGGATCGAGGACCTCATGAATCCCCTTGCGCCCGCGCCAGCCCTCGCACACGATCCGCAATAGGCTTCAGTGTGGAATCATCCCCGATCCGGCCCCCGGCCCCTAGCGCACGATTCGATCCGTCCGAATCGTCGGCTGCAAGTCGGATAGCCGCCGGCTTCGCGCCCCGGCTCTCCCCCGGATCGGGTCCGGGGCAGGCTGCTTCGCTCCGGCCGGGTTGACGAATTCGGGCCTGGCCTGAGATGCGGTCCAATCCGAAGGGCTTCCGCACTAAGGAGGGAAAATGTCATCGCAGAACGACAGCACGCTCGTTTGGGACGGGCGACCGCCGCGCGCCTTCGAGATCGCCGTCGAGGACAAGGTGCTCGATGACCTGCGCAGACGGCTCCGCGCCACCCGCTGGCCCGATCGGGCGCCTGGCGACCCCTGGCAGTTCGGCACCGATGTCGCCTATCTCGAAGCTCTGTGCGCATACTGGGCCGGGGACTATGACTGGCGGGCCCAGGAGGCGGCGCTCAACAGCCTGCACAACCGCAAAGTCACCATCGCGGGCTACGACCTGCACTATGCCCACGTGCCGGGAGAGGCGCCGGATGCGCCGCCGTTGCTGCTGACCCACGGCTGGCCCGGATCCTTCTACGAGTACCACCAACTGATCCCGCGCCTGACCCGGCCGTCGGACTTTGGCGGCCGCGCGGAAGACTCTTTCACCGTCGTGGCGCCGTCACTGCCCGGTTACGGATTTTCCTTCACGCCGGGCCAGCGCCGCTTCGGCCTCAGGGACGCCACGGACATCCTCGCAGTGCTGATGACCGACGTGCTGGGCTATGACCGGTTCTTCGCCCACGGCCAGGATTTCGGCTCCTATGTTGCGGCCCATCTCGGCAACGCCCACACCGACAAGACGAGGGGCATCCACATCACGCTGATGGCGCTGCCGCGGGTCCTGCCCGAATTGACCCAGCCAACCGAGGACGAGGAGCGCTATCGGGCGCAGCTGGCGCACTGGCTGACCGAAGAGACCGGCTATGTCCAGATCATGGGGACCAAACCGCAAACCCTCGCTTTCGGGCTCACCGATTCGCCC